>Ga0181519_10002046_pt1 | contig 17427 bp, 16 predicted proteins | sample PEATcosm2014_Bin_26_FD_121102 | JGI IMG/M metagenome (GOLD analysis project Ga0181519, IMG submission 121102) | Peatland microbial communities from MTU Mesocosm Facility, Houghton, MI, USA - PEATcosm2014_Bin02_10_metaG | ecosystem: Environmental > Terrestrial > Soil > Wetlands > Peat | place...
ATCGGCATGCATCACGATCAGGACATGCGCAACATGGGCGGCCTGTGGAAGTACATGCCGATCACGTGGATCACGTCGCTGCTCGGGTCGCTGGCGCTGATCGGCACGCCGTTCTTCTCGGGCTTCTATTCGAAAGACTCGATCATCGAAGCGGTGGCTGCCTCGCATCTGCCGGGTTCGGGCTTCGCCTACTTCGCTGTGGTCGCCAGCGTGTTCGTCACGGCGTTCTACTCGTTCCGCATGTACTTCCTGGTCTTCCACGGCAAGGAGCGTTTCGGTCAGGCACATCATGACCATCACGACGCCCATCACGCCGAAGAGGAAGACGATGCCCACGGTGAGCACCACGGTCTGGCCCCGGGTCAGAAGCCGCACGAGTCGCCTGCTGTCGTGACGATTCCGCTGATCCTGCTGGCGATTCCGTCGGTCATCATCGGTGCCATTGCGATTGCCCCGATGCTCTTCGGCAGTTTCTTCAAGCAAGGCGTGGCGTTCAAGGACGTGATCTTCATCGGCGAGAACCATCCGGCGATGGAAGAACTGGGCCATGAGTTCCACGGCTGGGTGGCGATGGCGGTGCACTCGTTCGGCACGCTGCCGATCGCACTGTCGGCACTCGGTATCGTGCTCGCGGCGTTCTTCTACCTGAAGCGTCCGGACATTCCGGAAGCGCTGAAGCACAAGTTCTCGGGCATCTACACGCTGCTCGACAACAAGTACTACATGGACAAGATCAATGAAGTGGTCTTCGCCAAGGGCGCGCTCAAGATTGGCCGCGGTCTTTGGAAGGCGGGCGATCAGGGTCTCATCGACGGCGCACTCGTGAATGGCAGCGCGCGTCTGGTGGGCTGGTTCGCCGGCGTCATCCGCTTCATGCAATCGGGTTACATCTATCACTACGCGTTCGCCATGATCATCGGCATGCTCGGGCTCCTGACGCTGTTTGTGACGTTGAACGGCAAGTAAAAGGGGGAGCCAATAACAATGACAATGCAATCGCTACCGCTTCTGAGTCTGGCCATATGGCTACCCATTTTGTCGGGGATCGTTGTCCTCGCCGTGGGCAATGACCGTAACCCGACGGGCGCACGCGTGCTGGCGCTCATCGGTTCGCTGGTGAGCTTTCTGGTCACGCTGCCGCTGATCTCGAACTTCGACGCCAATACACCGGCGTTCCAGTACGTTGAAAAGACGAGCTGGATCGAGCGCTTCCACATCAACTACTTCCTGGGCATCGACGGCATCTCGCTGTGGCTGGTCGTGCTGACCGCGCTCATCACGGTGATCGTGGTGATCGCGGGCTGGGAAGTGATCACGGAGCGCGTTGCGCAGTACATGGCGGCGTTCCTGATCCTCTCGGGTCTGATGATCGGCGTGTTCTCGGCGCAAGACGGCCTGCTGTTCTACGTGTTCTTCGAAGCCACGCTGATCCCGATGTACCTGATCATCGGTGTGTGGGGTGGTCCGAACCGCGTGTACGCCGCGTTCAAGTTCTTCCTGTACACGCTGCTCGGCTCGCTGCTGATGCTGGTCGCGCTGATCTATCTGTACAACGCGACGGGCTCGTTCACGCTGACCGACTGGTACGCCGCGAAGCTGCCGATGAACGTGCAGATACTGCTGTTCGTGGCGTTCTTCATGGCCTTCGCGGTGAAGGTGCCGATGTGGCCGGTGCATACCTGGCTGCCGGACGCCCACGTGGAAGCGCCGACGGGCGGCTCGGTCGTGCTGGCCGCGATCATGCTCAAGCTCGGTGCGTACGGTTTCCTGCGCTTCTCGCTGCCGATCGCACCGGACGCCAGTCACTACCTGTCGGGCTTCATGATCGCGCTCGCGCTGATCGCCGTCGTCTACATCGGCCTTGTGGCGCTGGTGCAGACCGACATGAAGAAACTGGTGGCGTACTCGTCGATCGCTCACATGGGTTTCGCGATCCTCGGCTTCTTCATGTTCAGCGAAATCGGCATGCAGGGCGCGATGGTTCAGATGATCTCGCACGGTTTCGTGTCGGGCGCCATGTTCCTGTGTATCGGTGTGCTGTATGACCGCATGCACTCGCGCAACATCGCCGATTACGGCGGTGTGGTGAACACGATGCCGAAGTTTGCCGCGTTCTTCATGCTGTTCGCGATGGCCAACAGCGGTCTGCCGGCGACGTCGGGCTTCGTGGGTGAATTCCTGGTCATTCTCGGCGCGGTGAAGCTGAACTTCTGGGTCGGCCTGCTGGCGGCGACCTCGCTGATCACCGGTGCAGCTTATTCGCTGTGGATGTACAAGCGCGTGATCTTCGGCGCCATCGCCAACGATCATGTGCGCGAGCTGATCGATATCAACAAGCGCGAATTCTTCATGCTGGCCGTGCTGGCCGCACTCACGCTGTTCATGGGTATCTATCCGAAGCCTTTCACGGACCTGATGCACACCTCCGTGGTTAACCTCCTCGCCCACGTGGCGCAGACCAAGCTGCCGTAATCGGGGAGGACATCTAGATCATGCAAAACATTAATCTGCTGCCTGCGTTGCCGGAGGCCATCCTGCTGCTCATGATCCTCGTGATCATGATGTGCGACGCGTTCTTCGGCCAGACGCGCAAGCTGAACTACGTTCTGGCACTCATCACGTCTGCGGTCGTGTCGGTGCTGTGGGCATGCAATGCCGGCGATCCGGCATCGCACTACATGTTCGGCAATGTGTTCGTCGCCGACCCGATGTCGAACCTGCTCAAGGCCTTCAGTGGTCTGGCAACGTTCATCACGTTCATCTACGGCCAGAAGTATCTGGAAGCGCGCGGCCTTGCCCGTGGCGATTTCTATGTCCTCAGTCTGTTCTCGCTGCTGGGCCTGTCGGTGATGATCTCGGGCAACAACTTCCTGACGCTGTATCTGGGTCTGGAATTGATGTCCCTGTCGCTGTATGCCCTCGCCGCCGTGTGGCGCGATTCGACGAACGCGACCGAGTCGGCCATGAAGTACTACGTGCTGGGGGCGCTCGCTTCGGGCTTCCTGCTGTACGGCATGTCGATGATGTACGGTGCGACCGGTTCGCTCGAACTCGCCAAGGTCTTCGAAGTTATCGCTTCGGGCGCCGTGAACAAGATCGTGCTGGTGTTCGGTGTCGTGTTCGTGGTCGCGGGTCTGGCATTCAAGCTGGGGGCTGCACCGTTCCACATGTGGGTGCCGGACGTCTATCAAGGCGCACCGACCCCGGTCACGCTGCTCATCGGTGGCGCGCCGAAGCTGGGTGCCTTCGCATTGCTGCTGCGTTTGCTCGTCGAAGGCATGCTGCCGCTGGCGATCGACTGGCAACAGATGCTGATCATCCTGGCGGTGCTCTCGCTGGTGATCGGTAACCTCACGGCCATCGTGCAGACCAACGTCAAGCGTCTGCTGGCGTACTCGACGATCTCGCACATGGGCTTCGTGCTGCTGGGCATGCTCTCGGGCGTGGTGGGCGGCAAGATCGACGGTATCGCCGATGCCTACGGTTCGTCGCTGTTCTACAGCGTGATCTACCTGCTGACGACGCTGGGCACGTTCGGTATCGTGCTGCTGCTCTCGCGCAAGGGCTTCGAAGCCGAGAACCTCTCGGATCTGAAGGGCCTGAACCAGCGTAGCCCGTGGTTCGCCTTCGTCATGCTCATGCTGATGTTCTCGCTGGCCGGCATTCCGCCGCTGGCAGGCTTCTACGCGAAGCTGGCCGTGCTGCAAGCGGTGGTGAACGCAGGTATGGTGTGGCTGGCCGTGGTGGCCGTGATCGCCTCGCTGGTCGGCGCGTTCTACTACCTGCGTGTCGTCAAGCTGATGTACTTCGACAAGCCGGATGACGCCAACGCGCTCGAAGGCAGCGGTACGATGCGCTTCGTGCTGTCGCTCAACGGTCTGGCGCTGCTGTACCTGGGCCTGATGCCGGGCTCGCTGATGGACTGGTGCCTGCGCACCATCAAACTGACGCTGGCCAGCTAAGCGGCCGGGCGTCCGGACAGACGACGTCGACGAAGGCAACGGGGTCGACGCAAAACCGGGCAGGGCGGGCCGACAAAGACGGCCAGCCCGGCTCACGATAGACGAACAGGCGGAGGCAACAACGATGGGCATGTCGGCAGGCGGTACGCTTGTGATTCTGCTGGCGGTGCTGGGCGCGAACCTGCCGTTCGTGAACCAGCGTCTGTTCGGTATTGTTGCGATCAAGCGGGCGGTCAAGCCGCTGTGGCTGCGTCTGATCGAGCTGGTGGTGGCCTACTTCGTGGTGGGCGCCCTCGGTTATCTGATCGAGTCGGGCATCGGCAACGTGTTTTCGCAGGGCTGGGAGTTCTACGCCGTGACGGCGAGCCTGTTTGCCGTGTTTGCGTTTCCGGGCTTCGTCTACCGGTATTTGTGGCGTCATCGACCGGCGGCTGCCGCTTGAGATGTCTGCTTCGCAAGACGCCGCCCTTGGGCGGCGTTTTGTTTTGGGTTCGCCAATTTTCAGCCGTGGAGGGCTTATGACCCAAGGTCAAACCGACGATCAACATCTGATTGAAACCCGTGTGACGAGCGAGACGGTCTATGAGGGCGCGTTCCTGACCATCAAGCGCGATCGCGTGCGTCTGCCCGACGGCAAGACGGCCGTACGCGAATACACCACGCACCCGGGGGCGGTCATGGTGATTCCGCTCTTCGAAGATGGTCAGGTGCTCATGGAGCGTCAGTACCGCTACCCGCTCGCGCGCGTGATGACGGAGTTGCCTGCCGGCAAGCTCGATGAGGCCGAGGGCGGTCTGGCCTGCGGTCAGCGCGAACTGCTGGAAGAGACCGGGTACCACGCCAAGCGCTGGGATTACCTCACGCGGATTCACCCGGTGATTTCGTACTCGACCGAATTCATCGACATCTGGCTGGCGCGCGATCTCACGCTTGGCGAGCAGCGTCTCGACGAAGGCGAGTTCCTCGATGTGTTCAAGATGCCCGCGACCGAGTTGCTCCAATGGGTGCGCGAGGGCCGTGTCACGGACGTAAAATCCATCATCGGCGCGTTTTGGCTGGAAAAGATATTATCGGGAGTCTGGCAGCCGAACGAGCGTTCGCCGCTGCGCTGATCCATCGTCATTTTTTGCGCCCGGGCCCTGCGACAGGCAGGGCCGGGAGACATCCTAAGCGTCATGAAGGTTTTTGATTTGCGTTGTGCACTCGAGCACACCTTCGAAGGCTGGTTCGGCTCGGAGGACGATTATCTTTCGCAGCAGACTCGGGGACTGGTGACATGCCCCGTGTGCGGCGGCACGGAGATCGTTCGCATGCCGTCTGCGCCGCGTCTGAATCTGTCCGGGGCAACGTCGCGTACCGACGCCGCCCCGGCCGTCGTGCAGGGGCAGGGCACGGTAGCGCCGCCCGGCGCGATCGAAGCGAAACGCGAATTGCAGACGCTCTGGCTGAAAGCCGTGCGCCACATCATGGCGAATACGGAGGACGTCGGCAGCAACTTTGCCGAGGAAGCCCGCAGGATCCACTATCAGGAAGCCCCGGAGCGCAATATCCGCGGAACGGTGACTCTGGAAGAGACCGAGGCGCTGGCGGAGGAGGGCATCGACGTGATGCCGCTGCCCATTCCGGCCGGCTTCAAGGACACGTTACAGTAATCCGGTCGCCGGCCGATCCGGCGCGCTGCACGGAGGAGTTCGCGATGGCAACGTTCGAGTATTACTTCGAAGACTTTGCAGTAGGTGACACCTTCGATCTGGGCGAATACACGTTCACCGCCGACGAGATCGTGCACTTTGCCCGGCAATTCGATCCGCAGCCGTTTCACGTTGACGAGTCGGCCGGCCGCGAGTCGCATTTCGGCGGACTGGTGGCCAGCGGCTGGCACACGTGCAGCATCATGATGCGCATGAACGTCGACAAGTTGCTCTCGCGCTCGGCAAGCATGGGGTCGCCGGGGGTCGAGCAGATCGAATGGCTCAAGCCGGTGCGTCCGGGAGACACGATTACGGTGACGAGCAGTACGCTGGAGGTGCGCGCCTCGAAAAGCCGTCCCGATCGCGGTATCGTGCGGCAGCTCTGGACAGCCACGAACCAGCACGGCGAAGAGGTGTGCCGGTTCCGGGGAACGGGGCTCTATCTGAAGCGTGACGCCTGAGCGGCGCGCCGGTCCGCGATGGCGTCATTGCGCGGTCTCGCTGGCGGGTACTTGCGAGCACCGCGCACATCTGCACGAAACTCAATGCGACAAATCACTCACCGACGCCGCCGGGGCGTCGCGTTTGACCTGAGTGATGCCTTCTTCCATCTGCTCGGCGGTCGAGAACATCTGGCTCTGGCCGATGATCTCGCCATTGCGCGCCTTGAGCACGAAATAGGGACGGCCTGAGGTCGACGTTTTGCGCTCGAAACGATGATCCTCGACCGAGTTTTTGCGAACGGACTCGATGCCGTTCTGCGCAGAGGCCCGCGCCTTGTAAGTCTCGGAGGAGAGGATGGTATGCCCGCTGTCGGCCAGCAGGTGAAAGTGGAATTCACCGTTAGGGCTACGCTTGAGTTCGAACTTGCCTGACATATGTGGATCTCCCGGATCTTCCAAAAGCCAGCGGCGAGGGACTGCGAACTGCAAGGGACGACGGTTGCCAACCGCGTCGGAGAAACCTTGAAAACCTCTTGGATGACGGGCTCGATTACGCCTACGCATCGAGCGGATTGCGCCTAGATTAGCACCGCCCGCGTCGCGGCGATACCGCAGTTTGTTTCGAAGTGTAAACCACTTCCCGCCATGCCCTGCCGGACCGTGGCTGGCGAGGTGCAGGCGTGCAGGCAGGGCCAGGCGGTGGCAGGGGCGGGAGCCGAAGGAGGCCGTCCAGTCTTGGGGGCCGGCCTCCTGCATGTCGTCTGGCGGTGTTGCGGTGTTGCGGCTTAGCGACGTGCGTATTGCGTGGCACCGAACAGTATTTCGCGGGCCTTGTCGTCTTGCAACGGCTTGCGCGCGTCGGCCAGCACCTTGATGCCGCGCTGCACTGCCGGACGCGCTTCGATGGCATCAAACCACTTCTGCACGTTGGGGAAGTCCGACAGCTCGACGCCCTGATTCTTCCACGAGCGCAGCCACGGCCAGATCGCGATGTCGGCGATGGTGTACATATCGCCCGCGACATACGGATGGCTGCCCAGTCGTTTGTCGAGCACGCCGTACAGACGCCGCGCTTCGTTCGTATAGCGCTTGATCGCGTAGTCGATCTTCTCGGGGGCGTAGATCCGGAAATGGTGCGCCTGACCGAGCATCGGCCCCACGCCGCCCATCTGGAACATCAGCCACTCGAGCGTTTCGTACTTGCCGCGCACGTCTTCGGGCAGGAAGCGCCCCGTTTTACCCGCCAGATACAGCAGGATCGCGCCCGACTCGAACAGCGAGATCGGTTTGCCGTCCGGACCGTCTTCGTCAACGATGGCCGGAATCTTGTTGTTCGGCGAGATGGCGAGAAAAGCGTCCTTGAACTGATCGCCCGCGCCGATATCGACGGCATGTGCGTGGTAGGCCAACCCGCACTCCTCGAGCATGATGTGGACTTTGTGGCCGTTGGGGGTGGCCCAGGAATAGACCTGAATCAATTGCGACTCCTCGTTGGGGCGTCGGTCGACGCCGTTCCCTGCCGAGCGCGGCAACGATCCCGCCAGACGACCGGCACGGTAATGACATGGATGGCGAAACAGGGCCGGGGACGCGAGCGTCGAGTCCCCGGGAAAAACTGCCCGGAAATTACACCACAGAACGTTTTTCCCTGCCGGGCGTGGGGTCAGTGACTCGCGCCATCCTCTGCCTCGGCGTTCAGGTAGCGCGACAGTTCCAGCTTGGCGATGGCGTTGCGGTGGACTTCGTCCGGGCCATCCGCAAAGCGCAGGGTACGGGCGCTGGCATAGGCGTAGGCCAGCGGGAAGTCGCCGGATAGTCCCGCCGCGCCGTGCGCCTGCATGGCCCAGTCGAGGACCTGACAGGCCATATTCGGGGCGACGACCTTGATCATTGCGATTTCCGCCCGCGCCGCCTTGTTGCCGACCGTATCCATCATGTAAGCCGCTTTGAGCGTGAGCAGCCGCGCCTGTTCGATCTGGCAGCGCGCTTCGGCGATGCGCTCGCGCGTCACGCCCTGCGCGGCGATCGGCTTGCCGAAAGCCACCCGTGAGAGGGTGCGCTGGCACATCAGCGAGAGGGCGCGCTCGGCCAGGCCGATGAGCCGCATACAGTGGTGGATGCGGCCCGGGCCGAGACGCCCTTGCGCGATCTCAAAACCGCGTCCTTCGCCGAGCAGGATGCTGCTGGCGGGCACGCGAACCTCGTCGAGCACAATCTCCATATGGCCGTGCGGGGCGTCGTCGTAACCGAACACGGTCAGCGGGCGCACGCGCGAGATGCCCCTGGCATCGGCGGGCACGAGAATCATCGACTGCTGCGCGTGTCTGGGGCCATCCGGATCGGTCTTGCCCATCACGATGTACAGGGCGCAACGGGGGTCGCCTGCGCCCGTCGACCACCATTTGCGGCCGTTGATGACGTAATCGTCTCCGTCACGACGAATCCGGCATTGCACATTGGTGGCGTCCGACGATGCGACGTCCGGCTCCGTCATCAGAAACGCCGAACGGATCTCGCCGCGCAGCAGCGGTTCGAGCCATTGCGCCTTCTGCGCGTCAGTCGCGTAGCGCTCGAGCGTTTCCATGTTGCCGGTGTCGGGCGCGTTGCAATTGAAGACTTCGGGCGCCCACGGCACCTGTCCCATGATCTCGCAAAGCGGCGCGTACTCAACGTTGCTCAGGCCCGCGCCGCGCCCGGAATCGGGTAGGAAGAGGTTCCACAGTCCCGCCTGTTGCGCGAGCGGCTTGAGGCGTTCAATGACCTGCGACGGCTGCCAGGCGTCGCCCTGACGACGTGCGATCTCGATCTCTTCGAGATAACGGCGCTCGTTCGGGAAGATGTGCTCGTCGAAGAACGCGGCGAGGCGCGCACGCAGGGCTTCGACTTTCGGGCTGTAGCTGAAATCCATGAGGTCTCCGTTTAGTGACGGCCTGTGTGGCTGGGGGTGGTGCGCAGCGCGTATTCCCATGCGAGTTCGGCCATCGGACGCGCCCGCTTGCCCGCATCGAGGGCTTGCTGGCTGGCCGCAGTGCCGTCGGCGACGCGCTTCATGATCCCCTGCAGAATCGCAGCGATACGGAACATGTTGTACGCAAGATAGAAATGCCACTGCGCCGGACGGGCGATGCCTGTGCGTTCGCCATATCGGGCCACGTAGGCACGCTCGTCCGGAATTCCGAGGGCCTGCCAGTCGAGCCCGGCAATGCCGCGAAACACCCCCGGGCTGACGTGCCATGCCATGCAGTGATAGCTGAAGTCGGCGAGCGGATCGCCCAGCGTCGACAGCTCCCAGTCGAGCACGGCGAGCACGCGGGGTTCGGTGGGGTGGAAGATCAGATTGTCGAGACGGAAGTCGCCATGCACGATGGTCGTACGCTCGGGCACGTCGGTGGGCAGATGCGCGGGTAGCCACTCGATGAGCCGGTCCATGGCGTCGATGGTTTCCGTCTCCGACGCACGGTACTGCTTGCTCCACCGGGCGATCTGGCGCGCGATGTAGTCGCCCGGCTTGCCGTAAGCATCGAGTCCGATGGCGCGGTAGTCGACCCGATGAAGTGCCGAGATGACGCGGTTCATTTCGTCATAGATGGCGCTGCGCTCGGCGGCGCTCATGCCGGGCAGCGAGGGGTCCCACAACACGCGTCCCGGGACGAAGTCCATGACGTAGAACGCGAGCCCGATCACGCTTTCGTCCTCGCACAAGCCCCGCATGCGAGCCACGGGGACGTCGGTGCCCGCGAGGGCATGCATCACGCGATACTCGCGCTCGATGGCGTGGGCGGACGGCAGAAGTTTGGCGGCCGGCGCAGGCTTGGTGCGCAGCACATAGGCCGCACCCGGCGTGGTCACGCGATAGGTGGGATTGGACTGGCCGCCGTTGAACTGCGAGAGGGTCAGCGGCCCGGCGAAGCCATCGACGTGGGCGGCGAGCCAGCGCTCGAGCGCGGTGGTATCGAAGGGCGCACGCTCGCCCAGCGCGCGTTCGCCTGCAAATGCGGAAAAGTCTTGTGGAAGCTCCTCGGCCATGCTGTCTCCTGCATTTCCGGTGCTACGTTGATTTCGACAATGGCTACGATTTCGACGGTGTGATGCACTTGCTGAGCGGCCGCATCGTGTCGCGCGGCCGCTGGACATTCTGCGCCTGCCGAGCGCTTATGCTCGTCTTCGCGAGCGCAGGAACGACGCGAAGATCTTCTCCATGACGGTCAGCCGGTTGTCGCGATGCAGCGGCTGCGGCGGCGCGAAGTTCACCAGGCGTACCACCCAGTCTTCGGGCTTGTCGCCAACGTCGAGCGCATTGATGCAGGCGGGCGTCTGCGCGAGTTGGCCCAGGAAGAGGCGTCCGAGCGGATGAATGGCATGGGAGAGAATCGCGCGATTCACGCCGCCGTGCAACACCAGCAGCACGGTGTCCCAAGAGGTATCGGCCCGCAGTTCCGCCAGCGGCGGTATCACGCGGTCGAGCAGTTCGCGGACCGACTCGCCATTCATGAACCGGGTGTCTTCGGGCACAAGACCGTCGAAGGCACTGAGAAACGCCTGCGCGATGTCGGCCGGCGGCAGGTCGGAGAGACTGCCTGCGCGAATCTCCTCCCAGCACGACCACGTCTCGATCTCGATCTGCTGCCCGGTCTCGGCCAGCACGCGCTCGGCAGTCTCGCGAGTGCGCGGCAGGCCGCTCACGATCACGCGATCGAAACGGATATTCTCGGCGGCGAAGGCGCGTCCGGCGGCGCTGGCTTGCGAGCGCCCCAGGTCATTGAGCGGGACGGTATCGGCGTCGATGGGCTTGCCGCTGTCGTCGAAGTAGGTGACGTCGCCATGGCGCATCAGATAGATGCGGCGGCGCTGCGGCGGTGTGAACGTCAAGGGACCGGCGTCGGGACCAAGATGGCCGAGTGAACTCATGCGGAAATTCTCCTGAACGGGGCCGGCAGACGATTGGCGAATGCGGCAAAGCGTTGACAGGCGGTGCACGTCGAAGGTTCGCGTGCGCCGCGTGTCTGTCACGCGCTCAGGCGTATTTTGCCGGACGTTTCTCGAGGAAAGCGCTGATACCTTCGAGACCGTCTGCGTGATGGAGCGACGCCACGAAGCTATCGCGCTCCGCGCCCAACTGGGATGTCAGCGTCTCGCTGGCGCCGCTCTCGATGAGCGTCTTGATGCGGCCGACGGCATTCGGCGAGAGCTGCGCGAGATCGGTCGCCCAGTTCAGCGCTTCGGCGCGGGCTTGTCCCGGCGCAACCACGCGGTTGACGAGGCCCGCCGCAGCGAGACGCGACGCGGCCACCGGCTTGCCCTCGAGCAGGATCTCGGTGGCGAGCGGGCGGGGCAGCGCTTGCGAGAGAAACCACGAACCGCCGCCATCGGGCGTGAGACCGACCTTGACGTAGGCCATGACGAACTTGGCGTTATCCGCGGCCACGAGCAGATCGCAGGCGAGGGCGAGCGAGAAGCCGGCCCCGGCGGCAGCCCCTTCGACGGCGGCGATGATCGGCTTCGGGCATGCGCGCAACGCTTCGATCCATTCGGCCAGTGCGTCGATGCTCGCGGCCTGCACTGCCGGATCTTTCTGACGATTCTCGAGCAGCCGGTTCAGGTTGCCGCCCGCGCAGAAGAAGTTGTCGGCACCGGTGAGCACCACGGCCCGCACGGACGGATCACGCGCGGCGGTGGCCAGCGCTTCGACCCCGGCGGCATACATATCCGGATGCAGCGCATTGCGCGCTCCGGGGTTGGACAGCGTCAGCACCAGCGTTTGGTCGACGCGTTCGGCAAGCAGTTCGGCGCTCATGGGGTGAGTCTCCGGATCACTGTTCTTCGGTGAGCAGCGACACGCCAAGCTGCGCGCGACGCGAGAGCCACGGCGACGGGCGATAACGCGGGTCGCCGTAGAACGATTGCAGATTACGCAAGACGGTGAGCAACTGGCGCGCCCCGACGGCGTCGCCCAGCGCGAGCGGGCCCTTGGCGTAGCCCAGACCGAGCGTGACGGCGCGATCGATGTCGCCCGGCGAGGCGATGCGTTGCTGTGCGATGTCCGCACCGATATTCACGATGGTGGCGATCACGCGTTGGGCGACGAAGCCTGCCGAGTCGCGGATCACCGTGACCGGTGTGCCACCGTGGGCGAACAGGGCGTGTGCGGCGTTGCGCGCGTCGGGCGTGGTGAGCGGCGTGGTCATCAGCGTATGGCGCTTCGCGCCCGCGAGCGGCAGCAGCGTATCGATGGCCACCGTACGCGTGGCGTCCAGCCCCTGTTCGACGGCGCAGGTCGTGGCGTCGAGCCCCAGCGGCGTGACAACGATCAGGGCCGACTCCGAGGGCTTGTCGCCGCTCTCGATCGTCACCCCCGTGGCACCGAGCAGTTCGACCACGGCGGCGAAGCCGCGCGTATCGGCCCGGCTGACCCACACGCTGGCCGGCAGCGTGTCGGGGGCGGGGGCTTCGGCCGGCACCTGTGGCTTGCCGTCGACGTAGCGATAGAAGCCTTCGCCCACTTTGCGGCCGAGCAGCCCGCCGGCGAAACGCACGGCGGTGATCGGCGACGGACGGAAACGCGCCTCTTCGTAGAACTGGTGGTAGATCGACTCCATCACCGGGTGCGAGACGTCGAGTGCCGTGAGGTCGAGCAGCTCGAACGTGCCGAGACGGAAGCCCGCTTGCTCGCGCAGAATGCGGTCGATGTCGGCAAAGCTCGCCACGCCTTCGCTCGCGACGCGCAGCCCTTCGGTGTTCATGCCGCGCCCGGCGTGATTGACGATGAAGCCCGGCATGTCCTTGCAGCGCACCGCCGTGTGGCCCATGCGCTGGCCCAGCGCGAGCAGGGCGTCGCCGACTTCGGGGGCGGTGCGCAGGCCATCGATGACCTCGACCACCTTCATGAGCGGCACCGGGTTGAAGAAGTGATAGCCCGCCACGCGCGCCGGACGCTCACACGCCGCCGCAATGGCCGTAATCGACAGCGACGACGTGTTCGACGCGAGGATCGCATCGGGCGCGACGATGCCTTCGAGCGCGCGGAACAGGTCGCGCTTGATCTCGAGCTTCTCGATGATGGCTTCGACGACGAGTTGGCAATCGGCCAGATCGTCGAGCGCGCTGCACGCTTGCAGACGCCCCATCGTCGCCTCGACGCTCGACGCCTCGATCTTGCCCTTCGCGGCGAGCTTGTCCAGCGTCTCACGCAGGGCGTCCAGCGCGGCTTGTACGGCGCTGGCGTTGGTGTCGTATAGCTTCACGCGCAGACCGGCTTGTGCAGCGATCTGCGCAATGCCACGGCCCATGGCACCGGCACCGACGATGCCCAGCACATCGATAGCCTTGGCCGGGGAGTTCGCAGAGACCGGGGAGGAAGATGCAGTCATTCGGATGTCTCGAAGTGGATGTCGATTGTCGTCGATCGGTGTTGTTCTGATGGCGCGCACGGCACAGCAAAGCAATGGGCGGTGTGACCCGCGTTACCCGTGCGATCCGTCATTCTATCGTCCGACCGGTCGGTCGGGAAATGAATTTCCTGACGAGTTGCGCAGCGATGCAAACCGATGCCCCTGAAGCGTTGCCGCTATTGTCGCCGATCTCGTTGCGGCTGCCAGCGCTTGTTCCGCTTGGCGGTCGGAGGCGGTCAGAGGCGGGCCGGGCGGCAGGGCGGCAGGGGGGAGCCGCATCGGCCGGGCGCACGCCGTCTGACGCGTTGGCGGATTTCGAGACGTTGCTCGGGGCTGGCGTCTCGCGAACGGTCGTGCGATGCCGTTACACTTGCGGGGAGCTGCCCGTCGCCACCGCCGCATCTACGAGCCTCGACGGGCAGCCAACGAGACGCCCGCCACCGCATTGGAGGCGGCGCACCAGGGACGCATCATGAAACTGCGCACGGACCATGGCGCCTCAACGACAACAGAGGCGCTGGCCATGCCGCACGGGAGACATCATGTTGAAGCTGTACGGCTTTCCAATCAGTAATTACTACAACAAGGTCAAGGTGGTGCTGTTCGAGAAGGGTTTGCCCTTCGAGGAGGCGGAGTCGATTCCCTGCCAGGAAGAGTGGATGTTGCAGTCCTCGCCGCTTGGCAAGGTGCCGTATCTGCAAACGGAGAACGGTTTTCTGTCCGAGTCGCAGGTGATTTGCGACTTCCTTGAAGCGACGCATCCGTCTCCCGCGCTCTTCTCGAAAGATCCGTGGCAGCAGGCCAAGGAGCGCGAACTGATCACGATGACGGAGTTGCATCTGGAACTGGTGGTGCGCGAGGTGTACACGCAGGCGTTCTTCGGCGGCACGGTGTCGGACGGCACGCGCAACCGCACGGAGAAGCTGCTGCGCCGGAACATCGTGGCGTTCAAGCGGCTGGCGAAGTTCGCCCCTTACGTGGCGGGTGAAACGTTCTCGATGGCCGACATCGTTGCCGGCATCCATCTGCCGATTCTCGGCATGGCCACGCAAGCGGTCTATGGCGAAGACTTCCTTCAGGCCGAGGGCATCGACTGGAAGGCGTACGGCAAGCGGCTCGCCGAACGTGAGTCGTTCCAGCGTATGCGTGCCGAGCAGAAGGCCTATCAACAGGCGCAGCAGGCGAAGAAGGCCGGATAAGTCAGGGTAAGTCCGCGATGAGGCGGGGGACACGAGATGGCAGCGCGAATCTCGGTCCCGCGTGACTTGCTCGCGGCATGCATACGTAGCGCGCATTCGGACGACTCATTCGAATGATTCCCCCGTATCACGCCACTGCTGCAAAACGAATGGGCCGCAATGTTTCAGATTGCGGCCCATTTTTTGTTCGCGGCTGACGATCGTCCGCGCTCAGATCTTCGCCAGTCGCGAGAGTGCTTCGCGCAGCGTGTCGTCCTTCTTGGCGAAGCAAAAGCGCACGACGCCCGACTCGTGCGGCTCGTGATAGAACGCCGAGACGGGAATCGCTGCCACACCGATTTCGCCAGTCAGCCAGAGTGCGAAGTCGCCTTCGCTCATGTCGCTGATCGCGCTGTAATCCACGCACTGGAAGTAAGTGCCCTCGCAAGGCAGCAGTTTGAAGCGGGTGCCGGCCAGACCTTCGCGGAACAGGTCGCGCTTCTTCTGATAAAAGCCCGAGAGTTCGAGGTAAGGGGCCGGGTCACGCATGTAGTCCGCCAGCCCCACCTGCATTGGCGTGTTGACGGTGAACACGTTGAACTGATGCACCTTGCGGAATTCCGCCGAGAGGGCCGCAGGGGCCGCGACAAAGCCGACTTTCCACCCCGTCACGTGATACGTCTTGCCGAAGCTCGACACGATGAAGCTGCGGCGCGCGAGTTCGGGATGGCGCGCCACGCTCTCGTGCCGCTTGCCGTCGTACACCATGTGTTCGTAGACCTCATCAGAGATCAGCAGAATGTCGGTGCCGGCCACGATCTCGGCGAGCTTCGCGAGATCCTGCTCATGCCATACGGTGCCGCTGGGGTTGTGCGGCGTGTTGAAGAGGATGAGACGCGTGCGCGGCGTGATCGCGGCCGCCAGCTTGTCGAACGGGATGTGGAACCCTGGCGCTTCGAGCGTGATGAACACCGGCTTGCCACCGGCCAGTTCGATCGACGGGACATAGCTGTCGTACGTCGGTTCGAACACGATCACTTCGTCGCCGGGATGCACGCTCGCGAGAATCGCCGTGAGCAGCGCTTGCGTGGCCCCGGCCGTCACCGTGATTTCCGTGTTCCAGTCGTATTGCTGCCCGTAGAGCTTGCCGATCTTGTCGGCAATGGCCTGACGCAGCGCCGGCACGCCGGCCATCGGCGGGTACTGGTTGTGGTCTTCGCGCATGGCGCGCGAGACGGCGTCGACGATCTTCGGATCGCAAGCGAAATCGGGGAAGCCCTGCCCCAGGTTCACCGCTTGCTTCTCGGCGGCCAGCGCCGACATCACGGTGAAGATGGTGGTGCCGACGTTCGGCAGGCGCGAAGCGAGCGGCGGGGCAGCCAGCGCCTGAGCGGCGGGCGCGATGGAAGCGGTGTGAGGCGCGTTCATTTATGCGGTGGACGAGGCAGTGATCAGACCGTCATTCTAACGCCGCTGCGCCTGGCTTGCGGGCGATGCCCTGCCGCCCGGCCTGCGATTTCGGACATTGCGCAGCCCGTTCTGCGGACGATTCCGATCCGTCTATCGGAATTTACGCGCCCGGGACGAGCAACGACGCGAAGGCGCTCGCCGTCACGATACGAAAGCCGAACTGGCGTGCCACGCGGCTGCGCAGTTTGAGCACGGCCTTGTCCTTGCTCACGAGCCAGTGGGCATGCCCGTCGCGCGCAGCTTCGAGGAATTTCTGATCGTCGCGGTCGCGGCACAACGGCAACTGGGCGGGCGGCGGGGCGTCTTCGGGCACCACGATGCGGTGTGTGTGGGCATCGACCCAGGCAAGGGCGGCGGTATTGTCGATCTCGCGCGACGCGAATTGGGGGTACGTAAGCACCACGGCGAGTTCGTCGCGACAACGCGGGGCCATGAGCGCGGTGAGGCGGCGCTCGACGAGGGCATCGCGCACGGGGCGCGCTACCGGATCGTCGAAGACCAGCAGATCGATCCAGACATTGGTATCGAGCACCACGCGCGGTGGGGTGGCGAGCGTATCGAGGTGCTCGGCGAAGGCCCGTTCAGCGGGCGTGGCGACAGCGTTTTGAAGCATTGGATAGAATGGCGGTTTCTCGTTTTCGCAGGAACGCTGCACCCGATATGATAATTGTTCTCTCGCCGGCCAAATCGCTCGACTACGAAACGCCGCCGCACGTGAGCACGCACACCGTGCCGCAGTTCGTCGACGACGCTGCCGAACTGATCGACGGCCTGCGTGAACTGAGCCCTGCTCAGGTCGGCTCGCTCATGAGCATTTCCGATCAACTCGCGGCCCTGAACGTCGCCCGTTACGCCGAATGGTCGCCCCGCTTCGACACGAGCAACGCCAAGCAGGCCGTGCTCGCGTTCAATGGCGACGTCTACGAAGGGCTTGCCGCCCGCTCCCTGAGCGCCACTCAGCTCGACTTCGCGCAGAAGCATCTGCGCATCCTGTCGGGGTTGTACGGCGTGCTGCGGCCGCTCGATCTGTTGCAGCCGTACCGTCTGGAGATGGGCACGCGTTTCGCCAACAAGCGCGGACGCGATCTGTATGCCTTCTGGGGCGAGCGCGTGACGCAGACGATCAACGCGTCGCTCGCGGAGCATGCCGAGACGCGTCGTGTGCTCGTGAATCTGGCATCGGAAGAGTATTTCAAGGTCATCAAGCGCCGACTGGTGGCCGCGCCGGTGATTACGCCGGTGTTCGAGGACTGGAAGAGCGGCAAGTACAAGATCATCAGCTTCTACGCCAAGCG
>Ga0181519_10002047_pt1 | contig 17422 bp, 12 predicted proteins | sample PEATcosm2014_Bin_26_FD_121102 | JGI IMG/M metagenome (GOLD analysis project Ga0181519, IMG submission 121102) | Peatland microbial communities from MTU Mesocosm Facility, Houghton, MI, USA - PEATcosm2014_Bin02_10_metaG | ecosystem: Environmental > Terrestrial > Soil > Wetlands > Peat | place...
ACCAGTGCCGCAGCGTTGCGTTTGAACTCAGGGGAAAACGATCGACGTTGTTTGGTCATCAGACACCTCTTCATGGCGAGCATTCTCGCCTAAATGCGTGTCCGGAGGGATTAGACCACTACAGGCTCAGGTCTCTGCCAAATCAGAACTGGGCAAGGCGATCAAATATGCCCTGGGCAGATGAGCGGCGCTGGCGCGCTTCTGCGACGATGGGCGGATTGAGATGGACAATCACACTGCCGAGCGGGAGATTCGGCCCCTCGTCATGGGTCGCAAAAATTACCTGTTCCAAGGTTCTGATCGCGGGGGTGAGGGTGCTGCGGTAATCTATACCCTGATCGGCAGCGCTCGTCTCAATGGGATTGAGCCCTACGCCTATATCCGGGCTGTTCTAGAGAAGATCGGCGATCACCCCATCAACCCTATCGATGAACTGCTGCCATGGCGTCTGGAACTGGATCAACAAGAAAGCCTGCCCCAAGCCGCATAGCCAAATCCGCGGCGCAGCACACCCACATCGAAGCCATCATCCACAACGGTGGCCAAAATCATGATCGGCACCATCAAGTCGATCAAGCACGCCGCCCTCGCTCACGACGGCAACAACACCGTTGCAATGCTCCGCTGCAAGTCGAATGAATCGCTGGGTAACATCCTCGATCGGCTCGAGGCTACGATCGCAAGCGCAGAGACAACCGGCCGCGTCGTCGACGAGATCAACCAACCAGGGGCTGACAGGACTTACAAGTACTAAGCGCGAGTCCGCCGTCCCGTCAATGCGGCCTTGGCATTACGCTTACAGATAAACGGATTTGCCCAGCCACTTGGTTGACTCGCAGGCGGCGACCAATTAAGGAGTTTTTGCGGCTGGAACTGGGTCTGGCAGGTTTTTTTGGCCCGCGCTGATGGAGCCCAAAAAGAGTTCCGCGGGCCGGCAGATCAATACATCCGCTTGGCAGAGGCCAAGCCGCTGGCGCTCGACGCCTCCCTGTTTCTTCGGGCGATCCTTGGGGTAGCTCGCGGTGCATCACATCGTGGCTACCTTCGTCTAGGCCGGCGCACCTTCGCCTTTGGAGCCCCCGCCTGTCGCGTCGCCGCCGGCTGGGCCTTGGTCGGCCGGCGGTGCATCGTGATCGCCGCCGTGATCGGCCGCCTCTTCGTCAGCACCCGCGTGCGGCATGTGATGTGACACCTCATCGAGCTTGTCGCCCAACAGGCGACGCACGATGATGTAGAACACCGGAATCATCATCAGGCCCAAGAAGGTGGCGAAGATCATGCCGCCGATCACGCCAATACCAATCTCGTGTCGCGAGGAAGCCCCAGCGCCCGATGACAGCACAAGCGGCGTGACGCCGAGAATGAAGGCCATCGACGTCATCAAGATCGGCCGCAGGCGAAGTTTTGCCGCCGACATGGTGGCTTCGCGCAGCGTCAGTCCGTGCAGCTGCCCGTCGACTGCGAACTCGACGATCAGAATGGCGTTCTTGGCGGCAAGGCCGATCACGGTCACGAGGCCGATCTTGAAGTAGATGTCGTTCGGCACGCCCGTCACAAGGCAGAAGGCCAGCATGCCGAGCATGCCAAGCGGCACCACCAGCAGCACGGCGACCGGAATCGACCAGCTTTCATAGAGCGCTGCAAGGCAAAGAAACACCACCAGAATGGACAGTGCCATCAGTTCAGTGGCTGACGAGCCCGCCAGCTTTTCCTGATAGGACTGGCCGGTCCAGTCGGCCGCAAAGCCGGCGGGCAGCTGCTGATCCACGATGCCTTGCAAGGTGCTGATCGCCTGACCGGTCGAATGACCGGGTGCCGAATTGCCGACGATCTCGATGGCCGAGTAGCCGTTGAAACGCGGCAGCACGGTTGGACCAAAACTCCATTTCGAATTGACCACGCTCGACAGCGGCACCATGTTGTAGGGCGCGATCGAATTGTTTGATGGCGAAGAGTTGGTCGGCGGCGCATAGCCGTTCAAAGCCGTCGTGCTTGCGATCGACGAGCTGCTCTGGTTTGAAGTAGAACCAGTAGAACTGGTGGAACTGGTGGTCACTCCGCTTGGCGTGTAGAGATGCTGGAATGCATCGGTGCCCATGCGGTACGGTGCGTCGGCCTGGATATAAACCCGCTTGATACGACCGCCATAGGTGAACTGGTTGATGTAATACGGCGCCAGCTCAACGGCCAGGGTATCGTACACATCCGTCAGCGACAGCCCCATTGCTTCTGCCTGGTTGCGATCGACGGTCACGTTCAATTGTGGGGCGCTTGGCAACGAGTTGGGACGCACGCCCGTCAGCACCGGGCTTTTTGATGCGACGCCGAGCAGTTTGCCGGTTGCGGCTGCCAGTTCATCGCGCGTCTGACCGGTGCGCGCCTGCAGGTACATGTCGACACCGCCGAATTGGCTGAGCCCACGAATGGTCGGCAAATTGACCGCAAAAATCTGGGCGTCGGAAATGCCCGCCATCGCCTTGTTGATCTTGGGTATCAACTGCATCGCAGTATCGCTACGGTCGCCCCAGTCAGCCAGCTTGATAAAAGCCATGCCGACGTTTTCGTTGGTGCCGACAAAGCTAAAGCCCTCGGGCTCGAAGATGCCGACAATGCTTTTTTTCAGTTCCCCACCGGTCAGCTTGTCACTCAGCTCTTTCATCACGTGATCGGTTTGCTGCAGAGTGGAGCCAGGCGGCAGGCTGACCAGTGCCAGAGCGAAACCCTGGTCTTCATCAGGCACGAAACTGGTCGGCAACTTGGTGTAGAGAAAGCCAGTCAACACCACCGCCAGCGCGAACACGATCATCCAGCGTGGTGCGTAGCTGACGGCTTTGCCGGTATGTCCCAGATAGGTTTTGGCGGTCCAGTTGAAGCTCTTGTCGAACCAGCGGAAGAACCTGTTTTTCTCTTCCTCGTGCTGGGGTTTCAAGATCGCAGCGCAAAGCGCCGGCGTGAACGACAAGGCCAGAAATGCCGAGAAGCCCATCGACACCGCGATGGTCAAGGCGAACTGCGCGTAGATGATACCGGTGGCACCCGCTTGTAGTGCTGAAGGCACGAATACCGCAGTCAGCACCACGGTAATGGCGATAATGGCACCGGTAATCTGGCCCATTGCCTTTCGCGTCGCCGCATGCGGCTCCGCCTTTTCTTCCTCCATGATGCGTTGGACGTTTTCGATCACGACAATCGCATCGTCGACCACGATGCCGATGGCGAGCACCATGCCAAACAGCGTCAGCTGGTTGAGGGTGTACTTCAGCGCCGACAGACCGATGAAAGTGCCAAGCAGTGCGACCGGAATGACAAGCGTCGGAATGATCGTGGCGCGCAGGTTCTGCAGGAAGATCAGCATCACCACAAACACCAAGATGATCGCCTCGATCAGTGTCTTGACCACATCGGTAATCGACGCGGTGATGAAGGGCGTGGTGTCGTACGGCACGCTCCAGGTCACGCCCGCAGGTAGATCGCGCGCCAGAATCGCCATCTGGGCTTTGACTGCCTTGCCAACCGACAGTGCGTTGGCGCCTGGCAGCAAATAGATCGCCAAGCCACCGGCGGCCTTGCCGTCATACACCGGCGCAATTCCGTAGGTCTGCGAGCCGAACGAGATGCGGGCCACATCGGCCAATCGCACCGTGGTGCCGTTGCTGTTGGCCACCAAAATGATGTCCTGGAACTGCTTGAGCGACGAGAACAGGCTGTCACCGGTAATTGTCGCGGTGAAGACTTGCCCTTTCACTGCTGGATCTGCACCCAGCGCGCCAGCAGCAAACTGGGCGTTCTGAGCCTGCACCGCATTAATCACCTGAGTGGTCGAAAGCCCGTAACTTTGCAGTTTGTCGGGATCGAGCCAGATGCGTGCGGCGTATTCAGATCCGAGCAGCGAGGTGTTGCCCACACCGCTCAGGCGCCCGAGTACCGGCTGAAGTTGCGAGGCGATGATGTCAGACAGCCGACCTGCATCGATCGTGGGCGAATCGGACGTCAAGGCCACAAACATCAAAATGTCAGGACTCGCCTTGGCCACCACCACGCCCTGCTGCGAGACCTGGGTCGGCAGCAAGGTCGAGGCCAGTGTCACCTTGTTTTGTACCTGCACCTGAGCGATGTCGGGATTGGTGCCGGTGTTGAAGGTCAGCGTGATGGTGCTCTGGCCGTTGGAACTCGAGGTTGAGCTAAAGTAGAGCAGGTTGTCGATGCCGGTGAGCTGCTGCTCGATCACCTGAGTAACCGTCGATTCCATGGTCTGGGCACTCGCGCCCGGATAGTTGGCGGTCACGGTCACCTGCGGCGGTGCGATTTCGGGATACGAATCGACCCCCATGTTGTAGACCGAGATGATGCCAAACAGCGAAATCAGGATGGCAATGACCCAGGCATAAATCGGGCGGCTGATGAAAAAACTCGGCATGTCGGATCCCTACTTGGTGGTGCTGGGCGAAGCTGATGAAGCAGCAGGTGCCGAGGTAGTTGCATCGCCCGGTGTCTGCTGGCCGGCTGCCGACCCAGCCGACGGTGCTCCAGGCGCTGCGCCAGGGGCGCCTGCAGGCGCTCCAGCAGGCGGGGCGGCCACCACCTGCACCGTGGCTTTCTCGTGGGCCATCGCAAGACCGGTGACGATCACCTGATCGCCACTGGCAAGACCCTTGGTGACGATCCAATTGCTGCCCTGCGAATCGCTGGCTTCGATGTCCTTGCGCGCCACCTTGCTATCCGGGCCGACCACCATCACGAAAGCGCCCACCGTGTCGCGCTGCACCACTGTTTGCGGCACCAGGAACACGTTGTTTTGCGTGCCGAAGTTCACCATCAGGCTGACGTACATGCCCGGCAACAGACGGCGTTGTGGATTGGGCACGAGGGCGCGCAGATTGACGGCGCCGGTTGTTGCATTGACGGTTATGTCAGAAAAGTCGAGCGTGCCGGCGCTGCCATAGGGCGTGTGATTGGGAAGCGTAATCTGCACCTTGATCTGATTTTGCTGAGATAGGTCGACAGAGCCATTGACCTTGGCCTGCTCGAGCGTCGCCAGGTCCGCCGAACTGATGGTGAAGTTGGCGTACATCGGGTCGATCTGCTGCACGGTGGTGAGCAGCGTGCCGTTGCCGCCCGCATCAGAGGTACTGCTGCCAACCACGGCACCGACTGTGGCCTGCTGTTGTCCGGCGATACCGCTAATCGGCGATGTCACGCGCGTGTAGTCGAGCTGGACGCGGGCGCTCTTCACCACGGCTTCATCGGCCTTCACTTTGGCTTCCGCGCTGCGTTCTGCAGCGTCGGAATTGTCGACAGTTTGTTGTGAGACCGATCCGACCGGCAGCAGCTTGCGGTTGCGTTCAGCAGTCACGCGGTCATTGATGTAAGTCGCTTGATCCTGCGCCATCAGCGCCACGTCATTGTCGAGTTGCGCCTGGTAGACGGCCGGATCAATTTGAAACAGCAGCTGGCCGGCGTGTACCTGTGAGCCTTCGGTGTAGACGCGCTTGAGCAGCACGCCTGACACGCGCGCCGTGACATTGGCGCTGAGATATGGTGACAGGCGGCCCACGAAGGTGCGCACCAGCGGCACCGATTGCGGCTCGATCTTCATCACGCTGACCTGTGGCGGCGGTGGCGGTGGTGCCGGTTTCGAGCAGGCGCCAAGCCCGAGTACGAAAATCAGCGACAGCGCGATGCGTCGAAGAGATAACTCCATGGAAACTCCGCTTACAGGTTGGCAGACCATGCCTGCTCCGCGCACAAGATGAATTGAAATGGCATGCCGATCAGGTACCCGGCAGGGTGGCCACGCCCGGCCGTGCAGCCTGTGATACGGGGGATGGTGCGGCGCGTGCTGCGGAGGTGGTCCCGGACGGTGGTGCGGCGGCGGCCTCGCCATCGCCCTGCTGCCAGCCCCCCCCCAGATTCTTCACCAGCGTCACGTTGCTTTCGGCCAGCGCCGCCTCAGTGTCACGCAGGTTTTCTTCGGCCTGGATGAGTGTCAGGCGCTGATTCAGTACGCTTTGCTGACTCGCTGCACCGACGTTGAACTGGGCCTGTTGGCTGGCGAACAGGCGCTGATTGCTGTCGAGCACCTTGCTGTAGGCGTCGGCCTGCATGCGTAGATGATTGATCGACGAAAGACTGTCTTCCACGTTCTGAAAAGCGGTCAGTACCGTGTTGCGATAGGTCGCTACCTGTTCGTCGTACGTGGCGCGCGCCACGTTGACGTTGGCTGTACGTAGGCGACCGTCAAAAATCGTCTCCGCAAGATCAGGCCCGAGCGTCCAGAAACGGTGTGGCGCGGTGAACAGATGCGACAGACTGGTATTGGCGAAGCCGCCTTCAGCGCTCAGCGTCAGACTGGGGTAGAAGGCAGCTTCGGTGGCGCCGATGTTGGCGTTGGCCGCGGCCGCCGTGCGTTCAGCACTGACCACGTCGTAGCGACGCAGCAGCAGTTCTGACGGTAGGCCAGTAGGCACTGCCGGGATGTTGAACCTGAAGGTTGGATCGGCGGCGACCTTAAAACCTTCTGGCGGCTGTCCGGTCAGGACTGCGAGCGCATGCTCGTACTGCTCGCGCGAGGTCGCGGTCGACTGGAGAACCGCGATCACCAGTTCAAGGTTGGCTTGGGCGTTGAGTACATCGTCGGTGGACGACGCGCCGACTGACAGTCCGGCCTGCACCATGACCAGAATCTTGGCATCGATATCTTGCTGCTCAGCCAGCAGTTGCAGGTCGTAGTCGGCCTGACGCAGTTCGAAGTAATCTGTCACCACACTGGCGGTGATCGAGATTCTCTCGCCGGCAAGCTGCGCGTCGGACGCCTCGGCCTGGGCCTTGGCCTGTTCAATCTGGCGTCGCACCTGGCCCCACAGGTCGAGCTCCCAACTGGCGCTCACGGTGGCCTCCACCGCATTCCCTGATGCCGTGCCGAGTGCCGCGGTGGCACCGCCTGAGCGTGAGCCGGTAACACCAGCTTTGACGGTCGGAAACAGGCCCGCTCGGTTGACTTCAACGGTGGCCAGTGCGGCTCGGTAGGTTGCTTCTGCAACAGCGATCGACTGATTGGCTTTCAAAGCCTGGTCGACCAGGCCATTGAGCGTGCTGTCGCCATACATCTGCCACCAGGTGCTGGAAATTGCCGCTTGCGGATTGGCTTGAGCGCGCTGCCACTCGACGCCTTCCTTGAAGGCGGTAGGAATCTGTAGCTCGGGCTTTTGGTAGTCGGGGCCCACCATGCAGGAGGCGAGCAGGCTGGCGCTGGCGACGAAACTGCCGATGCGGATGGCGCGTCTGAAGCTGGAGGCCATGGCACAGTTGCGGGACCAGACGGAGGCCAATAGGCTGCGCAGGAGGAAGGACTGCATATTCATTTGCAAACGGATTGTTCCAACGCGTGGTGTGCCGGGATCAGCTATCTTAGCTAGCAATACTCAGCCCCATCTGTTCGGTACCGCTCAAATCGTCGCGGGCGCAGGCGAGTTCGTGTCATGTACCGCAGCAGGTGGCGTGTTGCTTCAAATTGCCCGAGGGGCATTGCCACAGACGTCAGAAGTTGCTCTCAACAATCGAGTTCTGATGTCTGAGGCCGGTGAAGCAGCTGTGGGATCGCGTTGCTTGTGCTAATGAAAGCAAACCGAACTGCGTCACCGCGACCGTTGGTCGCGGACCAGGACGTCGGGACGACCGCGTGGCAGTCGTGCGCCATCGAGCAAATGGCCGCTGTTCAGATCAAAGGCGGGCCGATCAGCCTGGAGACCTTCGGCTGCGTGCTGTGGCGACAATGGCACCTCGGCTTCGATGGTTTCTGTCAGAGCTCCGCCGCCCCCTTGAAAAAATCCCAGTAACAGCGCGAAAGCGCCTGCCAGCGCGACGGGAACGGCCGCGAACTCAAATAAACTCGCGGTCGAAAAGTGGTTGCCGGTAATCCCCCCGAAAAGTAAGCGTCGCGGGAGGTAGAATTTTCTAGCAACGGAAGTTTAGGAAATTCTGCATGAAGACCTCTCGATTTACAGACAGCCAAATCATCGCCATTTTGAAGCAGGCCGAAGCCGGCACACCGGTACCGGAGCTATGCCGAGAACACGGCATGAGCAGCGCGAGCTTCTACAAATGGCGAGCCAAGTACGGTGGCATGGATGCGGCGTTGATGACGCGCATGAAGCAGCTCGAAGCCGAGAACGCCAGGCTCAAGAAGATGTACGCGGAGGAGCGCCTAAAGGCCGATATCCTGAAGGAGGCCATCGAAAAAAGTGGTAAGGCCATCTCATCGACGCGAGATGGCCATTCGTGCAGTCAAGGAGTTTGCCGTACCGATCAAGACCGCTTGCGCGACGTTTGGCGTGAGCGAGACCTGTTATCGGTATCGAGCCAAGCATTCGGCGCACAACGAGGTCATTGCTGATTGGTTGGTCAAGCTGACCCACAACCAGCGCAATTGGGGCTTCGGCCTGTGCTTTCTATATCTGCGTAACGTCAAAGGCTTCGGCTGGAACCATAAGCGCGTGTATCGAAGATACCGGGGGTTGGAGCTGAACCTGCGCATCAAGCCACGCAAGCGATTGGTGCACGAGCAACCTGAGCCCTTGGCAGTCCCGTCAGCCTTGAACCAAAGCTGGTCGATGGATTTCATGCACGACCAACTCGCGGATGGCCGCAGTATCCGACTATTCAACGTGATCGACGACTTCAATCGCGAAGGATTGTGCATCGACGTGGACTTCTCAATGCCATCGCCTCGGGTGATCCGCGCCTTGGATCAGGTCATTGAGTGGCGCGGCTGTCCAACGGCGATTCGTTGCGACAATGGCCCCGAATACGTCAGCGACGCGCTCAGGGACTGGGCGCAAAAGCGAGGAATCAAGCTGCAATTCATTCAACCAGGAAAGCCTCAGCAGAACGCCTACATCGAGCGATACAACAGGACGGTTCGATACGATTGGCTGGCGCACTATCTGTTCGAAACCATCACAGAAGTCCAGGATTACGCCACGAAATGGTTGTGGTCTTACAATCATGAACGCCCAAGCATGGCGCTCGGTGGCATAACCCCGAAACAGCGATCGGCCATAGCGGCTTAGCCTCTACCTCTCGCGACACTTAGAAATGGGGGGAATACCGCCGCAGCTGCCGCTCCATGTCGGATATGCCCTCGGTGACTAAATGCAGACGGCTCTTGTTGTACCCGCCCCAAAGCAGCACTTTGATAGTCGTTTTGTGTGTCGAAAAACAAAAAACCCCGTAAATCATTGATTTTACGGGGTTTTCTGCCAAGTTCTGGCGGAGAGGGTGGGATTCGAACCCACGGTACGGTATAACCGTACACCGGATTTCGAGTCCGGCGCATTCGACCACTCTGCCACCTCTCCAAGCGTTCTTTCTGCTTTGGTTCGCTGCCTGAGTGGCCTCAAGCAGCGAGAAAGAGATTATAGCCGAATTTCTTTGGCTGCCAACCCCCTTTTTCCAAATTTTTTACGCAGCCGGCTCGAGACGCTCGATGCCACCCATGTACGGACGCAGCACGTCCGGCACCGTCACCGAACCATCGGCGTTCTGATAGTTCTCCAGCACCGCCACCAACGCGCGCCCTACGGCCAGTCCCGAACCGTTAAGCGTGTGCACCAGTTCCGGCTTGCCCTGCGCATTACGGAAACGTGCCTGCATCCGGCGTGCCTGGAAGTTCTCCATGTTCGAACACGACGAGATCTCGCGATACGTGTTCTGCGCCGGAACCCACACTTCCATGTCGTAAGTCTTCGCACTGCCAAAGCCCATGTCGCCCGTGCACAGCACAATCGTGCGATACGGCAGTTTCAGCTTTTGCAGAATCGCTTCCGCGTGACCCACCAGCTTCTCCAGCGTGTCGTACGACTCCTCCGGACGCACCACGTGCACCAACTCGACCTTGTCGAACTGATGCTGACGAATCATGCCGCGCGTGTCCTTGCCATAACTGCCCGCCTCCGAACGGAAGCACGGCGTATGCGCCACCATGTGCATCGGCAGCGCGTCGGCCGCCAGCAACTCGTCACGCACCAGATTCGTGAGCGACACTTCCGCCGTCGGAATCAGATAGAAATTCTCGATGCGCTCGCCGTCCTCTCCGCCCACCTTGCGCGGCACCTTGAACAGGTCGTCCTCAAATTTCGGAAGCTGGCCCGTACCGCGCATCGAATCCGCATTCACGATATATGGCACATACATTTCCGTATAGCCGTGCTCCGACGTGTGCGTGTCGATCATGAACTGCGCCAGCGCACGATGCAGCCGCGCAATGCCGCCCTTCATCACCGAGAAACGTGCACCCGCAAGCTTTGCGGCTGCATCGAAGTCCAGCCCCAACGCCGAACCGAGATCGACGTGGTCGCGCACCGGGAAGTCGAATTCACGCGGCGTGCCCCAACGGCGCACTTCCACGTTCTGCGTCTCATCCGAGCCGACCGGCACGCTCTCGTGCGGCAAGTTCGGCACGCCCAGCAACAGCTCCGACAAACGCGCCTGCACCTCTCCCAGCCGCACTTCCGATGCCTTGAGCGAGTCTGCAATGCCGCCGACTTCGGCGATCTCGGCCGAGGCGTCCTCGCCCTTGCCCTTCTTCATGCCGACCTGTTTCGAGAGCGCATTGCGGCGTGCTTGCAGCTCCTCGGTTTGCGTCTGGATCTGCTTGCGTTCTGCCTCGAGCGCAGCAAACGTCGCTACGTCCAGCGTATAGCCGCGCGCCTTGAGTCGCGCCGCAACGCCGTCGAGATCCTTACGAAGAAGTTGAATGTCGAGCATGGTGGGATGTCTGTCGTTAGTGACCCATTGTCATGGGCCATGGAATTCGTTCTGGCCGCCTCAGCGCCCTCACGGCGCCGGATACAGCATCAAAGCGGGGATTTTACCAAACGCACACCGCGATTTCGCCATTTGGCGCGTTGGTGATGCCGGCAACGCCCGCGTCAGGTCGTCTCTTCATCGGAAGGCTCGACCGGCGGCGTCTTGCCGGATGACGCCGCCCCGGCCCCGGAGGACTTCGCGGGCGCTCCGGACTGACGCCCCTTGGCGTTCGCGCGCCGCCACTCGGCATCGAGCGACTTCAGCCAATTGAGCTTTTCCCCGATCTTGCCCTCCAGACCACGCGGCACCGGACGATACCAATTCTGCGCCCGCAGATCGTCGGGGAAATATGTCTCGCCCGCCGCGTAAGCATCAGGCTCGTCGTGCGCATAGCGATACTCGTGGCCGTAGCCGAGTTCCTTCATCAGCTTCGTCGGCGCATTGCGCAGATGGATCGGCACCGCCCGCGACTTGTCCTTGCCGACGAACGCCCGCGCCTGATTGTAGGCGTTGTAACCCGCGTTCGACTTGGGCGCCGACGCGAGATAAATAATCGCCTGCGCCAGCGCGAGTTCGCCCTCCGGCGTGCCGAGACGCTCGTACGTCTCTGCCGCGTCGAGCGCAATGCGCGCCGCACGCGGGTCGGCCAGACCGATGTCCTCCCACGCCATCCGGACAATCCGGCGCGCGAGATAACGCGGGTCCGCGCCGCCGTCGAGCATGCGGCAGAACCAATAAAGCGCCCCATCCGGCGAACTACCGCGCACCGACTTGTGCAACGCACTGATCTGGTCGTAGAACGCATCGCCGCCCTTGTCGAAGCGACGCAGATTCTCGGCGAGTACGCTGGCCAGCAACGCGTCGTCAATCGTGTCGAGATCCTGCGACATCGCGGCTTGCGCCACGATCTCAACGTTGTTGAGCAGCTTGCGGCCGTCACCATCCGCCGAGTCGATGAGGCCCTGGCGCGCCTCGTCGGTGAAGGCAATCTCGCCCAGTTCGCGCGACGCCCGCGTGATCATCTCGCCAAGCTCTTCGTCGCTCAGACTCTTGAGTACATAGACAGCCGCGCGTGAGAGCAATGCGCCGTTCACCTCGAACGACGGATTTTCCGTCGTCGCGCCCACGAAAATGAACAGCCCCGACTCAACATGCGGCAAGAAAGCATCCTGCTGCGCCTTGTTGAAGCGATGCACCTCGTCGACGAACACCAGCGTCTGCTTGCCCTGCGCACGCTGAATCTGCGCAGCCTCGACAGCGTCGCGGATATCTTTCACGCCGGAGAGCACTGCCGAGAGCGAGATGAAGTACGCCTTGAAGGCATCCGCCATCAGTCGCGCCAGCGTCGTCTTGCCCACGCCCGGCGGCCCCCACAGAATCATCGAGTGCGGACGACCGGCCTCAAACGCCACGCGCAAAGGTTTCCCCTTGCCCAGCAAGTGGCGCTGGCCAATCACGTCATCGATGGTATGGGGGCGCAGGCGCTCGGCCAAAGGCACCGAAGCCGACAGAGGGGCGTCGTGTGGCATGTTCTCAAGCAGCGCGGCCGGGGAGTCCCCGGCCGCTTTCGGATCATCAGATGTCCCCATTATGCCAGCCCGATGGCTGGCCCGTGCGCAATGTGCATTCGCGACGACGGGGACGAGTCACGCTCAACCCTTGATCAGGTCGGCCCCCTTGGGCATCGTGAACTTGAAGTTGTCCGCCGGCATGGGCGGATTCTTCTGGATCTTGTCGAACGTCAGCAAGGTGACGTTGCCGAACGCATCGTAGAGTTCCATCGCCGCCAGATTGCCGTCGCGAAAACCAATGCCCACGCGCTGGAACTGCGTGTCCTGAGACTTAGGCTTCAATTCCACCCAGTCGATGCCGTTCTTCACGCCGGCATCCTTGAGCGTGAAATTCTTCTCGATGTCGTTGCTACCGAACAGAATCGCCGCCGGGCTCGCGCCCAACGAGGTACCCAGCTTGCGCTCGGTCACCTGATTGAGATCCTTGTCATAGATATAGAGCGTCTCGCCATCGGCTTGCAACAACTGGTCGTACGGCTTGACGTAGCGCCAGATGAAGCGGCCCGGGCGCGAAAACTCGAACATGCCCGACGCCGCGTTCGTGACCTTCATCGCGCCGTCCTGCTGTCCCTTGACCTGCTTTTGCTCAAACTCGCCGCGCGCCGATTTCACCTGCGCGGCAAAAGCCTTGAGCTGTGCCGTTCCACTGGCGTAAGCGGGAGCGACCAGCGCCGCCAGCGTCACGCCAACGGCACCCGCGATGAGCGGCAAGCCGCGCTTGAATCCCAGCATGTTCCTTATTCTCCTTCGCGATTCGGCACCAGAATTTCCCGGTTGCCGTTGCTCGCCATCGCCGACACCACGCCGGACTGTTCCATCTGTTCCAACAGGCGCGCCGCCCGGTTGTAGCCGATGCGCAGATGCCGCTGCACCAGCGAGATCGACGCGCGGCGCTGCTTGAGCACCACCGCTACGGCCTGATCGTACAGAGGGTCGGACTCGCCACCGCCTTCGCCAGTTCCACCGCCCGCGCCGTCGACACCGCCGTCTTCCCCCTCGGTGGCACCGTCCAGAATCCCTTCGACGTAATTCGCCTCGCCCTGCTCCCTGAGCCGCTCGACAACGCGATGCACTTCGTCATCGGCCACGAACGCCCCGTGAACCCGCAGCGGCAGCCCGGTACCCGGCGGCATGTAAAGCATGTCGCCCATGCCCAGCAGCGTCTCCGCGCCCTGTTGATCGAGAATGGTGCGCGAATCGATCTTCGACGACACCTGAAACGCCACCCGCGTCGGCACGTTCGCCTTGATAAGCCCCGTAATCACGTCGACCGACGGGCGCTGCGTCGCCAGAATCAGGTGGATGCCGGCGGCACGCGCCTTCTGCGCGATACGGGCGATCAGTTCTTCCACCTTCTTGCCGACGACCATCATCAGGTCGGCCAACTCGTCGATCACCACCACGATGTACGGCAGACGCTGCAACGGCTCCGGTTCCTCGGGCGTGAGCGAGAACGGATTGGGGATGTGTTCCTCGCGCTTCGCGGCGTCGTCGATCTTGTTGTTGTACCCGGCCAGATTGCGCACGCCGAGCTTGCTCATCAGCTTGTAGCGGCGCTCCATCTCTGCGACCACCCAGTTCAGCGCATGGCCCGCCTGACGCATGTCCGTTACCACCGGGCAGAGCAAATGCTGGATGCCTTCATACATGCTCATTTCGAGCATCTTCGGATCGATCAGGATCAGCCGCACCTGTTCGGCCGTCGCCTTGTAGAGCAGCGACAGGATCATCGCGTTGATCCCCACCGACTTGCCCGAGCCGGTCGTACCGGCCACCAGCAAGTGAGGCATCTTCGCCAGATCGGCCACGACAGGCTTGCCGCCGATGTCCTTGCCGAGCGCCAACGTCAGCAGCGACGACGAATCGTTGTAGATCTCCGAGCCCAGAATCTCCGTCAGACGCACGGTCTGACGACGCGGATTCGGTAGCTCCAGCCCCATGAAATTCTTGCCGGGAATGGTTTCGACCACGCGAATCGACACGAGCGAGAGCGAACGCGCCAGATCCTTCGCCAGATTGACGATCTGGCTGCCCTTCACGCCCGTTGCCGGTTCGATTTCGTACCGGGTGATGACCGGGCCGGGATAGGCCGCGATGACATTCACTTCGACACCGAAGTCCTTGAGCTTCTTCTCGATCAGGCGCGACGTGAACTCGAGCGTTTCGCCCGAGACGGTCTCCTGCGCAGCCGGCGCAGGATCGAGCAGCGCGAGCGGCGGCAGGATGGAATCAGGCAGGTCGGCAAAGAGCGGCGCCTGCTTTTCCTTCTCCACGCGCTCGCTCTTGGGCACCACCTTGACCGGCGGCACGATCTGCACCGGCTCGTGAACCTCCGTGCGCACGCGGTTCTGCACGACCGCGCCTTCGCGCGCGATCGCCGCCTCCTCGCCCAACCGGCGGTCCTGACGCGCCTCGCGGCGGCGACGAATCACCGTACCGGTATCGAGAATCAGCGCCCCGAGCTTTTCGGCAGCAGACAGCCACGAGAAATGGAACAGCAGCGACAGCCCGAAGGCAAAGATGAGCAGCAACGCCAGCGTGCCGCCCGTAAAGCCGAGCGCATGTTGGAAGAAACCGCCGACGGTCTCGCCGATCACACCGCCCGAGGCACGCGGCAATTGGGCCTTCAGACGGTAAAGACGCAGGGATTCGATACCCGCGCTGGAGAGCAGCACCATCAGGGAGGAGACGATCTCCACCCATCCGCCGCTGGCGAGCCGCTCGCGCAGCGGAGGCGCTTCGCGCCTGGCCGAGATGCGGCGGTAGCCTGAGATCACACGTCGGCCGATGAAGACCACCAGCCAGTAGGCGGACAGGCCGAGCATGAGCAGCAGCATATCGGCCACCCACGCGCCAACACGCCCCGCCCAGTTGGCGATGCGCTCCACGTGCGCCGCATGCGTCCAACTGGGGTCCAGACGGCTGTAGGAGAACAACGCCATCAACAGGAACACCATCAGCGCGACCTGCGCCATCCAGCGGATTTCATGGAAAAGGTGCGTCACCCTGTTGGGTAACGACGATCCGGCACCAGCAGAATAGGAAGATTTCGTCGTCATCAAGCCATGGGGTTGGGCGGGCAGACGGGCGGCCTGCCGCGCAGCAAGGCTCCATTGTAAACAACTATTACATGGCTCACGGCAGGAAAAGGTGACAAGCAGTAACGCCGGGCCTCTCGGCCACATTCGAGCGCATTCGAACGCATTCGGGCCACATTCCGCCGCCCCCGGGAACGGCCGACGACGTCCCGCGGCCACCCCGTTGCCATCTTGCGATCGGCTTGGGCGCGGCTTGCGGGCGGCTTGACGGTAGCGTGACGGCGGCTCGCGCTCGGCTTGCCTGCCGCACTTCCGCCCCCAATTTAGGAGACGTCCCGACGTCGCCATCGGCAGGCCACCCTCGGTGGTCGCGACCACCCGAAAGGCTATCGCGTCGATTGCAAGGCTCGATCAACGAAACGACGTCGGCCCCTTATAATGTCGGTTTGCGCCATGCGCCCCCCTGTCGCGCCCTCGCGCTGCGGGTCCCGGCGCCAGCCCCCATCCCCTTTCGGTGAGTCCGTCCATGTCCGTTGCCAAGCACGCCAAAGTCCTGATTCTCGGTTCCGGCCCCGCCGGTTACAGCGCCGCCGTCTACGCCGCGCGCGCCAACCTCAAGCCCGTGCTGATCACGGGTATCGCCCAGGGCGGTCAGTTGATGACCACCACGGACGTCGAGAACTGGCCCGGCGATCCGACCGGTGTGCAAGGCCCCGAGCTGATGGCCCGTATGCAGGCGCACGCCGAGCATTTCAACACCGAGATGATTTTCGATCACATTCACACGGTGCATCTGAATGAGCGCCCGCTGCGTCTGATCGGTGACTCCGGCGAATACACGGCCGACGCCCTGATCATCGCCACCGGCGCCTCGGCTCAGTACCTCGGCCTGCCGTCTGAAGAAGCGTTCTCCGGCCGTGGCGTGTCCGCCTGCGCCACCTGCGACGGCTTCTTCTACAAGGGCAAGGAAGTCTGCGTGGTCGGCGGCGGCAATACCGCTGTCGAAGAAGCGCTGTACCTCTCCAATATCGCCAGCAAGGTCACGGTGATTCACCGTCGCGACAAGTTCCGCGCCGAGCCGATCCTGATCGACCGCCTGCTGGAGAAGGCCAAGCAAGGCGTGGTCGACCTCAAGTACGACACCGTGCTCGACGAAGTGACCGGCGACGACTCGGGCGTGACCGGCGTGCGCATCAAGAACGTGAAGACCGGCGCTCACGAAGACATCGCGCTGCATGGCGTGTTCATCGCCATCGGCCACAAGCCGAACACCGACATCTTCGAGGGTCAGCTCGAGATGAAGAACGGCTACATCGTCACGCACAGCGGCCTGAATGGCAACGCCACGGCCACCAGCGTGCCGGGCGTGTTCGCCGCGGGCGACGTGCAGGATCACGTCTACCGTCAGGCCATTACCAGCGCCGGCACGGGCTGCATGGCCGCACTCGATGCCCAGCGCTACCTCGAAAATCTCGATCAGTAATCGCTGAACGCCCTGCTGCGGCGCCCTCGCCGTGAGAGCTCACGCGTTTGTGAGCTTTCATAGGCTCAGGGCGCCGTTGTCGTCTGTCCCTCCCGTCCACCGTCCTTGTTCGCACGATCATGAGCAAGAAGCCCCCCAAACTCAGCCTCGGTGATCTCGCCAGTCTGCGCGATTCCCTCGCGAAGGAAACCGCCGCGCGCGAAGCCGAACGTGCGGCCGCCGCCAAACGCGCCGAGCAAGCCAGGCGCGATGCGAACGTGTTCCGCGACAGCGTCGGCGACATCGCCCCGCTGCCCAGCAAGGTCGCGAAGCATCGTGTCGAGCATCCGCGCCAGCTGCCTGAGCCGGTCGCGCGTCAGACGCAGGAAGACGAAGCGGCCGTTCTCTTCGAGTCGCTATCGGACGAATTCGACCCCGAGGCCCTGCTCGACACCGACGATCGCCTGTCCTATCGCCGCCCCGGCATCAGTTATGACGCCGTGCTCAAGCTGCAACGCGGGGAATGGGTCGTGCAAGCGCAGATC
>Ga0181519_10002048_pt1 | contig 17410 bp, 13 predicted proteins | sample PEATcosm2014_Bin_26_FD_121102 | JGI IMG/M metagenome (GOLD analysis project Ga0181519, IMG submission 121102) | Peatland microbial communities from MTU Mesocosm Facility, Houghton, MI, USA - PEATcosm2014_Bin02_10_metaG | ecosystem: Environmental > Terrestrial > Soil > Wetlands > Peat | place...
AGTCTCCGCGGCCACCGACGCCTCCGGAGCTCCCGTCAAGCCCAATCTCGTACAGGGAGTTTATCTGCTCACCTCCACCGGCGGAAAACTCCGCGCCAACTTCGTCCCCGTCACCACCGGAGTCAGCGGGGCCACCGAGATCGAAGTCCTCTCCGGCCTCGCTCCCGCTGACGAGATCGTCATCGGCCGCTACCAGATCCTGCGCGCCCTCAAGAGCGGAACCCTGGTCAAGCGCGATAACTCCACCCCCGTCGCCACCACCACCGACGACAACAGCAATTCCTAACCGAAATCCGAATTCAAGGTCTAAGCTGATAGCTGATCGCCCTGGTTGCCTTAACTCATAGCTCATAAGCTCATAGCTCTAGATTCGAAACGATCCCTACGCACCACCCCGGAGAACCGGATGCCCCTCGAAACCGAAACAACTGAAGTCGACACTGTCACCGCCGCCCAAGGCCCCACGGAAGGCGAGGTCATCGTCACCAGCAATCTATGGAAGACCTACGAGATGGGTGTCCAGCAGGTCAACGCCCTTCGCGGCATCAACCTGCGGATCCGCCACAACGAGTACGTCGCCATCATGGGTCCCTCCGGCTCCGGCAAATCCACCCTCATGAACCTCATCGGATGCCTCGACTCCCCCACCCAGGGCCGCTACTGGCTCAATGGGCACGACGTCTCCTCCCTCAACGACGACGAGCTCGCCCGCATCCGCAACAAAGAGATCGGGTTCGTCTTTCAGACCTTCAACCTCCTCGCCCGCGCCACCGCCCTGCACAACGTCGAGCTGCCCCTCATCTACAACGGCACACCCGCGGCAGAACGCATCGCCCGCGCCAAGGCCGTCCTCGAGTCTGTCAGCCTCGGCGCGCGCATGACCCACAAGCCCAACGAACTCTCAGGCGGCCAGCGCCAGCGCGTCGCCATCGCCCGAGCCCTGGTCAACCACCCCTCCATCATCCTCGCCGACGAGCCCACCGGGAACCTCGACTCCAAAACCGGCGACGAGATCATGGCCCTCTTCGATCACCTGCACGCCATCGGTAACACCGTCATCATCGTCACCCACGAGCCCGACATCGCGGAGTACGCCAACCGCATCGTCACCCTGCACGATGGCCTCATCTCCAGCGACCACCCCTCCCAACGCCACGCCACCGGCGGCTCCAAAAAAATTCACGTCTAATATCTGTTACTGGGTGCCCCATTCATCGCGGTTCCATCGCGATGAGTGGGAGTTGTTGCCTTCCGGAGGGAGCCCTGGGCCTGCCCCTGAACCACCCCCTCGAAGAAACGGGCTTCAGCCCCGGGCCTTTTCTTGTTTCCTTGCAAACCGGAAGGGCACGCGTTCACGCGGGCCAAAAAAGACGCGTCCGTAGGACGCACCCGCTCTGCCGAAGGCCGGGGTCCCCGGCGAGCTTGCTCGATGGGGTTATCGCGCGAAGGCCGGAGTGTAGGCGCAGCCGAAACGACAGATTGCCCTTCTTTCACCACCTCGAACCTCGAACCTTGAACCTCGAACCTCGAACCTTGAACCTCGAACCTCGAACCTCCCCAAACCCTGTCAACCCCCTCGACCCTCCAAATTTTCCGTAACCGCTTCTATATCATCAACTTAATACTTAAAAATAGTTGGCATACTAGTTTCCCTCCAACCCGTACAATTTAAATAGGGGAAATTATGCAATTGGGCCGTTCTCATTCCGGAAGACTTCTCTTGGCTTGAGGCCGTTAGCAAACCAGTCCAGACTTAGTCCAGACTTAGTCCAGACCTAAGTTTAGCTGTTTGACGATTTTAGGCGTTTTTAGGGGGGTGGTACCCCCCCCAGCCAGCAACCCGAAAGGAGGTCGCTTGAGCCTTTTCACAGTTGGGGTAGAGCGGAGCAAAAGAACCCTGCGTGGTTTTCTCTCAAAGAAAACCACATCGCACGATTTTTCCGGTACCACAGGTACTGTGAAAATGCGCTACAGCCGTTTCAAATACGCCTTCGCCGCCTCCAACTCGGGAAACAGCCGCTCATCCGCCTGGAACGCCTTGGAGTGGACGCAACGCCGTCCCGCCCGCACCCGCACCGGATGCTTCAGGTGCAGCATCTCGTGGTACAGCAGATACTCGATGGCGCAGCGAGGAGTGTCGGCACGGTCGAACACTCGGCTCACCATGATGGTGTTATGCGCACTGTCGTAGTGGCCAAGCATGCGACGCGCGTGGTGTGAACTCCAGGTCAGCGTCGGCCGTCCCAGCAGCCCATGGAAGAAGCGCTCGTTCAGGCTCTCGAAGACCTCGTCCAGATTGTAGGCATGGCCCTGCGCCGATAGGATCGTCTTGCGTCCACGCGTCTGCCGGATCTGCTCGGCCTGCCGCGCCACCGTCTCCGACGATACATGCCGCCGATAGCGGTCTGCATGGCTCCGCACAATCGGCTTCTTGTACAACTTGGCAAGTAGGATGTGAGCAATCGCGCGGTGGACCGACTCAGGAGCAGCCTCTAGAAGGTCCGACAGCCGCACCAGAAGCCGACCCTCGCGCAGCCGGATCGTTGTATTCAGTGAGGTGAACCGGCGAAATCGGATGTCCAGCGCAGGCATCGGAGCGCGCGGGCGAAGCTCACGATACTCCTGCTCAAATATCTCGATCAGTGCGGTAGACACGCTGGCTATTAGAGTACTACGGCGTGGCTGTCGCTCCAGATGGGGCCAACGGCTGTAGCGCCGGAGCAGCAGGAGTTGGGCCCGTGGGTGTCGCAGCCGGCGCTGCTGCCGCTGGAACCGCGATCGGCGCCGCGCTAGCAGGCGCAGCCGAAGGTGCTTCTGGCGTAGTGTTGGACGCTACCGGTTGCTCCTTCAGAGGTTCCAGCCTCGCTACTTGCGCAACCGGTATCTCCACCGCGCCGACCCGGTCCGACACTAGATCGTGGATCGCGGTGCGCAGATAGTGCTCGCCCTTTACAGGCACGCTGATCTCCTGGTGGAACGCCATGCCTCCGGTCAGCAACGTGTTGTAGTCGGCAGGTGTTAGCAGGCGGAAGATTCTGTGACCCGTCGTCACCAGCAACTTCCCATCGCGATCGTAAATATAGGTATAGATCTCCAAGGCGCAGTGGTGGTTCCCGTTAGCATCCAGACTGCAATTCACCGCCTTAGGATCAGGCACCAGGTCCACTCCAAACTCCTTGAAGGGACCTTCCACATTCACCTTTTTGTCGGGATTGCTGAAATTGTCCGGCGCCAGCGCTTCTCCAGGTGGCGTACTCGCCGGGCGAATGCGCACCTTGAACAGAATCTCCGCGGGGTCAGGCCCGCCGTGCATCATGGCCGTCGCCATGGTGGTGGGCGCGGAGAGCGCAGTCGCCGCCCCCGACGCGTTCAGCTTGTTCCGGTCGTTGGGATCGATCGCATAATACCCATTGCGATAGCTCAGGTTCTTTGCGTTCGGATTGTCCACCTTGACCTTGACCGTACGGAACCGTTCGTCCCACTGTACGTTGGACGGCGTATACGACAACGTGTAGTAGTTCGAGCCTTCCTCAATGGCCTTCCCCACCGCCTGGGTCAGACCATTGGTGTTCACAAACGCCTCGCCGCCCGTGTCCTCCGCCATGGCGAACATCGCTTCGTGGTTCTGGGCCAGCTGGTTCAAGAACCCCATCGTCGCGGCGCCATTGGCGCCTGCATCGCCCAGCTTGCTCCCGATGTCGTAGGTCGTGTCGGTTTGCAGCCCCTGCGCATCCACCGGATACACCGCAATCTGAGCGCGCGTTAATAGGTTGTCAGTCTTGCGTATCTCGTCGTCGTTGCGCACCACCGCATCGTTCCCATTTATCTCGGTGAGGTCAGGCTCTACATCGAGCGGAAAGCCGCCGGAGAACCAGATCACATTCTTCCGTCCCGGAATGCCCACCAGGTACCGTGCCAGCGAATCGAACGCGTTCAGCGTATACTCCGCTCGTAGTTGCTGCTGGAACGAGGTCGTCAACGCCTCAAAGCGACTGACATCGTCGATCATCTCCTGCGTTAACATGCCATCCACCGCTGTGGGGTCGCTGGCCAGGGCGTCGGAGATTGTCGTATCGCCCTGTATACCGCCGCTCACCGGGTCCGATAGAATGTTCGATACCCGCGACGATCCCTTCGTCATCGACAGCGCGGACTTCAACACCGCCATGTCTGACGTGAACCCTTGCAGCATGTCCAACCGCTCCGTCAGGGCGAAGATGGCTATGCGAGTGCCGGCCGGGGCCTTGTCCATGTAATCCAGCAACTGTTTGCGTGAGTTGGCCTGAGCAGTCAGCGGCGTGTTCAGATAGTCCAGTAGAAGCACATTCACCGGCCCGTTCGTCGGTGCGGCCGAGATGTTGCTGAATAGCCCGGCGGGAAGCTTCGGCGCCAGTGCAATCGACCTGGCCGGGCTAGGTCTATGCTCTTCAAAGTGCCGGATCGTCTGCTCTTTGCCGTTCTCCAACAGCGTGAAGTCCGATTGCTTCAATCCATGCACCGGGTTCTTGTTCGCGTCGGTCACCACCACATCGATCACCACCAGGTTGCTGAAAGCGCGCAGAGTGGCTACCTGGGCCGCGGACTGGACCTGCGTCCCACCCGAATCCGCTTGCGTTTCTGCTTTAGCGGCCGGAGGCGCTGCGGGCGCTGCCGCTGGGGCTGCTGGAGGCGTAGCTGAATCCGTCTGGCCGCGCATCCCTGCTGTCATACACACGACGGCTAACGCAAAGGCGGTAATCAATAGAAGCGGGCGAAGCGGAAACGAACGTGGCTGGGTTGGCCGAGGCACTGATTCCCTCCTACGGGTACGAGTCAAGGATACACTCCTGTAAACAAATTACTACCCCTTGATATAGACGCTGAGGTGGAGGCAAAGTTGTGCCATCAGACTGCCCATCGCGCGCTACCTTCTTCCGTGCCCGCGGATGTGGCGAAATCGCAGCGCAGTACGACCGCGGATCAGCCCTCGGTCGTGGCCTTGGGCGGACCCGTGCCATCCCCTGCGGCCATATCCTCAACAGGATGAGCGATGTGTCCCACCTGTAGCTTCACCAGCTCCGGTTGGGCGATCCGCGTCGGCCCCAGCACCGCGATCCGCGGCAGAGGCCCGCGCACCATCGCCACCTCGTCGCACGCATACAGCCGAGGACAGGCCTGGCAGTCCTTGTATATCTTGTCCGGCAGGGTCGTCCGGTCGGCCAGCCGGAAGCCGAAGTGGAAGAAAAAGTCCGGAATCCGTGTAAACATGCACACCGACGCCACGCCTTGTTCCTCGGCCTCTTCCAGCAGCGCGCGTAGAATCCTTCCTCCCGCGCCCTGTCCCTTGGCCTCCGGTTTCACCACAATCGATCGCACCTCAGCCAGGTGCGGCCCATACAGATGCAGAGCGCCGCAGCCCAAAAAGATGCCGCTCTCCGACTCCGCAACCGCGAAGTCGCGCACATTCTCGCAGATGTCCGCATAACTGCGTCGCAGCAGCGTTCCATCGCCGGATAGCGAGTTGACCAGCTCGAAGATGTTCACCGCATCCTGTAGCCGCGCCTTGCGCACCATCGCCCCACCCGCGCGTAATCGCGTGGATGCTGTGGATTCGCTAGCGGCCATCAGGGACGAACTACTCACGTCGATCAAATCTCCTCTCTCTATCTTCTCAAACTTGTGCCATTGCGAACGAACTCAACCGTTCGCGCGCCTCGGCCAACGCGGCACGAACCCGCGCCCTCGCTGTCCCACCCATCACATCGTGGCAATCCAGCGTGGCCTCCATCGTAATCGCGTCGAAAAAGTCGTCCGCAAATACATCCGATAATCCACGCAGTTCTTCGATCTTCAATTCGTTTAACTCCCGCCCGCTCTGTAGCCCCAGCCGCACTGCGTTGCCCACAATCTCATGCGCTTTGCGGAACGCCACGCCCTTGTTGGAAAGATAGGTTGCCGCCGCCATCGCGTTCAGATAGCCCGTCGTCGCCGCCGTCCTCATCCGCTCGAAGTTGAACTTCAGCGAACGCGTGAATCCGGGCAGAATCCCCAGAATCCCGCGCACCGTATCCGCCGCGTCGAAGACCGGCTCCTGCCCCTCCTGCAGGTCCTTGTTGTAAGCCAGTGGCAGTCCCTTCATCAGCACTGCCAGCGTCGTCGTCGCGCCAACCAACCGCGCACTCTTCCCCCGCAGCAGCTCCGTGAAGTCCGGGTTCTTCTTCTGCGGCATCGCGCTCGACCCTGTCGAGTACGCCTCCGGCAGATCGAGAAATCCGAACTCCGCCGTCGCATAAAGCGTCAGTTCCTCCGCGAACCGCGAGATATGACCGCCCAGCGTAGCCAGCGCCTGCGTGAACTCAAGCAGAAAATCGCGGTCTGAAGTTGCGTCGAGACTGTTGGCGGTCGGCCCATCAAATCCCAGCTCCCGCGCCGCTATTGCCCGATCCAGCGCCAGCGTCGCACCCGCAACCGCACCCGATCCCAGCGGGCACAGGTTCATCCGCTTGCGCGCATCTGTCAGCCGCGAAATATCGCGCTCAATCATGCTGACGTACGCCAGCAGCCAGTGCGCCACCAGCACCGGCTCCGCCCGCTGCATGTGCGTATAGGACGGCATCACAGCATCGCCTGCCTGCTCCGCAAGCTCAATCAGCGCCAGCGCCCACTTGCGCAATCCCTTCGCCGTTGCATCAATCGCCTCGCGCACAAAGAGCCGCATGTCGGTGGCTATCTGCTCGTTACGGCTACGTCCCGTGTGCAGCTTCAGCGCCAGTGGGCCAATTACCTTGCTCAATTGCAGCTCGACGAAGTGGTGAATGTCTTCCGCGTGCGCCATCGACGCGGCCACATCGGCCTCTGTCGTCGCAGGAAACTCCTCGCACGCGCCGTCCCCGTCCAGGTTCAGGTTCGCCTGAATGGCAAAGTGGTTCTTCATCCGCAGCAGAAGCGGGTCGTCCTTCGCCAGCAGTATCCGCGTGTGCTTCACATGGCTTTCGTTGAACTCCGGCTGCCTGCTAAGCCAGCGCCGGATGGACCGCGGCGTCGTACCCAGCTCCGCCCCCAGCAGCCTGGGGTTCACCATGCCCGGCTCCAGTGGCGCAAACTCGGGCGTGATGTCCCCCACCTGGTCGAGCCCTTCGATCATCCTCTCCAGCTCGGCATCCGTCAGAATCCCGGCCGCGGCTATCATCCGCGCGTGCGCCTTCGACGCGGCCACCTCCTGCGGAAGCAGACGCACATCGAATGGAAACGACCGCTGCCACTGCTCAAACACAGCGTCCAGCGGCTCGCGAAAGCGCCCAGACCACATCTTTCCGGATTGTTCTGTTTTGGACATCGTACGGATTCTGGCCTCGGTTACTCCTTATCACTCCCGCTTCTCAACTGCGGCATCTCAGAACCTTTGCTCAGTGTGATCAACCCACTCTGCGCGTAGGTCATTAGCTTCTCGCGTGTGTCCGTGATGTCGAGGTTGCGCATCGTGAGCTGCCCGATGCGGTCACGCGGGCTGAACGTGGACTCGGTCTTCTCCATGCTCAGCCGCTCCGGCTTGAACGTCAGATTCGGCGACTCGGTATTCAGGATTGAATAATCGTTACCGCGTCGCAGCTCTAGCGTGACCTCGCCGGTGATAGGCTTGGCGACCCAGCGCTGTGCCGCTTCGCGCAGCATGATGGCCTGCGAATCGAACCATCGCCCTTGATACAGCAGCCGCCCAAGTTTGCGCCCGCTCTCGCGGTACTGCTCGATGGTGTCCTCGTTGTGGATGCCCGTGATCAGCCGCTCGTACGCAATGAACAGCAGCGCAAGCCCCGGCGCCTCGTAGATTCCGCGGCTCTTGGCCTCGATGATGCGGTTTTCGATCTGATCGCTCATACCAAGCCCGTGCCGGCCGCCGATGCGATTGGCTTCCAGCATCAATTCAACAGGGTCGGCATATTCCGTCCCGTTCAGAGCAACCGGGAAGCCATCTTCAAACCGTACCACAACCTCTTCGCGCTTGATCTCCACGTCGTCGCGCCAGAAGACCGCGCCCATGATGGGCACAACGATCTTCATGCTGCTTGTCAGCAACTCAAGGTCTTTCGCTTCGTGCGTCGCCCCCAGCATATTGCTGTCGGTCGAATAGGCCTTCTCCGCCGACATCTTGTATCCAAAGCCGGCCTTCTGCATATAGGCCGACATCTCGGCCCGCCCGCCCAGTTCGTCGATAAACGTCGCATCCAGCCATGGCTTATAAATCTTCAACTCCGGGTTGACCAGCAGCCCGTAACGATAGAAGCGTTCGATGTCATTACCTTTGAAGGTCGAACCGTCGCCCCAAATGTTGACGTCGTCTTCCTTCATCGCCGTCACCAGCATTGTTCCGGTAACGGCGCGTCCAATGGGCGTCGTGTTGAAATACGTGCTGCCCGCCGTGGTGATGTGGAATGCGCCCGCCTGCAGTGCGGCAAGGCCCTCGCGAACCAGCGGGCCGCGACAGTCGATCAGCCGTGCCTTTTCCGCGCCATACTCAAGCGCCTTCCGTGGAATCTCGTCATAGTCTGCCTCATCCGGCTGACCGAGGTTCGCCGTGTAGGCGTACGGCAGCGCGCCCTTCTGCTTCATCCAATGAAGCGCGGCGCTGGTGTCCAGCCCGCCGGAGAAGGCAATGCCCACCTTCTGGCCGATTGGCAGCGTTTCGAGGATTACGGACATGGCAATGAAGACCTCAATCTCTTCCCTCTGAAGTGACTACGCACGTTTCTTCGCCTGCAGGCCGCGGTCGCGCGCGTTCGAGATGCGCTTCGCCCCGCCCAGCAGCATCAGCAGCAACGCCTTCTGCGCGTGCATCCGGTTTTCCGCCTGGTCGAAGACAATCGACTGCGGCCCATCCAACACCGCATCCGTCACCTCCGCGTTACGGTGCGCCGGCAGGCAGTGCATAAACACTGCGTCCTGTTGCGCACGCGCCATCAGTGCCTCATTCACCTGATAGGGCTTGAAGATTGGTGCCCGCTTAGTCGCCTCATGCTCAAATCCCATGCTGGTGCATACATCCGTGTACACCGCGTTGGCGCCGGTCACCGCCTTCACCGGGTCCTGCATCAGAGTGATGCTGCCACCGGTCTGCTCGCTGATCTCGATCGCCTTGTGGATGATATCCAGCTTGGGCGCGAATCCTTTGGGGCTGGCAACCGTGCAGTGGACACCCAGTTGCGCCGCCGTCAACATTAGCGAATGGCATACATTGTTGCCGTCGCCCACATAGGTAAAGTGCAGGCCTTCAGCCGAGCCGAAGCGCTCTTCCAGCGTAAAGAAGTCCGCGATCGCCTGGCACGGATGCTCCAGATCGGAGAGGGCATTGATCACCGGAATGCGCGAGCAGTTGGCCATCTCGGTAATCGTCTCATGCGAGTAGGTGCGCAGCACGATCACGCTCATCCAGCGCTCGACATTGTGCGCCATGTCCGGTATGGACTCTCGTTCGCCCAGCGGCGACTGCGTCTGGTCCACGAACAGCGCGTTGCCACCCAGAGTGTTGATCGCCGCCTCAAACGTCAGCCGCGTGCGCAGCGACGCCTTCTCAAAAAACAGCACCATCTGCCGCCCGTCCAGCGAATGGCGAAAGTCCTCGGGATTGCCCTTCACCGCGTGCGATAGCTCCATGATCGCTGCCATCTCCTCCACTGTCAGGTCGGCGATGGAGCACAGGTCGCGCCCGCTCAGGCGCTTGGATGCCTCCGAAAATGCGCTGTCGGATTGGATGCCAAGCTGCTTGGAGGACCGCGTAGGTTCGGCGTTGGCTTCGGGCTTCGGGTTCATCACCACAGTTTTACTACTCATGGGAATCTTCTCCTGCCGGCGCTCGGCCGGCCAATGCTGCACTATTCAAGGTAAGTTTTGTCAGAATTCCATCCAGCGCCGCAATGGCCCGGTCTACCTGCGCGCGCTCCAGAATGAATGGCGGCAAGAATCGAAGCACCGTCTCGCTGGTGCGATTCACAATTATGTGCTGGTCCAGCATCGCGGCGGCCGCGCGCTTGGCCAGTTCCTCCGAGTCAATCTCAATGCCCAGCATCAAGCCCATGCCGCGCACCGCGGTAATGCAATCGTGTCCCTTGCGCAGCCACTCCAGCCGGTCCTTGAAGTAGCCGCCCACATCGCGCACATGCGCCAGCAGGTTGGTCTGCTTCATAGTGTCGATCACTGCAATGGCAACCGCGCACACCAGCGGCCCGCCGCCGAAGGTCGTTCCATGCATGCCCGGCGTAAAAGCGCGCGCAGCCTCCTCCGTGCATAGCATCGCGCCTATCGGCAGTCCACTCGCCATAGGCTTGGCCACGGTTGTAATGTCCGGCAGAATTCCGTAGTGCTGATAGGCAAACCACTCGCCCGTCCGCCCCATGCCGGACTGGATCTCATCGGCCAGCAGTAGCGCTCCGGTCGAATCGCACAGCTCGCGCGCCGCCGTAATAAACTCCCGGCTCACCGGACGAACTCCGCCTTCGCCCTGCACCGCCTCGATGCAGATGGCGCAGACCGGTTCAGCCTGCGCATCGTGGAACTTCGCGCGTAGGTCCGCCACATCGTTGAAGCGCACGAACTCCACGCCCCCCATCACCGGTTCAAACGGCAAACGATATTTTTCCTTGTGCGTCGTCGCCACTGCGCCCATCGTCCGCCCGTGGAAGCTCTGCTCCACCGCCAGAAAACGCGTCCCAACCCTCTTCCCTTCCGATCGCAGCAGTCCGGCGTGCGCACGCGCCAACTTCAGCGCAGCCTCCCACGCCTCTGTGCCGGAGTTGCAGAAGAACACCCGGTCCAGCCCGCTCATCTCGGTCAACCGCAGCGCCAGCTCCGCCGTGTGCTCGTGATAGAACAGGTTCGAAGTATGCAGCAGCCGCTTGCTCTGTGCCGCAATCGCCGCATCCACCGCCGGATGCGCGTAGCCCAGCGCCATCACCCCGATCCCGCTCAGCAGGTCCAGGTACTCGTTTCCCTGCTCGTCGCGCAGAGTCACACCCCTGCCGCCCACAAACAGCACCGGAGTGCGTTGGTATGTCTGTAGCATCAGCTTCTGTTCTGCCGCCTGGATCGATGCCAGTTTCAGTTGACCTTCATACATAGGTTCACTCATGCCACCATGACCTCCGTTCCATCGTTGACCTTGGTCGAGCACAGGTCCGGTAATAAATACGCAACCTCCGCGGGCAGAATTCTCACCCGCTTTACACCGTGGGTCAGCGCGTCGCGGCAAGCATTCAGCTTGGGCAGCATTCCGCCGGTAACAACTCCCCGCCGTTCCAACTCCGGTACATCCTTCAACGACAGCCAGCGCATCACCTGGCCGTCCGCGCCCTTCACGCCGGGAACGTCCGTTAGGAACACCAGCGCATCGGCCTTAGTGCAGATTGCGCACGCCGCGGCCATTTCGTCGGCGTTGATGTTGTAGTACTCGCCGTCGAATCCCAACGCAATCGACGAGATCACCGGCACAGCCTCCATCTTCCAGATCGCCTCCAGCCATAGCGGATCGGTCGCCGCAATCTCTCCCACGAATCCCAGGTCGGGCACTGTCTTCTTCTTGCGCGCGCGGAAGACGTTGCCGTCGCCGCCCGCCAGCCCCATCGCAGACTGCCCATGCGTGCGCAGCGCGGCCACCAAAGACTTATTCACGCGCCCAGCCAGCACCATCAGCGCCGCATCGCGCGTCTCCGCATCCGTCACCCGCAGTCCGCTCACAAACTCGCTCTTCTTGCCCATCTGTGCCAGCGTCGCGGTCAATTGTTTTCCGCCGCCGTGTACCAGCGCCACCTGGTTGCCGTCGCGCACCAGCTCGAAGATCGCCTTGCCGCACTCGTGCAGCAGCTTCTTGTCTTCAATGGAGGCGCCACCCAGTTTGACTACGTATTTCACAGCAGGCCCTCCACTTCGTCCCAGCCGCACATCACATTCATATTCTGCACCGCCTGGCCCGCCGCGCCCTTCAGCAGGTTGTCCAGGCACGACACCACAACCAGCCGCTGCCCATCCTTCGCCAGCTCAAATCCAAGATCAATGTAATTGGTACGCACTACATGCTGGATCTGTGGCAACTCCGGTGTCGCATGAATGCGCACCATCGGGCTCGTCGCATAGAACATCCGCAGGCATGCCTCAATCTGCTCCGGCTCCATGCGCTTCGCCAGCCGCACATAGATCGTCGAAAGAATTCCACGCGGAATCGGCAGCAAGTGCGGCGTGAACTGCATCTGCTCCGCCTTCAGTCCAAGCTGCTCCAGCATCTCGCCTGTATGGCGATGCCCGAAGACCGCGTACGCTGACAGATTGTCCGCCGCGTACATAAAGTGCGTCTTCGCCGTCGCTGCCTTGCCCGCGCCGCTCACGCCACTCTTCGCATCGCACACAATCCCATGGTCCACGTCCACTAACCCAGCGCGCAACAGCGGCGCCAGCGCCAGAATGATCGACGTCGCGTAGCATCCCGGGTTCGCCACCATCCGCGCCGCTGCAATCGCCTCGCGATGCAGCTCCGGCGCGCCAAACACCGCTTCAGCCTGTAGCTTTTCGGCCAACGCTGGATCCGCATCGTGCAGCTTGTACACCGCCCGGTTTGCTGCATCGTTCAGCCGCCAAGCTCCACTCAGGTCGATCACCCGAACCCCATGCTCCAGCCACTCTGGAGCCCATTCCCGCGAATTCTCATGGGGCAGCGCCAAAAACACAATCTCCGTGCCTGCCTCGCGAATCAGCTCCCAACTGAACGTGCGCACCTCCGGCTGCCGCTTACCCTCGCCCAGTGCGAGCTGCGGATGAAGCTGCTCCAGCGCCACTCGTCCGCCCGCCGCGTCATCCGCCACGCGGCCAAGAAACAGTGGCTTGTTCTCAGCCAGCCGGGGATGAGCCAGCAGTAACCGCGCCAGCTCCCCGCCCGCATATCCGCCAACCCCGGCCACAGCCGTGCGCACTGTCAACCGCGGCGGCTCACCTCGCGCCTGCGATGCTGCTTCGAGTTCCGTGCTCATTTGCTGCATAACAACCAATCCATTCTTTAAGTTGCATTCCGCTATCAAGCCGTCATTCCAGTTGTTGAACCGTAATTCTGGCGAAGCCGGAATCTCCGTAGTTGTCTATAAACCAACCCACACTCCGCAAAACTCAGCCAATATAACTTTCAATGCGCGCCTTCAACGTTCGCGCCTTCTGCTCGTCCGGGCAAACAATGAATACCGTATCGTCGCCGGCAATGGTGCCCACCACCTCCGGCCAATCTTCATAATCGATTCCAGCCGCCACCGGCTGCGCCGCGCTGGTGGTCGTAATCAGCACCAACTGGTTCATCGCCTGTCGCACCTCAATGCCGAAGCTGCTCAGCACCTCGCGAATCCCCGGCAGAACGTCCTCATCCTCCACTGTCCCATTGCCCGGCAGCGCATACCCCGCCGGCCCCTTCGACAACCGCAGCTCATGGATGTCCCGCGACAGCGTCGCCTGTGTCACATGGAACCCGCGCCGCGCAAGCCTGCGCCGCAGCTCGTCCTGGCTGGGCACAGACGACTGGTTGATCACTTCGCGGATCGCGGCATGGCGTTGCTGTTTCATCGTGGCCCATCCGTACTATTCATCACTGCATTTCAGCTTTGCTGAAATGTCGAATGTATAAACATGCACTTTATATGTATAATTATACATGGCCCCTTTGTCAAGAGCTGCTTGCCGCACCCCGCAATCTGTCTACGATGCCTTCCCGTTCCAACCCTCACAGCTTGTATGCCTTACGCACCAGGTTGACGGCCAGGTCCTTCACCACATCGAACGCCTCCGCCTCGTCCAGGCGGTGTTCTGCTACCAGCCGCGCCAGAAATGCGCAGTCCACACGGCGCGCCACATCGTGCCTTGCCGGGATCGACAGAAACGCGCGTGTATCGTCGTTGAAGCCGACCGTGTTATAGAACCCTCCGGTCTCGGTCGCAGCCTCGCGGAAGCGCATCATCCCCTCCGGTGAGTCCAGGAACCACCACGGCGGGCCCAGCTTGACCGACGGAAAATGTCCGGCAATCGGCGCCAGTTCGCGCGAGAACGTCGTCTCGTCCAGGGTGAACAGAATCAGCGTAAAGTTTGCCTCGTTGCCGTACTTCGACAGCAGCGGTCGCAGCGCGCGCACATACTCGGTCGGCGATGGAATGTCCGCGCCCTTGTCGCGCCCAAACTTCTTGTACACCACCGCGTTATAGTTGCGGATCGACCCCGGATGCAGTTGCATTGTCAGTCCGTCCTCCACGCTCATACCTGCCATCTCAGTCAGCATCTGTGCCTGGAACAGCTCCACGTCGCCGGGCTGCAATCGTCCGGTATAGATGCGCTGATAGAGCCGCTCTGCCTCCGCCAGTGTCAGGTCGGCGGTCATCGCGGTCAGGTGTCCGTGGTCGGTTGCCGTCGCTCCGTTCTTCTTGAAGAATGCCCGCCGTGAACGTAGCGCCGCCAGGTATCCCTTCCAGTTCGATACGTCCTCGCCGGAGACCTCGCCCAGCTTCTTCAGATTGTCCTGGAAGCCCAGGAACTCCGCATCCACCACCGCATCCGGCCGGAACGTCGGCAGCACGCGGCCCTTCCAGCCCGAGGCCTTGATCGCCTGATGGTACTCCAGCGAATCCACCGCGGCATCCGTGGTCGCCAGCACCTCGATATTGAAGCGATCGAACAGAGCGCGCGGTAGAAACTCCGGTGTCGCCAGCTTCTTCGAGATCGCTTCATAGAACTCATCCGCATTGGCCGCCGACAATCGCTCCGTCAGGCCAAAGACATTCTCCAACGCATAATCCAACCACAGCCGCGTGGGCGTGCCGCGGAACAGGTAGTAGTTCTTCGCGAATATCCGCCAAACTTCCCGCGGATCTGCGCTCTGCTTGCCGTCCTCCTGCGGAATTCCCAGCGATTCCAGAGGAATCCCCTGCGAATAAAGCATGCGGAAGATGTAATGGTCGGGCTGTATAAACAGCGCCGCCGGATTGGGAAACGGCTTGTTCTCGGCAAACCAACGCGGATCGGTATGCCCATGCGGAGAGATAATCGGCAGGTCGCGTACGGTTTCATACAACTTCACGGCAACGGCGCGGGCGGTGGCTTCGGCAGGAAATAGCCGCTTTGCATCCAGCATGGGGTCCCATTTCTCCTCTTAGAACCTGTTCAATAACTCGGCTTAGCGAACAGAATCCTAATTGTTTTGCTTAAGGGCACGGCTTCAGCCGTGCCGTAGTTGTTACATTTGAAACTCGGCTTTAGCCGCTGAGGTCCGTCTTCATAGCAAACGCATTAGTTTCCAAGCAGGCTCTTACAGTGGCGCGATGATTTTGGCTCTGCACAGCTTCCCGCACGCACTTTTTAGCCGGCCACTCGCCGCATTTTGCGGCACGGTAAATACCGCGCTCCCGGCTCCTCAGTACGCACACCGATCATCTGACTTTCAGAACTAGTATAGCCCCGCCTGTTTGCCGGCTCCTTCGTCATGCAGACCGACACCGCAAAGTCCAAAGAAATCCGCCGCAATCACTGAGTGAGTCTGAAGTCTAGCGAATTGTGCCACCTGCCGTTGGCGGCGCGAAGTTCACCGAGATCGTGGCCTGTACTTCCACAACCGCCCCGTCCACCTCGTACGGTCTGTATCGCCACTGCTTCACCGCTGCCACAGCAGCATCCCGGAATCGATACGGCCCAGACACAGCCTGCACGTCGCCCACCTCGCCTGTCTTCGCAATCGTCGCCAGCAGAACCACATCTCCCCTCGCGTCTGCCGCAATCGCATCCGCCGGGTACACAGGATCGACCTTCTTCTCCAATTGGCCCGCCATCACTCGGCCAGATACCCTCGTCACCCCTGCTGGAGGAGCAGGCATCGGCGCGGGAGCGGCCAATTGAATTCCATCGGCGCCGGTCTGGGTCTGTGTCAAATCGAAAAGAGATTGTTTCAGAGTTTCTCCCATGGAAAAATTCAGCGTAATCGTCGTGTCAACCGCACTCGCGACACCTTCAACCCTCGCTGGCTCATAGCGCCACTGGGTCACAGCATCCCTGGCGGCATTCCTCAGTATCGGGTCCCCGTTGATGATTTTAAAATTCTTCACCGATCCGTCCACGGCAATCGTCGCCTTCATCACCACAGGCCCTTGTACCACTCTCTGTCTCGCTTCCAGGGGATAGATCGGATCGATCCGCTTGATAAGTCGTGCCGGCGCAACAAACTGTTTCGTCATATTGGCTGCGGAGGGGTTGGGCGGCGAATCCTGGCCTTGGGCGGACGGCCATGCCCCGGCAATACCCAGTACACACACGGCTACGCATAACGAATAAATTGTTTTCATGGTCTCTTTTCGCGGTACTATATCTCCGCCGGAATCATTCCATGCCAGCGTTCACGAGTCAATGTACGTTTTGTAGCCTGGCAAAGCTCTGCACATGTCCACGTTTTGAAAGGGGCTGGCTTCAGCCCGCCCACAAGTGCCGCAATATCGCGCGGGCTTTAGCCCCTGAGGCAATGTTGAAGACTTGCGCATACCTTCCCTAGCCGCTACGGCTTAATCACGATCTTCATCGAGTCGGCCTGAGGGTGCGATGCCAAGTCGATTGCCGCGACTGCGTCCTCCAGCGAAAACCGGTGCGAGATCAACTGCGTCAGGTTGAAGCTGCCATCGCGATATCCATCGAACACCAGTCGCGCCACCTCGTCGTTGATCATTACCGATGAGGAGTACGACCCCATCAGCGTCTTCTCGTCCATGCACACCGCCGCCGGGTCGAACGGCGTCTCGCCATGTTGCGTCGACGCGAACAACATCACCCGTCCACCCGGCCGGATCGCCTCCATCGCCGTACGAATCAGCGTATCCGCGCCCACTGCCACCAGTGCCACATCCGCGCCCCGTCCTTCCGTCGCCTCCTTCGCCGCGGCCACCACTTCGCCCCGTGCATCCAGTGGCCGGTCCAGCCCGAACTTCGCCGCAATCATATGCCGCTCCGCATACAGATCGCTGGTCAGCACCGTCGCTCCCGTCCGTTGCGCCAGTGCCGCCAGCAGAATCCCAATCGGCCCCTGCCCTATCACCACCACCGTCTCATCCGACTGCAATCCCAGCAGCCGCACCGCCTTGTAACACGTATTCACCGGCTCGATAAAAGACGCCTGCTCCAGCGGAATGTCATCGGGAATCTTCACCAATCCTGCTGTCGTCCCATCCCTGCCCACAATCCAGTCCATCACACGGATATATTCTGCGAACCCTCCGCCCGCCGCAGCGAATCCCGCCGTGCATCCCACCTTCTTATACGTCTCGCACTGCGCGAAGGTCCGCTTGCGGCAGTAGTAGCACTCGCCACACGGAATATGGTGATACGCCATCACGCGGTCGCCAATTGCGAAGCCTGTCACGCCCTCGCCCATCATCGCAATCGTCCC
>Ga0181519_10002054_pt1 | contig 17357 bp, 14 predicted proteins | sample PEATcosm2014_Bin_26_FD_121102 | JGI IMG/M metagenome (GOLD analysis project Ga0181519, IMG submission 121102) | Peatland microbial communities from MTU Mesocosm Facility, Houghton, MI, USA - PEATcosm2014_Bin02_10_metaG | ecosystem: Environmental > Terrestrial > Soil > Wetlands > Peat | place...
GTAGATGGATTCTGCGGCGGCGACCAGATCGGGTCCCAGGTTGAAGGCACGGTTGCTGTCGGCCTTTTGATAGAAGTAGAACGCACCGACGACGTATTTCAGCCGCTGGTTGTCCGGTGACGCCAGGCGAAACTCCTGCGTGTAGTGCCGCTCGCGATCGTAGTAGTCGAGGCTCAGGTAGTCGTACGGCGTCGCGTCGGCGTCCTGGCCGATGACCCGGTAGCTGACGGTCCGTGCCGCCGTGATCGAGGTGAAGGTGTAGCCGTTCGCCGTGTACACGCCGGTCAGCGAGGTACCACCGATCTCTCGCTCGTCCCGGTTCGGCGCATTGATGTCGACGTTCCTCGGGCTCGACTCCACGTTGTTGAGCGGAATACCGAGCGGATTGCCGCCGACCGGCGTATCGGCAATTTGCATGTCGACCGGATGGGAGCGTGTAGCGGACCAGTCGGCGCGGAGCGCGACGTCCAGGTGCTCCGATGCCATCAGCCGCAGCTCGCCGCGCAGACCGTAGGAGTGGTCGTCATCCACGCTCGCGGGGGAGCCGCCGGCGTTGTTTACGTAGCCAGAGCGATCGGTGTAGAACCACGACACCTTCCCGTCCAGCGTGGTCGGAATGAGCGGCCCCGCGACGTAGCCGGTCGTGCGGTACAGGTCATAGTTGCCGATTTCCGCCGTGACGGCGCCCTGAAACGTGTCGGTCGGCCGCACGGTGGTGACGTTGATCGCGCCGAGGGTGGTGTTCTTCCCGAACAGGGTGCCCTGCGGTCCGCGCAGCACTTCGAGCTGCTCGACGTCGGCCAGCTCCTGGGTCAGGGCCTCAGGGCGGCCCATGTACACGCCGTCGACGTAGACGCCGAGGCCGCTCTCGAAGCCGATGTTTGAGGCATCCGAGTCAAAGCCGCGAACGAGAAAATTGGGGTGGAAATTGTTCTGCGCGTAGCTGGTGAAATTGGGAATGGAGAACTGCAGGTCGCGGACGTTTTCGATGCCCGCGCCGGCGATCTGATCGCCGCTCATGACCGACAGGGAAATCGGCACGTCCTTCGCGAGCTCCGGCCTCCGCTCTGCGGTAACGACGACTTCCTGCAGGACGCCTTCCGGTGCATCCGCGGCAAGTGCGCTCTGGCAGAGTGGCCCGAGACACAGGCACAAGACCGTCGTCGCCGGAACGAGCAGTCGACCCGGTTCCGCAGGGATTGTCGCGACCATATGCCGTCTCCCCGTATGAAATTGATATCGACGTCGATATTTATCCACTTGCGTGGACGGTGTCAAGGCCGGCTCGGAGCGCTCGCCGCGGGAGTCTCCTCGCCGGCGCGCCACTACGGCGGGGCTCGCAGTTGGCTGCACCCCGGGCCGGCGGCGACCTCAACTATTCAACGATCCCGACCCGCTTCAGGGCCTCCAGGTACTCGACGACCAGCTCGACCGGCACGGGTCCGTATTCAGCCGACAGTGCGTCGCGAATCTGCAGTGCATCGCGCGTGCCGTTCGCGAAATTGAGCGCCTCATAGGCGTATTCCGGTCCCGCGCCGCTGTCCCCGTCGAACTCGAGCAGCCGCGGCGTGGCGATACCAAGCGATTTCGCGCGGTCGGCGAAATAGTCATATCCGACGGCGACCAGCGGTCCTCGCGGCTCGGCCCGTCGCCGGTAGATCGCCGCGCGATGTGCAGCCGTGGCAGGGCTAGCGTCGATTGGCGCATCGACCCTCGGGCCGTCGAATGCGTCCAGGGAATGGAGCACGCCTCGTTCGTACTCCTCGGCCGGCGCGCTCGGTCCGCCGACCGCGCCGTATCCCACGCTCCGCAGCATTCGGCCGGTAGCGACCGCACGGATCGTGGCCACGCGATCCTGCGCCGAGAAGTTGGCGAGGAAGTACCCGCTCGCAGCGCCGATGAATACGGCGCGCTTCAGCTTGGTGGGGTCGATGTTGGAGGCGGCGTCGAGATTCGTGTGGATGTAGCGGTCCGGCCAGTCATTCATGTAGATCGCGGGAATCCCGAATGACGAGTCCTGGTAGACATCGTGGTCGCTGCCCATCCTGTAGGGCGAATACTCTGCGCGCAGCGGCTCCTTGCCGCCTTCGGGCGCCGTGAGCGGATAGTCCGCCCTGCCAGTCGCCGCAAACCGGTACGACTCGTCGTTCACCCAGGTGGCGAATGCCCAGCCCACGTCGTGCACGAAGGACGGCAGGCTCATCGGGCCGCGCGTGACATGGAAAACGGCCTTTGTCTCGGGCCCGCCTCCCACCATGTCCATGTGCACGACGGCCTTGATCCGCCTGGCGAAGTCCGGCCGTGCATTGAGGAGCGCCAGAGTCCCCTCGATCTCGGGCGGCCAGATAAACCGGATCGTGCGCATCGGTCGCGGGAGCTGCCCATTGCCGATGAGCGTCTGCAGCGTTCGCGCCGCCTCGAGAATGCCCGCGCAGCCGCTTGCATTGTCGTTTGCCCCTGGGCGCTGGTGGTCGAGGTGGCACGAAAACGCGATCTCCTCGTCCTTGAGCCGCGGATCCGCACCCGGGATGGTGGCCGTCACGATCTCGTAGCTGCCCGGATGCCGGCCGGCATTCACGTGCGCGTGAAGCCGGATCGCCTCTCCGTGGAGGAGCCGTGCCTGCAGCTCCCGCGCGGTCCTCAGCGAAACCATGAAGGCAAATGTATTGAGCGGGGAAAAGGAGTCGAGGTGTCCCCATCTGATCAGGCTGTCGTTGTCACCCGACCAGGCGGTGCTCTGATTCTGTGCATAGCTGACGATGCCGGCGGCGCCGTATTTCCCGACGGCGAGGTCCTCGACGTCGCCTCCCTGGGAGCTCACCAGCACTATCTTTCCCCGGACCGTCTTGTTCCGGTATTCACCCGTCGTGAGCCCGGTGCCGGCATCCACGAGCTCGGTGGTCACGTCGGCCGACTCGCTGTCCTCCGCAAGGACGGTCGGCTGCGCGTCGAACCGCGCGAGGGTGGTCTCCCGCCCACCCCTGACCTCGGTCAGCTGGGCGTCGACGGCGTCCCAGGCCTGGCGCGCGAGCTGCGTTCCGTAGCGAGTCTTGCCATCGGCCGGAAACTGCAGAATCTGGACGTCGCTCAGTCCATACGCGCGCGCCCGGTCCGCCACGAGCGCAGCCGCGGAATGAAACCCGGTCGAGCCACGCTGCCGGTGCAGCTGCGCAAGCCCTTCGAGATTGCGCTTTGCCGTTTCGCCGCTCACCTCATTGGCCAGCGCAGCGACGACAGCGGGTGCGAGCAGCGGCGCCGGACGAGCGGCCAGCTCTGTCCCAGGGAAAACCACGAGGATGCCAAGCAGGATCGCGTGTCGCAGTTTCATCGTCGCGCTAGCCTCCGGAGTGGAGATCCGCGATGGCGCGAATCGTGGATTCGAATCGGAATCCCTTGCTGGTGCCGCCGCCTGCCCATCACCGCGGCATCAGGGGACCGTCCGGATCGCGCCCCTGTCGCGTCCCGACATTGATGTCGATGTCATCCACGGGCGCAGTGCAGTCCTGTCCGGCTGCTCGCACGGGCTACGTCGCAGGCCGCAACGGAATCACGAGGTTGCGGCATGCTTCAACCTGTTTGGCGGTCGGATCCCGCGCATAGACGGCGCGAAACCAGGTTGCCGACAGCGCCTCGGCCAGATGCCGGATGCTCGGCACCATCTTGCGCAGATGCGGGTTCTGCTGAACGAACAGCTGCCGGCAGATCTGATCGATCATCGCGCCGAGACAGTACGCCAGGATTTGGGGATCCGGCGATGCAGCACCGGCATCGCCCACGTGCGCCTGGATGGAGTGGGCGATGCGGCTGTGCCAGCGGTCGATCACGTCGTTCCACAGTTGCCGAAACGGCTCGAACTCGTCCGACAGCGTGAGCGCAGCACGCATGAGTCCGACGTTTTTCCTGTACACATTCAGGTAATAACTGTTCGGCACATAGATCGACTGGTAGGAATCCTTGAACGCATGGATCTGCGCGTACCGTTCATCGGACAGGCGAATCATGTCGCTGAGCACGTCCAGCGTGATTCCCTGCTTGTCCTGGAAGTAATGGTAAAAGAGGCCGTGCGAGACTCCGGCCGCCTTGACGATGTCAGCAACGCGCAGGTTCTGGTAGGGAAGCTCGTTGAGCATCTTGGCGGCGCCGGCCTTCAAGCGCAGCAGCGTCCGGCGACCCTTAGGCACCCCCGCGACCTCCGCCTGTTCGCTCAACAGTTCGGCTAGGGAAAATGACCACGGCTCGGCGGGCTTGGTGGCTGAGTCAGTGGCCGGGCGGACGCGGCTTCGCGGTTGACGCATGTGGAGACCCCTCGCGCGCATGTAGCCGCGAACGCCGGGTAGCTGTCAAGCGGGCGTCGCCGCGATTACCACCCTTTGACATTAATTGACGTCAATGTCGATAATAGCACCCCGACGAGCGACGGAGCTGCGGGTTCATCCCAGGTCGGTATTCATGTCCTCCCAGTCGTTTGCCGAATTCGCGGGTCGCGCGGGCCAGGAAATCGCGGTTTCCGAGTGGCTGCTGATCTCTCAGGACCGGGTCAACGAATTTGCGCGGGTTACCGACGATCCGGACTGGATGCACATCGATGTCGAACGGGCGAGGTCCGGTCCGGTTGGCCACACGATCGCGCAGGGATTCCTGACGTTGTCATTGCTGCTCAGCTTCACCCGCCAGGGCAACTACCTGCCGAAGGACGTCGATTACGAGTTCAACTATGGTCTCAACCGCGTTCGCTGGCTCGTGCCGGTCGCAGTCGGCGCTCGAATCCGGAACCGCACGCTGCTCAAGTCCGTCAAGCCCCGTGGCGCCAATAATTTCCTGGTCACGACAGTGAATACGGTCGAGGTGGAAGGCGGCGAGAAGCCGGCGATGATCGCCGAATGGCTCGGCCTCGTGCACATCCGCGATCAGGACCCGTCGGCTTCCTGACAGGGGCGAGACTGCGGGCGGCTCCAGCCGCCAGGTCGGAGAGCGACCCAGCAGGTCAACGTCGGTTGCGCCCCGCGGCCAGGCGTCGGCCATGGCGTGTGTTGGCTACGCCGCCGAGCGCGCCTTCCGCATCTAGGTGCCGACGGGCCCCGACTGTTGCCGCGCTGCCGACTGCCCGGCCGACCGCCCTGGCGGCGAGATCGCGGGTCTCGGCCAGGGGCGAGCGGCGCCGCCTTTACTAGGGCGTCAGATCAGCGCTGTAGTTGTCGACGAACTCGACGAAATCCGAGACTTCCTGCATGTCGCGCCCAACGAATCGAATCGTGTGGGCATCGACGCGCTCGACGGAGCGCAGATAGCTGAGCACCTCCGACGGCAGGTAGTTCTTGAACGTGATCTCAAGCGTCACAGGATGCGCGACCGCGTATGGCTGGCGACGCTCCCGGTGCGAAACCGCCGCGAGCACGCCGTCGTGGATTCGCTCGCACGCAGCCGCGGGCGTCAGCGTTTCGGCTGAATGAAAGCCGAGGCTCTTCTTGGTGGCCACGGTCTCGATCTGCCCCAGCCTGGACGCGATCTCCGCGACCGCCACGTCGTCGCCGGACGCGAAGAGGACCGGCACACCGAGATCGCCCGCATAGGCTGCGTTGAACTCCGCTTCCGTCACTGCCGCGCCGTTGAGAGCCACCCTGGCGAGGTGGGCGCTCGAGAACGTGTGCGCCCTGACGCCCCTGGGGTTGGTCGTCGATGCGTGGTAGCCGATGAAGAGCGCCCCGGCGAAGCTCCGGTCGAGCCCCGCCATCATTCCGCCGTGCCGGGGCCAGGAACGCACGACTCTTACGTCCTTCGGAAAGAGCTCGATGAGCAGGTTCTCGCCATTGCCGTGCGAGTCACTGACCACTATTTCGGTTGCGCCCGCCTGCTTGGCGGCGCTGACGGCCGCCAGGGTCTCGTCGGTCATGAAGCGGCGAAAGCGCTCGTATTCGAACCCCGATGGCAGCAGCTGATCGGCAGTGACGACGCCAGCGACGCCCTCCATGTCGACCGAGATGTAGATCTTGAAGCCGTCGGTGCGAGACCCCGCTGGCGCTGAAGGACTCCCGGCGGCGAATGACGCGCAGCCGAACAAACCCGCGCCGAGCACAAGAAGCCCGAACTGCAACGCGAGTGAACGGCGCGTGGAAAGTCGCTGGCGAGCGGTTGATCTACCGGTGGGTGAAATTGATGCGGCCAATGGAAGTTCTCCAGCAAGCAGCAGTGGCGCAAGGATAGCGCATGTCAGGCTGTCGCAGTCGTTGGCCTGAATCCAGGCGCCGCCCTCCGGTGTCGGGCCTACGTACTCCCCAGGTCAGTGGTGGCGCATCGCTCAGTGACGATGCGCCGTGAGCGGCCCCGGAAATTCACTGCGTTCCAGGCCTCCGGACCGCAGCCATGCTTCCGTCGACTGTCGCGCCCGCTGCGCCAGCTCGCCGCCGGACGAGTAATCGAGTGACGAGCGCTCGACCGGGCACAGCGGCGGCACGATGTGGATCGATGCTGTCGTCGAGTAGCGTTCGAAGTCGCTGCGCAGCTGGCGGGCACCAATCAGCGTGATCGCGTGCATCGCGTGCCCGAGGGCGCGCGCGGGCGGCCGTGGCAGGGCGCACGCGAACCCTGCAGGCAGCACGACAATCCGCTCGGCACCGAGACGCACCGCCGTAGCGATGGCCGTCGAGGAGGCGACCGCGCCGTCGACGAGCCGGCGCCCGTCGAGCGTCACGGCCGGGAAGATGCCGGGAATCGCAGCGCTCGCGATTACCGCCTCGATGACGGAGCCCGACGAGAGTGTGACCTCCTCGCCTGTCAGCGAATCCGCGCAGACGACGTGCAGCGGCATTGCGGCCTCGGCGAAGCTGGCGTAGCGCAGCTCCCGTTCGAGCAGCTGGCGCAATCCGCGCGGACTTGCGATGTGGTCCGAAAGGCCGACGAGTCCGAGAATCGATCGCCACGAAAGACCCAGTGCGCCGCGCGTCGTCATCGCCGCCCAGAGCGCGGTCATCCTGTCGACCGTGCCGGCTCCCGGGTCATGCGCGTAGATCGCTGCATTGATCGCGCCTGCTGACACGCCGCAGATCCAGTCGGGCTTGAGACCCTCAGCCGTCAGCGCGGCCAGCATGCCGGCCTGAGCGGCACCCAGGCTGCCGCCGCCAGTCAGTACGAACGCTGTGCCGCCGCGGCGGCCCGGGGTCGATTTCATGGCAGTCTCCGGATCTCCTCATAAAGACCGGACGACAGGCGCGTTCATCACAGCCGACCGACCAAGGGGTGCGCAGTGCTTGCACTCAAGCCCCATGGATGCGGGACCGGGCCATCCGGCTGACGACCCGGTCAGAGGCCTTCCACTATCCGCACGTCGCGTACCGCGCCGTCGCCGAGTGCCGCCAGAGCCGCCTGATAGGCCGGGCTGTCGTGGGCCGCCCGCGCCTGCGCGACGCTTGCGAACTCAATGAGTACGCAGCGCGCCAGTCGTCCCGACTCGTAGGCCTGTGCGGCCGGACCGCGCGCCAGAAACCGCGCGCCGTTCGCCTCGAGCGCGGGCCCGGCGAGCTTCGCATACGCCGCGAACTTGGCCTGGTCGCGCACTTCAAGATAGTTCGAGATCCAGTATGCCTTTGCCATGACGGAGACGCTCGATGGGTACCTGGGGAGCACGATCGTAGCAGGACGCCGCGTGCGACGCGGTCGAGCAGTCGGATCGACGGCGAGGCGCATCGGCTCTCTACCGGAATGCCCGCAAGACCAGGATGCGCCGACGGTCACCGCGCTCCGGTTGCGCCTGCACACAACCACGGGCCTCGCCCTTCATGCGTCATCAACGGGCGGGGTCGCCGGATGGCCGGTGGGGCGGCCGGGACGATCAGTCAGTCAGGAGCGGCACGCACATCAGGGTCCCGGAGCGGGCCCATCCGGCTCGCGCGACGTGACAGGCAGTCTCAGCGTGGACCGGAATGCACGAGCCTTGCCATTCACCGGGTCGACGAAGGACAGCTCCTCTGCCAACAGCGCGAGTGGCTGCCGCGGGTCATCGGCCGCATCAGCCTTGATGTCCGGGTAATAGCGGTCGCCGTCGATCGGAGCACCGAGGCTCGCGAGGTGCACGCGCAACTGGTGCTTCCGGCCGGTGACCGGCGTGAGCGAGTATCGCCACAGTGGTGCCCCGCGCTCGATGACATCGATCACCGTTTCGCTGTTGGGTATACCGGGGACTTCCTGCGTCCGGAAGAACGGTGTCCCCGGAACGAGCCGGCTCCGGTGGCGGCGAGGGAACTCCAGCGCAGGCAGGGGCGGCGCGAGCGCGGAGTAGCGCTTGAGGATGCGCCGCGAGCTGAACAGGGCGTGATACGCGGCGCGCGTCTCGGGTCGAATCGAGAACATCACGAGACCCGAAGTCGCACGGTCGAGGCGATGGAGCGGGGCGAGCGCCGGAAGCTGCAGCTTGCGCTGAAGGCGTCGCAGCAGGGTCTGCTCCACCCATGCGCCGACGGGCGCCACGGGCAGGAACGGCGGCTTGTCGGCGACGAGCAGGTCGTCGTCGCGGTAGACGATGTGCTCCGCATGCGGAATCACCTGCTCGTCCGGAATTTCGCGCTGATAGTGGACCTCCATGCCGACGCGAAATGGCGACGTCGGAATGAGGGCGTGGCCGGCGGAATCGACCACGAGGCCACGTGCCATGCGATCACGCCAGGTGGCGGCGGCGATGTGCGGGAAGTGCTCGCACAGACAGTCGAATACGGTCACCCAATCCCCGCGCGGCAGCTGCAGGGAGCTAGAGCCTGGCGGCTTCGGCATGCTCTGGGCGGCTACAGAGGTTCACCGAGAGTGACGCGGGCGCAATGGCAGCGGCTCAGCGGCAGCGGAAATCGACGCGCCCCGGCCTGCGTCGAGCCTGCGGCGATTGTGTCCGCGGCAACACAGATTACTGGCAGGACTCGATATCCCTGGCGGACAGGGATTCGACCGGGCGGTGGAGCCGGCTCGAGGTCTCGAGAATCGCGCGTACCGCTGCGGGGTACCGCTTGAGCCGTTCGCGCAGTGCGTAGATCTCCCGCTCCTCGTTGACCCGGATGCCGCCCGGCTGCCGCATGGCCTCCTCGAGCTGCGACTGGCGGCGCAAGAGCTGGAGGGCTTCGCTCAAGGGTTCCATTTCACGTGCTCCTGGTTCTCGGCTGGTTGCGACCGCGGCGCGGCGGTAGCCGGTTCGGTTGCGCGGATTGTTTCCGGTTTCGGCGCTCGTGTCGATCCTTCCGATGGTCTTTTTGGGTAGTGCGACTCGTGTCGCTTTTCCGTCCGGCGCTCGTGTACGAACGCGCGCGTGCACTGTAGACGGCGCGGGTCCCTTTCGCTCATGCGATGGTGCGAGTCCAAGGTTCAACGCCAGAGCTGCGGAGTTTCCACCGTCTCCAGCATCCGACGTGCAGTGTCCTCCCCGGCGTGTCGCTTGCAGGTGACGCACTCGTCCGCGGCCGCGAGCCCGCCGGGCACCTTGAATCGGCGCCGCACGCGCTCGTCCGGTCACGTTCCACAGGCTGGGTGTCTAGCTCAGTAGCGACGCCGCGCCAGGATAGCAACCAGACCCGCACTCGATCGTGCTCGGGAACGAGGACGATGTCGTTCTTGACCCGCACAACGCCAGCGGTGTCGTGCGCGATCGCGGCCGCCCGACGGGCAGCGACGCGCAATCCCCCGTCCGCTGCTCTCGCACGGGGGTCTGCACTGCCGAAAGCGAGACACCCATACGGACAACCCGCTTTGACGCGTTGGCGTGCTCCGGTAGCTTTACACGCGCCTCCCACTACGCATTGAGAAGCCCATGCGCATCCTGATGATCCAGCCGAACTACCACGCGGGCGGCGCGGAGATCGCCGGCAACTGGCCCCCGGGCTGGGTGGCGTACATTGGCGGTGCGCTCAAGTCGGCGGGCTTCCTCAACATCCGCTTCGTCGATGCGATGACCAATCACATCGACGACGAGCGACTCGAGGCATTGATCCGCGCGAATGCGCCCGACGTCGTGATGGCGACTGCAATCACGCCGATGATCTACCAGGCGCAGACGACGCTTGCGCTCGCAAAGCGCGCTGCGCCCGGGTGCACCACGATTCTCGGCGGCATTCACCCGACCTTCATGTACGCGCAGGTGTTCAGTGAGGCGCCCTCGATCGACTACATCGTGCGCGGCGAGGGCGAGGAGATCGTGACGGAGCTGCTGCGTGCGATCGACGCCGGCACGATCGCCGCAACCCGCCGAGAGATCCGCGGAATTGCCTTCGTCGAGGACGGCAAGGTGATCGCGACCCCGGCGCGTCCCGTGATCGAGAACCTCGATACGCTCACCCCTGACTGGTCGCTGCTCGAGTGGGACAAGTACATCTACGTGCCACTGCGCACCCGTGTCGCCGTGCCCAACTTCGCGCGCGGCTGCCCGTTCACCTGTCGCTTCTGCTCGCAGTGGAAATTCTGGCGCAAGTACCGCGTACGCGACCCGGTCAGGTTCGTGGACGAGATCGAGGTGCTGGTGCGCGAGCACAGGGTCGGTTTCTTCATCCTCGCGGACGAGGAGCCGACCATCCACCGTCGCAAGTTCGTCGCACTGTGCGAGGAGCTCATCCGGCGCGACCTGCCGGTGCACTGGGGCATCAACACCCGCGTCACGGACATCCTGCGCGACCGCGCGCTGCTGCCGCTCTTTCGCCGCGCCGGTCTCGTGCACGTCTCGCTCGGTACCGAGGCCGCGGCGCAGCTCAAGCTCGACCGGTTCCGCAAGGAGACCACCATCGAGCAGAACAAGCTCGCCATCCGGCTGCTGAAGGAGGCGGGAATGGTTGCCGAAGCCCAGTTCATCATGGGCCTCGAGAACGAAACGCCGGAGACGATCGAGGAGACCTACCGGCTCGCCCAGGACTGGAAGCCGGACATGGCAAACTGGAACATGTACACGCCGTGGCCGTTCGCGGAACTGTTCGAGGAGCTCGGCAACCGCGTCGAGGTGCGCGACTATTCGAAGTACAACTTCGTCACGCCGATCATCCAGCCGGACGGCATGAGCCGCGAGCAGGTACTCAAGGGCGTGCTCAAGAATTACGCGCGCTTCTACCTGCGCAAGACGTTCCTCGAATATCCCTGGATCCGCGACCGGTTCAAGCGACGCTACATGCTGGGCTGCCTGCGCGCCTTCGCGAAGACGACCGCCACCAAGAAGTTCTACGACCTCGAGCGGCTCAAGTTGAACGGCCTCGGCGCCGACGTCGACCTCGGCTTCGATGAGAGCAAGGTGCTGTCGCAGGAGCAGATCGCGGCGCTCCGCCAGCAGCGGCCCGACCTGGTCGCCGACGTCGACTACACCGGAACCGGCCGGCGGCAGTCCAAGGCGATGGCCTGCGGCGGTGGCGCGGGCGGGCGCGACGTCGAGGAGACACCTGCGGGCGCTGGCGCGGCAACGTGAACGCAGGCAGCGGCGCGCGCATCGGGCCGAACGCGATCATTCAGCTCGGTCGCGCCCTTGACCAGATTGCCGGCGTCGCGGTCACCGACGGGCTGTTCGATACCGCCGGACTTGCGACCTATCGGCACGCGGTGCCGGCCGGAATGGTGCCCGAGGGCGACGTGATCGCGCTCTACGGCGAACTCCGCCGCGGACTGTCGCCCGCGGCCGCTCGCGCCGTCGCACGTATGGCTGGTCGCAACACCGGCGACTACCTGCTCGAGCACCGCATTCCGCGCGCTGCGCGCCGGATCCTGCCGGCGTTGCCGGTGCGGCTCGCGGCACGCGCGCTGCTGGCCGCCGTCACGCGCCATGCGTGGACTTTCGCCGGCAGCGCGACCGTCCGCGCCGAGACCGGCCGGCCCCTCGCGGTCGTGCTCGTCGACTGCCCGATCTGCCGCGGCGCGCGCTCGCCGGCACCCGCCTGCGACTACTACGCAGCTACCTTCGAGCGCCTGTTCGCGGTGCTCGTGCATCCGGCGGCGAGCGTCGCCGAGACCGAGTGCCGGGCGACGGGCGGCGGCCGCTGCCGCTTCGAGATCCGCCTCGGCTGACGGCGGCGGCAGAGCGCGGGGCAGACCCGGCCGGTGCCGGCCGCTCGTTTTCTTGCTATACCTACGTCCGGCTGCCCGACGGGTTACCGGAACACCGCATGCGACAGACCTATCCGTTCTCAGCGATCGTCGGACAGGACGAGCTCAAGCGCGCGCTGCTCGCGACGGCCGTCGACCCCACCATCGGTGGCGTGCTCGCCTTCGGCGAGCGCGGCACGGGCAAGTCGACCGCCGTGCGTGCGCTCGCCGCGCTCCTGCCCAAGATGCGGGTCGTGGCCGACTGCCGCTATGGCTGCGATCCGGAGGCGCCGGGCGAGTACTGCGAGGAGTGCGCGGTACGCCATGCCGGGACGCCGCCGAAGACCCGGCTCGCGCCGGTGCCGGTGGTCGACCTGCCGCTCGGCGCCACCGAGGACCGGGTCGTCGGCGCCCTCGATCTCGAGCTCGCGCTGACCAAGGGCGTCAAGGCGTTCGAGCCGGGACTCCTCGCGCGCGCGCACCGCGGCTTCCTGTACGTCGACGAGGTCAACCTGCTCGAGGACCACCTCGTCGACCTGCTGATCGACGTCGCCGCCTCAGGCGAGAATCTGGTCGAGCGCGAGGGGCTCAGCGTGCGGCATCCCGCGCGCTTCGTGCTGATCGGCAGCGGCAACCCGGAGGAGGGCGAGCTGCGCCCGCAGCTGCTCGACCGCTTCGGCCTGTCGGTGGACGTCCGCACGCCCGCCGACCTCGACACGCGCGTCGAGGTCGTGCGCCGGCGCGATGAGTTCGAACGCGATCCGGCCGCCTTCACCAGGAAATGGCAGGCACGCGACGGCCAGGTCCGGCGTCAGATCGTCGCCGCGCGCGAGCGGCTCGCCACGCTCGTGGTGCCGGACGCCCTGCTGCGCCGCGCGGCGGAGCTGTGCCTGCGCCTCGGCACCGACGGGCTGCGCGGCGAGCTCGCATTGATGCGCGCCGCCCGTGCAGTCGCGAGCTTCGAGGGAGCGGCGACCGTTGCCGAGCCGCACCTCCGGCGGGTGGCCGCGGCAGCGCTCAGCCACAGGCTGCGGCGCGATCCGCTCGACGAGGCGGGATCGACGCTGCGCGTCGAGCGCGCGGTCGGCGAGGTCCTCGGCCCGTGAGCGTCGCCGACGACGGCTGGACCGATGCGTGGCTCGCCGCGGCGCTGGTCGCGGCGGACCCGGCGGGTCTCGGCGGCGTGCGCCTGCGCGGTCCGGCGGATCCGCGTCGCGAGGCCTGGCTCGCGACGCTCGCAACCCTGCTGCCGGCAGCGACGGTGCCGCGACGCGTGCCGCACCACGTCACCGATGGACGCCTGCTCGGCGAGATCGACCTCGTCGCGACGCTCGCGGCAGGGCGCCCCGTTGCCGCGCGCGGCATCCTGGCCGCGGCCGACGGCGGTGTCGTCGTCGTCGCGATGGCGGAACGCCTCGCGCCGCGCACCGCGGCGCACCTCGCGCACGCCCTCGACTGGCACGAGGTGTGCGTCGAGCGCGAGGGCCTGACGGCACGCACCGCAGCTGCCATCGGCGTCGTCGCGCTCGACGAGGGCGAGGGCATCGAGGAGGTGCCGCCGCCCGCACTTCTCGAGCGGCTCGCGCTCCACGTCGAGATCGGCGCGCTCGGCCGCTCGCCGCCGCCGGCGCCGCTGACCCGCGCCGACGTCGCCACCGCACGCGCGCGTCTCGCCGCCACACGCATCGGCGAGCGGCAGGTCCGCGAGCTGGCTGCGACCGCTGCCGTCCTCGGCATCGGGTCGCTCCGCGCCGTGGTGCTCGCCGCGCGTGCCGCGCGCGTCATAGCCGCGCTCGACGGGCGCCGCCGCGTCACCTCGCCAGACGCCGCCGCGGCCGCGCGCCTCGTGCTCGCGCCGCGCGCGACCCGCCTCCCGGCGCCGCCGGGCGAGAGCCCGGAACCCGCGCCGTCGCAACCGCCGGCCGACGCACCGCCCGAGCGTGCCGCGGACGGTAGCCCCGACCCGCGCACTGCGTCGCAGGCGCCGCTCGCCGACGTCGTGCTCGAGGCAGCGATCGCCGCAATCCCGCCCGGGCTCCTCGCGCTGCTCGGGTCAGGACCGCTGCCGCGCACGCGTGCACCGGCCGCAGGTCGTGCCGGCGTGGCGCAGGCGGGTGGCGTTCGCGGCCGCCCGGCCGGCGTGCGCCGCGGCGCACCGCGCGGTGAGGCGCGTCTCAGCCTCATCGATACCCTGCGTGCGGCTGCGCCGTGGCAGCGGCTGCGACGCGGCAGCACCGCCGGCGACCAGCGCCGCATCGACGTGCGCCGCGATGACCTGCACGTGCGACGCTTCAAGCCGCGGACCGAGACCACGACGATCTTCGTGGTCGACGCCTCTGGCTCGGCGGCCATGCACCGACTGGCAGAGGCGAAGGGCGCAGTGGAACTCCTGCTGGCCGACTGCTACGTGCGCCGCGACCGCGTGGCACTCATCAGCTTCCGCGGGAGTCGCGCCGAGCTCGTGCTCGCACCGACGCGCTCGCTCGTGCGCGCGAAACGCTGTCTTGCAGGACTCCCCGGCGGCGGTGGCACGCCGCTCGCGGCGGCGCTCGACGCAGCAGTCGAACTCGCGGCGGCCGTGCAGCGCCGCGGCGGCACACCGAGCGTCGTGATCCTGAGCGACGGTCGCGCCAATGTCGGTCGCGACGGCACGCAGGGCAGGACGCGGGCCGAGCAGGACGCGCGCGCAGCCTCCCGGCGCGCGCGCGCCGCACGCCTCGCGACGCTCTTCATCGATACCGCCCAGCGGCCGCAGCGGATCGCGGCCGAGCTCGCCGCCGAGATGCGCGCGCGTTACCTGCCACTGCCGCATGCGGACGCGCACGCGCTGTCGCGTGCGGCCCGTGCCGTGACACCGGCCTGACGGGGCGCGCGTGGACCGGGAGAGTCTCGACTGGGACACGGATGGCCCGGCCTGGCCGCTGCACGAGTACAGCCGCTTCGTCACCGTCGGCGCGATGCGCTGGCACGTGCAGCAGGCGGGCAGCGGCCCGACACTTCTCCTGCTGCACGGCACCGGCGCCTCGACCCACTCCTTCCGCGCGCTCGTGCCGCTGCTCGCACGCTGGGGTCGCGTCGTCGCCCCGGACCTGCCGGGCCACGGGTTCAGCGCAGCGCTGCCGGGCGCGCGCCCCGGCATCGGCGCGCAGGCGCAGGCGCTCGCGGCGCTGCTCGCCGCGCTCGACGCTGCCCCGGCGCTCATCGTCGGCCACTCCGCCGGTGCCGCACTTGCGGTACGGATGACGCTCGATGGCCTCGCCGCACCGGCGTCGATCGTGTCGCTGAACGGCGCGCTGCTGCCGTGGCACGGCGTGCCGGGCGCGGTGTTCGCGCCGCTCGCGCGCTTGCTCTCGGTGCTGCCGCTGGTACCGCGGCTGTTCGCCGCCCGTGCGCGGAGTCCCACCGCGGTCGCGCGACTCATCGCGAGTACCGGCTCGACGCTCGCGCCAGACGGCCTTGCGCTCTATGCACGCCTGCTGCGGAGCCCGCCGCACGTCGCCGGCGCGCTCGCGATGATGGCGAACTGGGACCTCACGGCCCTCGAGCGCGACCTCGTACGGCTCGCGACGCCACTCCTGCTCGTGGTCGGGGAGCGCGACCTGAGCGTGCCACCGGCGAGCGCCGCGCGCATCGTCGCGCGGCTGCCGGCGACGCGGGTCGCGCGGCTCGCCGGCCTTGGTCACCTGGCACACGAGGAGGATCCGCCGCACGCGGCGGCACTCATCGAGGCGGAGGCGCGACGCGCAGGCCTCGCGGCCTAGCGCGTTGCCTCAGTCGCGGCGCGACCCGGTCTCGCCGGCCGAGCGCACGACCGCAGTGCGCACGTGGCGTACCGAGCGGGCGACGAACAGCGCCGCCAGCGGAATGCCGATCGCCATGACGATCTCGGGGTTGAGTTCGACGCCCGCGGCGTGCAGGCCCTTGGCCGCGTAGCCAATCAGCCCGACGATGTAGTAGGTGATCGCCGCGATCGACAGCCCCTCGACCGTCTGCTGCAGCCGCAGCTGCGCCTGCGAGCGGCGGTCCATCGACTCGAGCAGCTGCTGGTTCTGCGCCTCGCGGCTGATGTCGACGCGGGTCGCGAGCAGCTGGTTGACACGCGCGATGCGCGCCGACAGCGACGCCTGGCGCGCCGCGACGGTGCGGCAGGTCCCCATCGCCGGTGCCAGCCGGCGCTCGATGAACTCGAGAAAGGTCTGCACGCCACGGATGCGCGTCTCGCGCAGCTCGCGAATCCGGCGCTGCACCAGCTCGTAGTAGGCGGCGGCGGCGGTGAAGCGGTAGTCGCTGCGCGCCTCCTCGCTGCCGATCTCGGCCTCGAGGCGGGTGAGCCGCTCGAGCAGCGCCGGCTCGTCGGTGGCGCGCGCTGCGGCGAGTTCGGTGGTGACGCGCGTCATCTCCTCTTCGGCACGGCCGAGGAACGGAGTCAGCGTACGTGCCACCGGCAGCGCGAGCAGCGCCATCATGCGATAGGTCTCTATCTCGAGCACCCGCTGCATCATGCGGCCGGCCTGGCGCGCGGTCATGTCGCGGTTCTCGACGAGCACGCGCACGAAGCCGTCCGCGCGCAGCCGGAAATCGGTGAATGCGCGGCCGGCGCGCTCGCCGATCTCGGCGCCGACCAGCGCATTGTCGTCGAAGAGCTCGGCGGCGAGCGCCTCGGGATCGACGTCCGCGCGCGCCGGCACGAGCGCAGCGTGGACCGCGACCAGCGTCTCGCCGGTCATGCGCGCGAGCCACTCGGCGGGGACGCGGGCGAGCGCGGTCTCGGCAAAGGGGTCGCTGCCGGCGCCGGGCAGCTGGAACGTGTAGCGGTAGAACTCGGTGTGCCGCTCGAAGCGTACCGAGTAGCCGCCGAGGTCGGCACGGCAGTGGTTGCTGGGCGCGGCGGGTGGCGCGACGCCGTAGTGCGCGAGCAGCTCGCAGAAGTGGCGCCATTCGTCCGCGCCGCGCGAGGCATCGCCGGTGAGGAGCGCGAGGTATGAGACGCGCATCGGCGTCGCGAGCGCATCCGGCACGCGTGCATGCGCCTCCTGGGCGAGCTCGAGCCGGCGCGCGTGGTCGTCGGGGATTCTCATGCGGTCCTCCGCCGTTCAGGGCCACGGCCTTGCGCCGCACCCGCGATCGACGGTACACGACTTCGCGGGCGGTCGCACGCGTGGCCGGCCGCAGCACGCCTGCTACACTCCCGCGAACATGAACGAGTCGAGCACAGCCGGCGGCACCGCGCGGCCGCCGCACGCAGTCGTCATCGGCAGTGGCCTCGGCGGCCTCGCGGCTGCGGTGCGGCTCGGGGCGCGCGGCTACCGCGTCACGGTACTCGAGCAGCTCGA
>Ga0181519_10002057_pt1 | contig 17336 bp, 15 predicted proteins | sample PEATcosm2014_Bin_26_FD_121102 | JGI IMG/M metagenome (GOLD analysis project Ga0181519, IMG submission 121102) | Peatland microbial communities from MTU Mesocosm Facility, Houghton, MI, USA - PEATcosm2014_Bin02_10_metaG | ecosystem: Environmental > Terrestrial > Soil > Wetlands > Peat | place...
CAAAGCCGGCGCCCGTCACCGTGCCGCTGGCGGTCACCAGAACATCGGTGGCCGGCTGAGTAATGCTCACGCCACTGGACGCGCCGCTGATCGTGTCGGTGACCGCGGTCGCGAAGTTCTGCAGATCGACGGTCATCGACGCGGTCAGGGTGTCGTAGAAGGTCTTGTCGTAGAGCTGAAACAGCTCGCCGCTGATGTTGAGCAGGTTGACGTTGCCCAGCGGTCCTATGCCCCCGGAAACGCCCAGTATGGAGGCCGACACGGAGGGTCCTTCCAGCGTCAGCTTGATGTCGCCGTCGAGTTCCAGCGACGTATGCACCGCGAGTTCCAGGCCGAAGCTGACCGTGAGCGGGACGATGCCGCTGCCGCTGGTAGGCGCGGCGAAGCTGAAGTTGCTGCCGAGCGTGCCGCTATGCGAAACCTTGGTCAGTGTGTCGGTCACCGTTTCGGTGATGCCCACCGGCACGAGCTCCACTTCCTCGTTCAACCAAAGCGAGCCCGACAGCGGCAGGGACAGGAGCTTGTAGTCGAGGCTCGCCACCCCATAGAAGCTCTCGTCGCCCTGCAAGGCCGCGAAGGGATCGGGAACCTCTTGGGCGAGCAGCGCAGCGAGATCGGTGTTGGCGGCGAAGAACGGGGCGGTGTCGCCCGACATCACGATGTCCGGCAGGCTGCCCAGGGCGCTGTAGGTCCCGGAGTTGACCACCTTCGACTGCAGTTCGCTCAGCGTCACCGTGCCGTCGCCGGGGATCGAGATCGTAGTGTTGGATGGCAGCTTGTAGATCTTGCCCGCGTTGAATCCGACGTTCTGCGAAGGGATGTTGAGCGTGTAGCCGACGAAGCCGACGAAAGGCAGGCTCACGCCGATCTGGATGCTGGGAAAGCTGAGGGTGACGCCGGCCGAGGCCTGCAGGCCGAAATCGAGGCTGGCGTTCGCCTGCGGCAAAGACAGCGAGAAGTGCGCGTCGTTGGTGGAGACCAGGGACGGGTCGATGCTGAAGACCTGGCCATCCTGCACGAATGGCGCCACGCCAGGGTCGATGGTGACAGGATAATCGGGCGTGAACTGGCCCAGACTGAGGGCCACGCTGCCTTTCACACCGCCAGTGATGCTCGCGCCGGCATAGACCCCGAAACCGGCGAAGGAGGCGCCGAAGCCGAAGGCGTAATGCTGGTAGAGAAACGAGGGCAGGCTGAACGTTAAGCTGGTGTCGGTTCCGAACACGCCCTGCGCGCCGGAGGTGAAGTCGACCTTCTGCGGCTGTGTCGTGGCGAGCGCGGCCTTGGAGGAAATGTAGGCTGTGGCTGGGAGCACGTCGCCCGTCGAAGCCTCTCCGGCCGCGCCGCCCGCGGACGGAGCCGCCGGCGGAGTCCAGGACAGGGATGAATTCAATGCGCCGGCTGGCGAGGCGGCCAATACGGCGAGGGGAGCGTCCGCGAAGGCCAGGGCCGCCGTCGCGCTCGGCGTCAGGCCGCTCGCCGCATCCGACTCAGCGGTCGCGGGCGGAACGCCGGGCGAGATGACACCGAGCGCGAATGGGCCCCATACCCCGATTGGCGCGAATGGCTGGACGACGCCGGAGTCCGGGGCGGCGAATGGCCCCTGGTCCCCGGCGGACGCATCGGGTGCGGCCGTGGCGTCAGTTGCGCGATCCTGTGTCGAGATCTCGCGATCCGCATCGCGGCCGGCGGCCAGGGTCACCAAGTCGTCGAGCACGTTGCGCGGTTTCAGCATGTGCCCCAGTTCCGTGATGATCGCCCCGGTCGAGTTGTAGAGTCGCTTTTGATAATCAGCAACGAAACTGTGATGGATCTGAGCGCGGCGCCCACTCGGCCGCGGCGGGCATTCGCCGCGAGAATCCCGCGCCACAGCCGGCCCGGGCCGCCTTCTTACCAATGGCCGATTGCGGGCTCGCCAAAGTGGGGGTTGAGGAGGTCCGGTCGGGCCGGCTCGAGCCAGGAGGCGCATGGGCGATGAAAGGTCCCGTCGCGAGCCCGATCAGGGCGCGAATTCGTAAATCGCGCCATAGCCGCGATCGCCCTGTTCCGTCAGTCCATAGATATTGCCGTTCGAATCGCCGGCGACCATGGTCTTGGGAAAGAACCCGCCGGTCGCGCCGCCGACGAAGCTGTAGATCCGAACATGGGTGTAGTGGACGTGGTTGCGTCCCGCGGCCGGCCAGAAGCGGTCCGGCTGTCGGCTGCCGACGGGTCGATGATCTGCGGCGCCTCGGCGACGCGTGGCCCCGACGCCCGGCCGCGCCGCACAGGCGGATGATCGGTTTGTCCCTGACGCGAGGCATGTCTCGCCCGGACCGTGAAGCGTTCCGGATCAGTCATGGATGACGCCGCCCTCGAGCCGTGGGCGGAACTATCCACCCGTGTCCGCGGCGGGCCGAGTCAAATGGCCTTGGTCTCGATTAGAGTGAAATTCCGCATCGCGCGATGGTCGCGTCATCGCATCCGCGATCGTTGAAGGGTCCGCGCCAACGGCTCATGAGCGGTCCGGTTCGCTCCAAATGCCTGACCAGCAACGGCGCCGAGGAACCTGCGCCGGGCCGGCGCCTCTCCAGGCGGTCTTGATGCGAAGGCGGGCCGGCCCTGAACCGGCGGTCCGGCGGCGAGACCGGCGTCTTCGACCTCGCCGCCCTCACGTCTCGCCGGCGAGCATCCGGCGAACGAGGTCGGTGTCGACGAACTGCTTCATCGACGTGATCCTGCCCTCGGAGTCGAACTCCCAGATGTCGCAGGCTTCGGTCGCGACTGGGGCCCCGTGGCGCGTCGAAACCTCGAACCGGTTGACCACGGCGGCGCGGGCGCCCTCGACGAGGACGGCGCGCGTCTCGCGGCTGTGGAAGACGAATGCGTCCACCAACCGGTCGGCCGCGGCCCGCATGTCGTGGGGGCCGACCAGCGCAGGATCGGCGAATGCGTCGGCGCCCACCATCTCGTAGGTGGCGCCCGGCGCCAACAACGCCTTCATGGCCTCCGTGTCCCCCGCCACGCGGGCCTGCCAGAACTTCTCGAGGGTCGCCCTGATCGCGCTGTCGCTCATCTTGTTCCTCCCGGATCTGCCGCCACGATGGCACATTCATGGGGGTCAAAAAAGCCAGGGAGCCTTCGCCGCGCGGCTTGCGGGCCGTGCAGCTCTGGTTCACCTGATCGTGGATACCCTTGATCGCGGACGCGCGGACGGCGATCGTCCGGCGACCGGTTGGAAACGGGAAAGGCAGCATGGCGCCGGATTCCCACCCAGTTGTCAGGAACACGAGGGTGGGGGCCGCGCAGCCTGCGCGGCGGCGTCCCCGGATTCGCCGAACATGGTCCGCAAAACCTGGCTGTTGGTGAAATAGCCCGTGTGGGCCGGGCCGGGGTTCTCGAAGAGGCCGAACCAGCGAAACGCGTTGTGGACCGCGATGTTGGTGACCGAGGCGTTCGCGATGCAGGGGACCCGATACGTGAGGATGTCGCCAGGATCGCTGAACGCGACGATCTGTTCGGCTTCGCCCGCCCGTTGCGCCGACAATCGCGCCCATTCGCCGAGCGTATCCTGGATCGGGCCATCCGCTGGAGCGCTCGCCTGTTCGATGCGCGCGATTTCGAGAAGCGGCACCTGGTTGGCGAGAAAGTAGAGGTTGTAGCTATTATCGATGACGAAGCAGAGGCTGGCATAGCGGTCACGGGTGCTCATCCGCTGCATCTCCAAATCGGCGATCTGCGCCGATTTCGCGAAGCTGCCTGTCGCCGCGTGCGCCATCGGCGCGCCCTGACCTACGCACAATTCGTCGGCTGCGGAGGCCGCCGGACGGGTCGGAACGCCGTCCCTTCTTTCCTCTTCGTCGATGATGCGGATGTCTCCGGTGGCTGCGGCGAACGTGTCGAGCAGCATGAAGCTGCCGAGACTGTGTGAGACGATCACGAACCGCGCGCCACGCAGGTAGGTCGGCGATCTTTCGCAAGAGACATTGGCGGCCGATGACAGCGGCGGCGGTGTGAGAGGGGCCTTCGTCGCGATCGAATCACCGCGCGCTGGGTCGAACGCGGCGATGGCGCTGAGCGCGCATCGGACGGTTTCGCGCATTTCGACCTTGGTCGAACCCAGGGAGACGACGGCGTCGGAAAGGCCCCAGTCCAGGATCTCCGACTTGAGATACCGGTTCGCCCAGGGCGCGCCGCCGCCGTCCGGCCGTTGGGCGCCCAACTGATCGAACTGCTCGCGGGTCAGCCAGGGATGGTAGTCGTCGTCTGCGGAGACGAGCGCACCATTGTCCAGCGCCAGGGCGGCGCAAAGCCGCAGCGTGCGCCTGTCCACGCCGGCCAGGCGGGAATCGGTCGCCACCAGGATCCGGCACTTGATGGGAAAGGACAGGCGCCACCAGTTGATCTCGTCGACGATCACTGGACCGCCTTGCGGCCTCTCATAGACATAGTGGTCGACGACCGGGCGGCTGGCGTTCCATTCTTGATCGTCGCGCCAGATCGGCTGCCCGTCGAACGTCGCCGCCGGCCGCGCTCCGAGCGTGAGCACGTCGCTCGCCGCGCGGCGCACCCCCGTGCAGCCCCTTGCGATGTGCGAGCAGATCTCGCCTTGCAGCGCGAAGGACGCGCCGCGGGCGTCGGTGCGGATGCCATGCAGGAAGATGATGTGCGTCGGCTCATTGCCGGCGCCCTCGATGACCTGGCCGATGGTCTCTAGCGGCGACCCGTCGGCCAAGGCCGAACCGCCGAGACCCAGCGTGGCGAGTCCCAGCGCGGAGGCCATGAACGGGCCGGCGAGGCGCCGTGAGATGATGGCCGATATCATGCACCCTCTCCGTTCGGCCACTGGCCGCGAATCCGGAAATACCACGTTGTTCGGGCGGTCGTCCTCCGCTCGGGCCGCTCGCCAGCCGATCGGCTGGCACCGCAACTTCGCGTTTGGTTCGCGATAGGAGATCTGCCATGCGGGCGAACAGCGTCGCTGTCGCCACGGGCCGTGTGGGTCGGGATTCGTCACAGGCCTCACCGCCGGAGCGCCGTGAACCCAATCGCTGAAGGCGCGGTGCGACCTAATCAAGATCGTGAAGAAGACCTCCGAGGAGGCGGACCTGACGTTCGCCTATCCCCGCCAGGTCTCGGTCGAAGGCCGCCCGTGGACGCCGCCGCGATCCAGGCCCGGCTCTAAGGCCTTGGCTGAGGCGGTATGAGGTGAAACAGGCAGGCGTGGCGGCCGGACGTGACGAAAACGCCAAATCGCCAACATCTCATTTCTGAACCTGACGCGCATAACCTCTGGTCGCCATGACCGGTGTTTCCTCGGGCGCCATTGAACCTTCCTCGTCCCGGCCGCGATTCACACCTGTCCGCGTGCGCAATCGGCTGGGGCGGACCGGAGGACGCGCATGAACAAGCTTCTCGCCATCGCCGCGGTGGTCGCCCTGACGGTATCGGCGCACGCCGCCGCGGCGGGTCTTTATAGCGGCCGCTGGCCCGTGACCGTGACGATGTCGCAGCACTACAATGGCGCGCATTGCCTGGTGCTGATCGACGACGGCAGCGCCGGGTTCCCGCACAGCGGATCGGCGTCATTGACCGGCACGGAGGGCGGCGAGTTCCAGGTCATCGGCCGCACCCTGCTGGTCAGTCTCCAGGTCGTCGGCAGCGGCGAGGAAGTCGCCACCTATGTGTTTTCCGCGCCCGCCAGGGACGGCATCCTCGGCGAAGGCGTCTGGGGCTACGTTCAGGGCGAAGCGGCCGATTCCGGCAGGGCGGTGTTCGGGAACAGGGGCGGTTGTTGAGCTTGGTCTGAAACAGGTAGACGCTCCGCGAGCGCTTGAAGACTGGCTTGCCACAACTCAGTCAGGTGCGCCGCCCCCTGGCTCGCGCCGGTCATCCCGAAGCGGACGGGCGTTCGCCGTGCCGGGTGTCGCCGATGACAATCGGCGCGCCGCGGTGGTATTGTCTGTTCCTCAGTATAGCGTCCGTTCGCCTATTGGCGGACGCCAGAACAAAAGGGAGCCAGGACAAAAGGAGCTCAGCCAATGCCAAAGGAAGGCGACGTTCGCCCGCCGGCCCCCAAGCCGGGCGAGGAGTTCAAACGAGACGGTGAGACCTATGTCGTCTGTTCGTCCGGGGACTGTGGCAACGATATCAAGGGTAACAGGATACGGTGCCGCAACGTGGACTGTGAGCGGCCTTGCAGGTGCATGCTCCTGATCGCCAAGGGAAGGAAGTGGGAATTACCGAAGAACGACCCCGACGACGACGGCTGGTATCCTTACGATGAGGATGAGTTTTGGGTCTTTTGCGCCTGTCTTCGCCTGAAGATTGAGGGATGAAAGCGGCGGCGCGGCCAGGATAATCGCGCCGCATTTCAGCGCGAAGTGGATTCTTTACTAAGTCGTTCAGCCAACGGACTGTAGATTCGACTACGTACAGAGCCACCACATGTCCCAGCTACGTTCGCGCGCGCGTCGCCTTGCCGGTCGCCGGACTTCACGCCCGCGAGCGCTGCGACTCGATTGGCGTCGTTTGCGAGCACATCCGGTTTGACGCCGCCGACGGCGCGAGCATGCGCCCATCAGAGTCGGAGCGGCGCGAACGTGCATGACCAAAACCCCCTGACGGGCGCCGGCTCCACGCGAAACTGAGGCGGTTGGCTGGCCATTGAAGCGTTTGAGTACGTCCTCGGCCGCCCGGAGATGAGCGACCAGCGACGGGCGCGTCTGTGGGCCGGCAAGACTCTGAAGCGTCAGGGGTTCGAGGAATCCCTCGCCGACATCCAGGAAGAACAGGCCGCGGCGCTCTGGGGGCGGCCGAGATGCTCAGCGCGCTGTCGCTGCGGGAGTTCGGCGATACGCCGCTGATCGCATCGCCACTGGCATGGCCCTCACGAAAACCGCGCGGAATGTGCGTCAGCGCACAGACAGTGAGGTGAAATCGTCTATCGTCTCCATCTGTAAGTCTCGCCCGGGTGCTCGCGCGCGCGGCCAATCGCCGGAGTGGCCCGCGCCATGGTTCCCCTCCCCCACCAGACCCGCGGCGAGGCTTACGCTTTCCAGATATGTCATGGCGTCGCCCGGTCGAGCGAGCGACGCGGCCGTCACTTCAGCGTCGCGGCCAGGGTGATCTCCGCGTTCAGGACCCGCGACACCGGGCAGGTCTTCTCCGCGGTCGCCGCGAGCTGATCGAAGTTCGCCTTGTCGAGGCCGGGGACGTCGGCGGTCAGCGTCAGGGCCGAACGGGTGATGCGGAAGCCGGCGCCGTCGGGGTCGAGGCTGATGGCGGCCCCGGTGGCCAGTTCGGTCGGGGTGTAGCCGGCCTGTTGCAGGGCGAAGGCCAGGGCCATGGTGAAGCAGCCGGCGTGGGCGGCGGCGATCAGCTCCTCCGGGTTGGTCCCGGGTTCGGACTCGAAGCGGGTCCTGAAGGAATAGGGGGTCTGCGAGAGGACGCCCGAGGCGGTCGTCAGGTCGCCGTCGCCGTCGCGACCGGTTCCGCGCCAGGCGGCGGCAGCTTTGCGGATCTTGGGAGGCTCCTTGGGTTGGGGGTTTGCTGGGGGACTGTGCGAGAGCCGTATGATAGCCTTCGCCTGCACTGTGGACCGCCAAGAATTTCGAGCGTGGCCGGGCATGCTGGCGAGCAAGGAGACGACCGATGCCTGCGAGCAAGACACCTGCGATCCTTCTGATCGGCGCCTCACGCGGTCTTGGCCTGGCGATGGCCGCTGAATTCGCGAACAGGGGATGGAATGTCATTGCGACGGTGCATGACCGCGCCAGAACGCCGCTGCACGACCTGGCGGACGAGCATCCCGGCCGGATCGAGATCGAGTTGCTCGACGTCACGGAAGCGGACCAGATCGCGGCGCTGGCCTCTCGTCTGCGTGGCCGCAGCTTCGAGGTCCTGTTTCATAACGCCGGGATCGTCGACGCCAACCCGCGCCAGACCGTGGCGGAGGCGTCGACCGAGGCGTTCGTGCGCGTGATGGTGACCAATGCGCTCAGCCCGATGCGCGTCATCGAGGGCTTGCAGGATCTCGTCGTCGCGGACGGGCTGATCGGCGTCATGTCGTCGGGACAGGGCAGCATCGCCAACAACGAAAAGGGCGGGGCCGAGGTCTATCGCGGCAGCAAGGCCGCCCTCAACCAGCTCATGCGCTGCTATGCCGCCCGTCATGCCGGCGAGCCGCGCGCCCTGGTGCTGATGGCGCCGGGCTGGATCCGCACCGCCCTCGGCGGACCGGACGCGCCGTTCAGCGTCGAGGAAGCCGTGCCCAAGGTGGTGGAGGTGCTGCTCTCCCAGCGCGGCAGACCCGGCCTGCGCTTTCTCGACCGCGAGGGTCGCACCGTTCCCTGGTGAGCGCGGCGGCATTGTCCGCGCCATGGGGTCGGGCCTAAGGTCACCCGGCAGATCAGACGAGTGAGGAGAACGACATGAAGGCTTGGCGGGCGGAGCGGTTCGGCGAGGCGATCGAGGTGCTGCATCAGGTCGAGGCGCCGGTTCCGCAGCCGAGCGGCGCGCAGATCCAGGTGAAAGTCCGCGCGACCGGCGTGGGCCTGCCGGACGTGCTGATGCTGCGCGGCGTCTATCCGGCCGTGGCGGCGCCGCCGGTGACGCCGGGCCAGGAAGCGGTCGGCGTGGTCAGCGCCGTGGGGCCGGAGGCAACTGTCAAGATCGGCGAGCGGGTGATGACCTCGACCCTGTTCGCGCAGGGCGCCGGCGGGTTCGCCGAGTATACCCTGGCCGCGTCCGCCTCGGCCCTGAGCGTGCCGGCGAACTTCAGCGACGAGGAGGGGGCCGGATTCTACGTCGCCTACCACACCGGCTATGTCGGCCTGGTGCAGCGCGGCCAGCTGCAGGCGGGCGAGACCCTGCTGGTCCTGGGCGGCGCCGGCTCGTCCGGCTCGGCGGCGATCATGTTGGGCAAGGCGCTGGGCGCGACGGTGATCGCCACCGCCAGCAACGCCGAAAAGGCCGCGTTCTGCGCCGGCCTGGGCGCGGACCATGTGATCAACTATCACGACACGCCGATCCACAAGGCGGTGCGCGAGATCACCGGCGGCGCCGGCGCCAACGTCGTCTACGACCCGGTCGGCGGCAGCGCCTATGAGGCGGCGACCAAGTGCATCGCCCAGCACGGCCGCATCGTCATGATCGGCTATGGCAGCGGAACCTGGCCGAAGATCGACCCGCTGCACGCGGTGCTGAAATCCTATTCCCTGGTCGGCGCCTTCGCCGGCGCGCGCACGGCGGCCGAGACCCACGCCCAGCACGCCCACCTCGTTCAACTGGCCGAAGCCGGCAAGATCCGGGTGCCGATCGACAAGGTGTTCGACTTCGGCCACGTCCCCCAGGCGATCGACCGGCTGGCCAAGGGCGAGACGCTGGGCAAGGTGGTGGTGAGGGTTTAGGGGGCGCGTGCGCAACGGGTGGCGCTGGCATCGTAGCGGCTTCGGCAATCCCTGCCCGTCATCCCGCAAGAGCTCGAAGCCACCCTGCCTACAATCGGGAGGGAAGCTGTTAAGGCGCGTCGTGAAGATACCGGGGGTTGGGCATGCCTGGTTCGACCTGGGCGACGCCGTTGATCTCATGGCGCACGCGCGAGATCGTCGCATAGACGACGCGGCGTACGCGGTTGATGCCGCCCAGAGGCCGGTGAGCGTCCAGGCCGTGCCAGGGCGTGAAGGACAGGTCCTGGCCGAACTGGCGGCGCTGCGGCGTGTCGAAGCCTTGCCTGGGGATGATCAGGCGCGCGACCGGGACGAAGGTCGAGACGGCCTCGGGCCATTCGATGGTCGGATCCTCGATCGGCATCGCGTCGGGATGATTGCGCAGCTGGACGCAGAATTCGAAGCCGGCGTCGGCGGCGTCCAGCGCCTTGACCAGGTTGTCGCGCAGGAAGTCGGGCGTCGAACGGTCCTCGAACGGCGAGGGCGCCCCGAGCGGGCGGGCGGAGAATTTGCAGGGGACGTCGACATAGAGATAGGGCGTCATGCTGTAATACTGAGCATTCAGCGGGTTCGAAACATGCCTAGTGGCGATGGCCAGCGCCGCCAGAGCGTCGTGAAGATGGATGTGAAAGGGATTGAGGTCGGGGACGAAGAAGCTGAGCGGATTGTCGGCCTTGTTGAAGACCAGATACTCGGGCGCGTTGCGTATGAAGAAGGCGGGACTGTTGATCATGACGAAGTCCTGGGTCCCGGTGCGGCTCTCCGCGACCCCCACGACCTTGATGGCCATGCCGCGGCCGTCACCCTTGTCGTCCGCCTGGGGCGTGGGCGAACCGTTGGAAAAGCGCACCCAGGCCGGATAGACGGCCGGGCGGGCGAACAGGCCCTGGGCCAGGGCCGGCGGCAAGCCCTCGAGCACGTGCAGCCGCGCCTCGACGCAGCCGTGCATCTTGGCGTGGGCGTCGCGCATCGCCGGCATTTGTTTCGCCGCGGCGGCGCGCACGCGCTGTTCAGCCAGGCTGGCGATGGTCGCGGTCGCCTCGGCCTCTCCCGGCGGGATCTCTTCCCATGGCGCGCCATCGGCCGGTCCGGCCGCGATCAGCTCTGAATACACGTCCGCTGGCATGAATGTCGCGCCCCCGCGTCAAGCTGACGCCGCAGCGTTGGACCCGGCGCGCGCAATGTCAACCGGACCCGGTCGGCGTCACGTGATCGTGTGCGATCCAACTCCACGCCGGCCCGGGATCACCAGGCCGGGTCGATCGGAGTTTCCAGGCCCAATACCGACTCGATCGCCTCGGCCGCGTCTAGGCAGAGGTCGTCGCGCATGTGCGGGCCGGTGACCAGGACGCCGATGGGAAGCCCGGTGTCGGCATCGCGTCCGGCGGGCGTGCAGGCCGACGGCAGGCCGAGGAGATTGGCGGGGACGACCGGGCGCATCATGCGCAGGGTCCAGCCGGCGTTTTCCGGGGCGGCCGCGTCGAAACCGTGTTCGAAAGGCAGCTGCGTCCACGTGGGCGAGAGAACCAGAGGCGTCCCGGCCATGAACTCCGACCAGGCGCGCGCTATCCGGTCGCGCCGACCGTACAGCGCCGACATGGCGCGCACGCTCTGCATGTGCGGCACGGTGGCCCGGGCTGCGCGCAGGAAGACCCGGCCGGCCGGGTTCATGAGCGCGTCCATCTGGTCCATCAATTCGTCCAGATCGTTGAGCAGGAAGGAATTCCAGAGCTCGACGGCGGCCTCGTAGTCCGGCGGGGTCATCGGCTCGACCTCATAGCCGGCCCTGGCCAGGGCGTCGGCCGCCGCGCGCACCGCGTCCGAGATCGAGGGATGTGTCGCCTCGCCCGGCGGCGCTTCAATGACGGCGACGCGGCGCGAGGCCGGCTTGCCATCCGAGCCCGGATCGACGGACCAGGGATCGCGCGGGTGGGCGCCTGAAAGAATGCCGAGGGCGAGACGCACGTCGGCGACTCTGCGTGCCATGGGGCCATCGACGGCCATGAGCTGGCTGGCCATCCCGCGATCGGCGGGATTGGTCGTCGAGGCCGACGGCACGCGCCCGAACGAGGGCCGGATCGAGGAGACGCCGCATGCGCTGGCGGGATTGCGCAGGGACCCGCCGATGTCGTTGCCGAGCCCCAGCGGGCTCATGCCGCTGGCGAGCGCGGACCCTTCGCCGCCGCTGGAGCCGGCGGCGGTGCGCTCGAAATTCCACGGATTGCGCGTCAGCCCGTGCAGGCCGGAGTCGGTGTGCACGCGAAAGCCGAAGTCCGGCAGGTTGGTGCGACCGATCGGGATCGCTCCGGCGGCCCGCATGCGCTCGACCACCGGCGCATCGAGCGGAGCGACGACATTGGCCAGTGCGGCCACGCCCTGGGTGGTCGGCAGGCCGGCCACGTCGATGTTCTCCTTGACCGTGATCGGCACGCCGTGCAGCGGCCCGACCGGCTCGCCGGCCGCGAGCGCGGCGTCGGCGGCGAGCGCCGCGGCCCTGGCCTCGTCTGGCAGGACGCGGACGATGGCGTTGAGCCGGGGATTGACCTCGGCGATGCGGCCCAGGTGCGCCTCGACGACCTCGGCGGACGACACCTCGCGGCGTGCGATCAGATCCGCCAGGGTCCGGGCGGAGCAGCGAAACAGGTCGGTCAAGCAAATGTCCTTTCGGGGTGATCGTCGCCGGGAAGGAGGTGAAGGCGGATGACCCCGCGCACCCCGCGGGCTAAGCGCGCGTTCGATCAGCGCAGCTTGCCCAACACCGTTTCGACGAAGTCGATGTGCTGGCCGATGTCCGTGAAGCCCTGGTCCAGCGAGGCGATCGTGCCATGGGTGCCGCCGGCGTCGCGCCAGCGCTTGAGGCGGTCGGCGGCCTCTTCGGCGCCGGCGGTGCGCAGGGCGATGTAGTCGCGGCCGAACGTCGACTCGGCGCGCCCGGCCTGCGCCAGCAGTTCCCTGGCGCGAGCCCAGGCCTTCTCGAGGTCGGCATAGGCGACCGTGGCGAAGATGAAGCCGTCGCCCGCTCGCACGGCGCGGCGGAAGGCCGGGTCGGAGAAGCCGCCCATCCAGATCGGGATCTGCCGGCGCGGCCGGACGTTGATGTTGCCGCGGGTGATGCGGTCGAAATGACCTTCGAACGTCAGCAGCGGCTCGGACCACAGCTTGCGCAGGAAATCGATCTGTTCGTCCATGCGCGCCCCGCGGGTCGCGAAATCCTGGCCGAGGGCCTCGTACTCCACATAGTTCCAGCCGGTGCCGACCCCCAGCCGCAGCCGCTCGCCCGACAGCAGGTCGAGGTCGGTCGCCTGCTTGGCCAGCAGCACGGTCTGGCGCTGCGGCAGGATCAGGACGCCGGTGACGAACTCGAGCTTCGTGGTCATGCCGGCCAGATAGGCGAACATGACCATCGGGTCGTGGAAGGGGTGGTGCTCGGTGTAGGGCCCCCACAGCGGCGGATCGCGATCGGCGTGGCTGGCGCCGGCGACATGGTCGTAGGCCAGGATGTGGTCGAGGCCGAGCCTCTCCATCGCCAGGCCGAACGCACGCACATTGCCCGGATCGCCGCCGGCCTCGGTCTGCGGGTAGACGGCTCCGATCCTCATGCGATCCCTCCGGTTTGCTGGCCTTCGACCTATTTGAGCACAGCCTCGGCGTCGACCAGCTTCACATCGTGCATCATGTCCAGATAGGCGTCGTAATAGGCCTTGTGCGAGACGCCGACAATGTCGAGCACTCGCGCGCCTGGTCGCTGCGCGAACGCAGCGCGGACGTTGGCGACCATGCGCAGGTTGCGCACCTCCCAGCCGGCCACATACCAGCGCCCGTAGAGACCGTCCCTGCGCTGGCCGAGCGCGGCGCCGAAGTCGGCCTTGATGTTCTGCCTTAGCGTCGTCGGCCGATTGACGAAGCGATAGAGCGCGAGGACGTCGCCGGGGCTGGCGAGCGTGGCCTCCATCTGGTGCTCCCTCGCCACCGCCGGGGACGGTGCGATCTTCCAGGCCGCCTGGACGGCGTCGTCGAAGCGCGCGTCGGCATCGATCAGCGCCCCGTCGGAGGTGTGGTCGTCGACCAGCCAGACCCGTTCGAGGCCGAGGCGCACCGCCAGGGCCACGCCGACGTCGTAGGTCTCGTTAGGCTTGGCGTCGACGCGATCGAGCAGCTTGCGGGCATCCTCGTCGAGGCCATCGCCGGCATGGCGTTCGGCGGGCGGCAGACGCAGCCATTGCACGACCGCCGAGGGCGTCTCGCCGGCGGCCAGGAACAGGGCGGCGAGGCGGCGGCGCGCCGCAGGGGCGGGTTGCGCGGGCCAGGCCGCGAGGGTCCTGTGAATCTCGGCGGCCGCGGAGGGGAGATCCATGCCGATCGCCTTCTGGGCGTGGTCCGCGGCGCGGCACCAGGTATCGAAGCTGTCCGGATAGATGCCGGCGTAGCGCCGCAGATGATCGCATTGTTCGCCGGCGACATTCTCGGCCGTGATGATGTCGGGCCGGTAGGCCGCGAGCTTGTCGAGCAGCGCCGACATCATGGCCGCACTCAGGGGCTTAGGCAGCTGCGAGAGGTGCGGTGATCCGAGCGTGAGAACCTGCGTCGGTGGACCGGCCTGTGCGCCTTTCCACTCCCGGGGGTCGAACGCCGGCGTCAGGGCCGTGGTCGGCCCTGCGAGCGCCAGCATCGCGAGCGCTGCGAAAAATGATCCGTGCAAACGTGCCTCCCGAGCGGCCGGCGCCAACCGCCCAGCGTTGCCGTTGGATGGTGTTCGGTGATGCAGAGGCGTCGAGGGCGCGCACCGGATGCGGCCGGCGGGATTAATTATGGGTAATCAGGCGCGGGCGAAGTGCCTCCGCGGGTTCACTGCCGGCGCCGGCGCGCCCTGAGGGCGGGCTCAGACGAGGTGCGCGACGGTCAAGTCGGGATATGCGCCCGAGGATCCTGTGGACGGCGGTTTGGGAACGGTTCGACGGCGGCGAGACGGTCGCGCTGATCGCGGACGGCGCGCCGATGCTGTTCGTGTTCGATGCCTGCCGTGACTTCATCCGAACCGTCCCGGTGCTGCGGAGCGATGCGATGCGGCCCGACGACCTGGATACCCAGGGCGAGGACCATATCGTCGACGTGGTTCGCCAAGCCTGCTCGCCCCGGCCGATGATCGCCCGGCCGCGCCGGGCTGAGCTCAGCCCTTCGCCTTGGCTCGCGCCAGGGCGGGACGGGCGTAGCAGGCGTCGGCCCAGCGGCGCACGTTCGCGTGTCCGCTGAAATCGAAGCGGATGATCTCCATGACGTTCATTACCGCGGCGACGTTGAGGTCGGCGACCGAGAAGGCCTCGCCGATCAGCCAGTCGCGCCCGGCCAGGGCCGCGTCGAGCACCCTCAGCGGACGCTGCAGAGCGGCGGCGCTGGCCTCGATGACCTTGGCGTCGCGCTCTTCCTTCGGGGTGAAGACCTTCTGGATGGCGATCGGCATCTGCAGCGGCTCGATCTCGCTGATCGCCCAGACGCTCCATTGCCAGGCGCGAGCTTCGTCGGCCAGGTTCGCCGGATAGAGCGCCGGGGCGTAGGCCTTGGTGAGATAAAGGTTGATCGCCATCGACTCGAACAGCTTCAGCTCGCCGTCGACCAGGGTCGGGACGCGGCCGTTGGGATTGATGGCCAGGTATTGCGGCGTCTTGGCCTCGGCCCCGTAGCCGGTGGGCACATGCTCGTAGTCGATGCCGGTTTCCTCGGCGCCCCAGATCGCCCGCAGGGCGCGCGAGGTGGCGATGCCGTAGAGGCGGGGCTTGCTCATGGTCGGGGATCCTTGCCTGATAGGAGGGTCGGCCGCACGTGCGGCGGCTTGCTCATCGCCATCGATAGCATAGGGTGGCGTCCCGCGGGGCGAGACGGGAGGCACATCCTCAAAGGAGCGCGCGCCATGACCGAGGCGGGCCTTGTCAACGTCAGCGTGAGCCAACGCTATGCGGCCGCGCCGGAACGCGTGTTCGACGCATTTCTCGACGTCGCGATCGCGCGGCGTTTCCTGTTCGCGACCGCGACCGGAGAGATGGTTCTCGCCGAGCTCGATCCGCGCGTCGGCGGCCGCTACCGGTTCGTCGAACGGCGGCCGGACATGGGCGATGTCGAACACGCCGGCGAGTACCTGGAGATCGACCGGCCGCGGCGGCTGGCGTTCAGCTTTGGCGTGCCGACCTTCGATCCGCGCCTGACGGTGGTCGCCGTCGAACTCCGTCCCGACGGTGACGGGTGCGCCCTGACCCTGACCAACCAGGACGTGCCGGCCGCCTTTGCCGACGGCAATCGCGACGGCTGGACGCGGATCCTGGCCGGACTGCTGCCGGCCTACGAGGGCGTCCAGGCGGCCGGTTGGCGCTAGCAACAAGGCGTTACGCGCTGATTCAGCGTGGAGACCCGATCGGAAGGAATCGGGGCTAAGCCGCTGCGCCCGGCAGTCCGCCGCCGGCGAGGTAGTCCATCTTGCCGAGCGGCACGCCGTTCGCGCGCAGGATCGCGTAGGCGGTGGTGATGTGGAAGAAGAAGTTCGGCAGCGAGAATTGCATGAGGAAATCGGTGGCGGTGAAGGTCATCACTCCGCCGGGGAACGGCAGCTCGATGGTGGCGCCGGTGCGGGCGTCGACCTGATCCCTGGCGATCGTGTCGAGGAAGGCGATGGTTCTGGAAATGCGCACGCGCAGCAGCGCGAACGTGGTTTCGGTGTCCTCCATCGCCGGGGCCTCGATTCCGGCCAGGCGGGCGGCGCCGCCCTTGGCGCTGTCGCTGGCGATCTGGATCTGGCGGGTGAAGGGGTGCATGTCGGGGGCGAGGCGGGCCTCGGTGTAGCTGGCCAGGTCGACGCCGCCGGCGGTGGCGTAGGTCTCCGCCTTGTCGAGAAAGCTCGCCAGGTTCGTCAGGCCGCGGCGATAGGTCGGGATGGAGATGTCATACAGCGAGATCGACATGGACGGGGAATTCCTCAAAAGACGGGTGAAACTCAAGGTCGCACATAGGCGCGTGGGCGTCCGGGCGCCATGGCCGCGCGGACGTCAGTTCAATGCGGTCGGCTGACGAGGTGGGCCATGAAGAAAAGGTTGGCGCCCAAGAGGACGGCGGCGCTGCCCAGGACGATCACCCAGCCCTGCCACGTCACGGGTGTCCAGCCAAGACCGCTGTCGCGGACACGAAACCATGGTCGATCGCTCATAGGGCGGGATTCTGCTCCGCACAGAATCGTGAGACAAGGGGCCATGAAAAAGATCGACCTTTCCGGCGTCGCCGTCGAGGACGGCTCGAACTATCCCGCGCCATTCGACCTGCCCTGCCGCGGCCAGACCTATCAACGCCTGGGACGCTCTCGGGGCCTGACGAAGTTCGGGGTCAATCTGTCGGTCATCCCGCCCGGCGGTTGGTCGAGCCAGCGCCACTGGCATAGCCACGAGGACGAATTCGTCATGGTGGTGGAGGGCGAACTGACCCTGATCACCGACGCCGGCGAGGAGGTGCTGCGGGCCGGAGACTGCGCGGCCTTCAGGGCCGGCGATGCCGACGGCCACCATCTGGTCAACCGCGGCGAGCGGCCCGCGCGGGTCCTGGAGGTCGGCAACGCCGATCCGCGGGACGTCTGCGACTATCCCGACATCGACATGATCGCCGGGCCCGGAGACGGGAGCTATCGGCGCCGGGACGGGACGCCCTACGCGAAGGCGTAACGGCGCTCGAAGGCCCCGCGCAGGTAAAACTCGGCCAGGATCAGATTCGGGACCCAGGCCAGGAAGGAGATGGCGCGGTAACCCTCGACGATGGAAACATGGAACAGCGGGATCATAGGCAGGTAGAGGCGCAGGGTGACCGCGGCGAAGGTCAGGGCGAAGGAGCGGATCATCCAGCGGCGATGCTCGTCGAACGCCCGCGCCCGGGCGGTGC
>Ga0181519_10002058_pt1 | contig 17332 bp, 14 predicted proteins | sample PEATcosm2014_Bin_26_FD_121102 | JGI IMG/M metagenome (GOLD analysis project Ga0181519, IMG submission 121102) | Peatland microbial communities from MTU Mesocosm Facility, Houghton, MI, USA - PEATcosm2014_Bin02_10_metaG | ecosystem: Environmental > Terrestrial > Soil > Wetlands > Peat | place...
AACATCCCCGTCCAGCCCAGACACCTGCTCAGCCAGGGCTGAACCACGTTGTGCAGCAGCGGAACCAGCACAAAGATTCCCCACAGTCCGTAGATCACCGAGGGAATCGCCGCCAGCAGTTCCACCGTAAAGGCAATCACGCCGCGGAATACGCGCGGGCATAACTCGGTCACATAAACCGCAACGCCCACCGCCAGGGGAACCGCCAGCAGCAGCGCCAGCAGCGATGAAACCAGCGTCCCGTAGATGAACGGCAGCGCGCCAAAATCGCCCGCAACCGGATCCCAGGTATCGCCCACAAAAAAACCAAACCCAAAACGCGCGATCGACAGCTTCGAGCGCGAAGTCAGCTCGTAGAAGAACAACCCCATCACCGCAATGACGGAAAGCGAGCAGAGCAGCAGCGAATACCGGAAACCCAGGTCCAGGTACTTGTTGATCTTGCTGCTGCGCAACTCGATCCGCGGTGCCGCCACCGTCGCCGGCGCGGCCGCCTTGTGCTCAGCGGCCGCCGCCGGCAGGTGAAAGCTCAGCAGCGGGCGCAGCTCTGAATCGGGTCCAATGCTCACGTCTTGACGCTACCAGAGTATTGTTAACAGGAGATGAATGAGCGGGCGGGTGGACTTGGACAGCATCGTGTCATTTGACGCAGATGAAACGAACCCATCCTAATGCCTGGACACAGGCGGACACAAGCAAAATCGGATGGACACAGGTGGACACACAGCCATTGTTTACTACTTGGTTAATGTTTTTGCAAGGCAAGTGTTTCGGAATCTGTGACATAGCAAAAAAACGGATGGCGCACCCGAACACGCGGCACGGCCGGGACACAGACCTTTGGACCGCACAGGAAGTATTGCTCGGAGTTATTAGCAAACTAGTAACCAATGATGGCCCGGAGGGAGTCAAGCAAAAACGGTGCTGTCTTTCGTTTTTGCTTGACGCCCGGAGAGCCATGGACAATACAGGCGCGTGGGATTGAGGCACTCTCTCAATCCCACCTACCCAGCAGCGGGGTTGCCTTTGCGGTTGCCTTTGCGCTTGCCTTTGCGGTTGCTTTTGCCCTTGCCTTTGTCTTGCCGTCACCCCCACGGGCGCAGACGGCCACGGCCCGCCAGTTCGCGCGCACCGAGCGACCACCGGCGGGTTTGGTTGCGCGCGCAGCGCGCGCCGGTGCGAGCGAGGGAGCGTGAGGCGGGACGTGGTTGCCTGCGCCCGCCCCGTGATGACGGCATAGGGAGAAACGGGAGCACGCGGGAGCGGAACGAAGTGAAGCGGAGCGTGCGCGCGGGGCGGGGGCCCCGCGCCAGATGGGCGGGCCGCGCAGCGAGCGGGCGGGGAAGCCTTGTGCTGGACGGCCCGCGTGCGCCTTTGCTTTTTGCACGCGGGTTGCCAGCACAACACCACTCTGACGCCAGTTTCCCCCGCCGGAAGCACGGGGACTTGAGTCTTGCGAGCCAGCGCAGCGGCGAGCGCGGCGACGAGACGAACATTGGGCGAAGCGGGATGGCGGCCAGCCGCACGGCGCCGTGTCCAAAATGGCGTCCCCCGGAGAGATGAAAGGAGCGAAATGGGCTTTTGCTCATTCCGCTCCTTTGGCTTACCGGCGGTTTTTGCAGTGCGCCGCTACTTCCGGGACACAGGCGTTTGGCTTTCCGGGATGCGGTCAGCGGCGCGTGGAGGACGCGGCGAACGAAAGACTGGCGAAGACACGGTTGCGGAATAGGTTGCCGGACCCAGACACCGCGCCCTGGCCGGAGCATATTGGATGTGCCTTGTCATCTCCGGCCAACCTTCCAGAACGGCCATGCGGCCACGAGCGATGGCGCTTGCCTCATCGTCGGCAGACACGACGCTCTCTAGGAACCAGTCCGTCTGGTCACCCAGCCAGATTTTTACTTCCCAGTGCATCGTCATGCGGTGACCTCCATGGGCAGGGATGGTTGCGATTCGGCTTCCGCTTTGATCGTCAGGGACGGCCCTGGCGCGTCGGCTGGGGTTTGCCGGGCTTCTGCCTTGTCCATGGCGCTGATTGCCGCGTCAAGCGCTTCCGCAGCACGGCGGTAGGCATTGCGGTGAGTCAGCATTAACAGGATGAGTTCGGCGGTTGGCATGATGGGTGCTCCCTTCGTTTGGCGGGCCGCTTGGCGACCGGATGCAGTTGCGTGAGGATGCGGTGAACCACGATGAGCGCGTCAGCGCGCGCCATGGTAAGCGAACGGTACTCAGTCGGCTGCACTCCCGTCGAAAGCAACGCCCCGTTGATCGCCCGGATGGTTGCCAATTCGTCGCGAAGCGCCTCCCGCAGCGCCGACCGGCGCTGGAGTGGGGTTTGCGATGACACAGTAATTCTCCTGTAACTCGCGCAGCGACGCATAGCAAATCGGCGCGGGTTGATTGAGGTATTGCGTGGTGGAGTCCAGGCGGGTGTGACCTAACAATTGCTGCACTACCCGCAAGTCCGACGTGACCGAGTACGCCTTTTGAGCCATGGTGCGGCGCAGGTCGTGGAGCGTGACCGGAGCCAGTAACCCGATGCGCGCGCAAGCGCGCATGAAGTGACTGCGCGCCGTCTGGTAGCTAACCGGCCCGCCGCGCAAGAGAACAACGAATGGCGCGTCGCCTTGCGGCGCTTCATCGAGCATGGCGCGCAGACGCGGCGAGACCGGGACCGTGGTGACTTTGCCACCCTTGCCCCGTGACCAGATATTGCCGGACTCCTGGTTGTAGTTTTGTCGGCACAGACGGATAGCCGCACCAGCCCGGAGCGCCGCATCGTGGCACAGCAGGATGAGCAACTTGAGCCATGGCGGAGTGGTAACCAGTAAGGCGTCAAGCGCGTCTTGCGGGATGGTTACCATACGCGGCGCTGACGCGCGAGTGTGTGGCACCATTACCGCCAGTGCGGGCGACGCGCCTTGCGTGACCAGAGCCTCTAATTCGTAACGGAGCGCCGCTTCGATGAGGCGACGCGACGCTGCGCTGAGACCCGTGGTGCAGGTTGCGGCGAGGACTTTTTCGACATGAGACGGATTGATTTCTTCGGGGGTTTGTTGGCCACAGACGGCGATGAGATTGCGCGCGACCCACGGACGGTACGTGTTACCTTGGCGCGCGCCTGGTTGTGCGAAGGCGTCAAGGCAGTCGGCAACTGTGACTTGACGCGGGCTTTTTTTGACTCAGTTACCTCATCGATGCGGAGTGAGTTTTCATACTTGAGCGCAGCAGCAGCGGACTTGAAGGACTTGCGAACCCGGTTGCCTTGCGCATCGCGCGCATCGGCATAGTAACTATTGCCCCGAACGTACATGGTTGTGTGTCCTGAGATTGTGACACGATGATGGAATTTGCCCCTGTTTTCCCGCCACCATATTTAAAGAGATGAATGAGCGGCCGGGTAGAACTCCCCCCGCTCTGCTCCGCCCAGCCTTCAACCGCCCTCCAGGTTCCGGCCCCGGCGGCCAGGCTCCATCGCATCCCAGGCAGCAATCCCGGCGCTCCCGGATCTTTGCGCCAACCTGATCTGCGGGTGAAACCAGCGCCTAAATCGAACCGGTTTCAAATCGTATGATCGCCTGTGCAACCAGGTAGTCGTAACGCGCCTTAGCATTGGCAATTTCCGCCCCGGTCTCCTGCAACTGCGCCTGGCTGACCTCCACGATGGAACCCAGTCCCAGTTGGTAGCGCGTTTGCGCCAGGTCGAGCCCCAGCTTCGTCTGCTCCACCAGCCCGGCGGTCACCTTCAAACGGCGGAAGGCCGTGTTCGCCGCCAGCCAGCCCGCGCGCACATCGCGGCTGATCGCATTTCTCAATCCCGTGAGCCGCTCATTCCCGGCTTCCGTCTGCAGTTGTGCTTCATGGGTCTGGGCCGAAATGCGAAATCCGGTGAACAGCGGAATCTCCACATTCACTCCGGCCGCGCCATACCAACTGGAGATGTGGTCGTCTCGGACCGGCGCCTGCCCCACTGCCGCCAGCGCGCGGACGCTCGGCAGCCGCTGCTCCCACGCCGCGGCTTGCAGCTTTCTCGACGCCTCAAATTGCAGCTCCGCGGCCTTGACCTCCGGACGCTGCGCCAGCGCCAGAGAAACCAGTGGTTCAACCTCCGGCGGAGGCGGAGAGATGGCCTGCACGTCGTCGATTAACTCAAAATCCTGCGGCGCCGGATAGCCGAGAATTTCCGCCAGATCCGCCAGCGTCGTGTTGTACTGGTTCTCCGAATCCAGCAGAAGCAATTGTGCCTCGTCGAGATTCGTGCTCGCAAAGGCCACGTCCAGGGAGGATTTGAGTTTGTTCTGCGCCAGCGCGCTCACCTGGTCCGCCAGCAGTTGGCGCGACGCAACCGTCTGCCGTGCCACCGCAAGCACTGCCGCCGCTCCCAGTACACTGTAGAATTCCCTGTCCACCGCAAGCTTGATCTGGTTCGCCGTCGCAATCGAGGTTTGATCCTGCGCCTGCGCCTGGAAGCGCGCTCCCGCAACCGTATTCTTCGTCCGCCCAAAATCGGTGATCAGTTGCGCCGCCATCGCCCCGTAGGCCGCCCGGTCGTAGATCACGGGATTGTTCAGCGCCCCGGCGGAGATCCGGTCCCCGGCATTCGTGTCCACCGCCGTCAGGTTTGAGTATGCCGATGGCAGCAGTGCCGCGCGAGTCTCGCGCCAGACCTCGTGACTGGCCATCGCCGCCAGTTTGGCCACGCTGATGTCGGGATTGTTTCGGATTGCAATCTGCTCCGCCTGGCTCACGGTCATGCGCATCGGCTGGCTTGCGGGTGGCGCCTGGGCAGCCGCCCCATGGGACAGCAGCGCCAATCCCATCCATAAGGCAATCTTCGATCCCTGCATCACGCCTTCCCCTCCTCGTTCTTGTCTTCCCCGCGATGGATCAGCAGGTACGCGGTCGGCACCAAGAAGACAGTGACCAGGCCGGATACCGTCAAGCCCCCGAGAATCGCGCGCGCCAGCGGGGCATATTGCTCACTGCCCGGTTCCAGCGCCAGGGCCAGCGGAATCATCCCCAGGATGGTCGCCAGCGTGGTCATCAGGATGGGGCGAAGTCTTACTTTGCAGGCCTCCGCCAGCGCCTCTTTCAGTGCCATGCCATCTTTCCGCAATGTCCCCACGAACTCGACAATCAGGATGCTGTCCGATACCGCGATGCCGCTCATCATCACCACGCCCATCAGCGACATCACGTTCAACGTGGTGCCGGTGACCAGCAAGAAAATGAGCACGCCCGAAAGTCCCGGCGGAATGGCCAGCAGAATGACGAATGGGTCGGAAAACGAGGCAAACTGCGCCATCAGGATCAGGTAGACCAGAACCACCGCCAGGATCAGTCCGATCGCAAAACTGGAGAAGGATGCATCCATGTCGCGCACCGTGCCACGCACGTTCACCGTGATTCCCTCGGGCTTCTCGGTCCCTCCAATCACCGACGCAACATCGTCATTGGCTCGCCTCAGGTCTTCTTTCTTCGGCATCACGTAGATGTCGAACACGCGCCGGAGTTGATAGTGGTCCACCTCCGTCGGCGTATTGATCTGCTTGATGTCCGCCACGGATTCCAGTGGCGTCGTATTGGCGCCCCCAGGCGCGCGCAGCGGAATCTGTCTGAAGTCGGTCAGTGTTTTGATCTGCGATTCCGGATACTGCACGGTCAACATATAGCTGTTGCCCGTCTTTGGGTCCACCCAGAAACTGGGAGCAATCATGCCGTCGGAGGTGAGCGCCGTAATGACGTTGTCGACCACCGCGTGTGGCGACACTCCCATCAGTCCAGCGCGTTCCCGGTTGATGTCCAGCTCCAGTCCCGGGTAATCCAGATCCTGCGGGATCAGCACATCGCTCACGCTCGGCAGGCCGCGTAGTTTTGCCGCCGTGGACTGCGCCAGGCGGTAGGCTTGCTCCAGATCGTTGCCACCAATCTGAATGTCGATCGGCGCGGGCTTGCCCTGGTTCACCACGGAGTCCACCAAACCTCCTGCCTGGAAGTAGGTGGCGACATCCGGAAAATCCTCCGTCAGCCTGCGCCGTACCCGCTCCATGTAGGCGTAGCTGCCGGTCTTGTGATCTTCCTTGAGGCTCACCTGGATGAAAGCGGTGTGCATGCCGGAGTTCGAGGTATAGATCGCCGATAGATCCGGCGTGATGCCGATGTTGGACACAATCATGTTGAAGTCTTGCGGAGATATGACCGAACGAATGTCATTCTCCATGCGCGCTACATATTGATCCGTAAGCTCGATGCGCGTGCCCGCCGGCACTTTGACGTTGATTACAAACTGCCCTGGATCCGTGCGCGGGAAAAAAGCCTTTCCCAGCAGCGGGTAGAGGAGAAAACTCAGCAGAACAAAACCGCCAAAACACAAGATCACCCGGACCGGATACTCAAGGCATCGGCCGATGGCCGCCTCATACCGCCCCTGGAGCGCTTGGAAGCCATCATTGAATCTGCGGATAACGTTGCGGAAGATGCGGTGCTTCCATGAGGTATCGATCGCCGGCTCCAGGTCTTCCTCAATCTCTCGCGCTGTCTTGTGTATATGTCCCGGCCCCAGGCGAATAAACGTTGCGCAGAATAGCGGCACCACCGTCATGGCTACCAGGTACGAGGCAAACAGGGCCAGCACCACCGCCAACGCCAGTGCGGTGAACAGATACTTGCTGACCCCATAAAGCAGCACGACCGGAAAGAAAACAATGCTGGTGCTCACCGTGGCGGCTAGCACCGCAAGTTGCACCTCCTTGCCTCCACGCTCCGCTGCCACCCTGGGTTCTTCTCCCAGTTCCATGTGCCGGAAGATATTTTCCAGCACCACAACGGAGTTGTCGATCAGCCGGGACAGGGCCAGCGCAAGTCCGCCGAGCACCATCGTGTTAATCGAGCTGCCGCCAAGATTGAGGCCGAGAAATGTCGCCAGGCACGAAATAGGAATGGAGAGAAGAACGGCGACGGTGGCGCGCACATTGCCCAGAAAGAGCAGGATCATCAGCGCTGTCAGACAAAGGCCAATGGTGCCCTCGTTGATTACGTTTTTCACCGCAATCTTGACGAACACCGACTGGTCGAAGACCACATCGGTCCTGAGCACCTTGGGTATGTCCAGCAGATGTTCTACGGTCTTCTTTACGCCATCGACGATCGTGATGGTGTTTGAATTGCCGCCCTGCTTCAGGATCGGTATGTAGACCGAGCGTTGTCCGTCCACCCGCACAATGTTCGTCTGCAGTTGCCCGGCGTCTTTCGCCTCGCCAATATCGCCAACCATCACCGAGGCATGGCCGACGGTCTTCAGCGGCAGGGAGTTGATCTCGTCCACCACGGGCACCTGGCTGTTGGCGTAGATGTTGTAGTCCTTCGTCCCAATGCGAACGTCACCCGCCGGAAGGATCAGGTTGGACTCGTTCAGCGACGTGACCACGTCCATCACGCTCATCTGGTGCGCTTCCAGTTTCACGGGGTCCACGTAGACCATGATCTGGCGGTAGCGCCCGCCGTAGGGCTGGGGAACCGATGCTCCAGGCACATTCGCCACCTGGTTGCGCACGCTGAACTGGGCCAGATCCTTCAACTGGGTTTCGTTCAGTCCCTGGCCTTTCAGCGTGATCAGGCAGACCGGCAGGTTTGACGCATCGAACTTCAGCACCACCGGCGGCAAGGTGCCGGGCGGCAGACGGCGCAGGTTTGCCATCGCCAGGTTCGCAATGTTGCTCACCGCGGCGTTGCCATCCGTCCCCGGCTGAAAGTAAATCTTGATGAGGCTTACCCCGGTCAGCGAACGCGACTCAATGTGCTCGATGCCGCTGCCCAGGGTAAAGAAACGCTCGTAGCTGTTCGTAATGTCGGATTCAATCTGTTCCGGAGGCATGCCTGCGTAGAAGGTCGCAACCACCACCACCGGGATGTTGACTTCCGGAAACAGGTCCACCGGCATGCGTGCCACGGTCGTGACGCCGACCACGATGATGACCAGGCACATCATCAGGATGAAGAACGGATACTTGATCGCAAAGGTGGACATCTATTGCCCGCCTCCTGCTTGCCTGCCCTCGGCGGCCGCCGCTTTGGGCCGGACCGCTTCGCCCGGTTGGTAGTTGGACTGCGCCGTCACAATCACGCGCTCGCCCTCGGCGAGGCCGCTGCTGATTTCCACCCGCTCGGGGCCCTGGATGCCGAGCGTGACCGCGCGTTTTTCCACCTTGTTCTCCCGGTTGACCACCAGCACGTACGGCGCTGCCTCGCTCGTAACGACGGCTTGCGCTGGGATCGCCAGCACATCCGGCCGGTTCTGCAAGGTGATCGAGGTCTCCGCGTACATGCCCGGACTGAGGCTCAGGTCCTCGTTCGGCACATCCACCTCGGCCAGCATGGTGCGCGTCGAAGGGTCCAGCGCGCGCGTAAAGCGGATAATCTTGCCGGTAAAGTGCTTGTTGTTTGCCAGAACCCGCACGTCCACCTCGCCGCCTTCGCGGATATACGGCACGTCGGACTCGGGAACCGGCATGCGCAATCGCAACAGGTCGCTCTCGGCAAGGCGCACGACCGGCATCGCCTGGGTGTTGGATGTCGTGCCTGCCTGGATCAGCGAGCCCGTATCGGCATAGCGCATCGTAACCACTCCGGTAAAAGGCGCCGTCACCACCGAGTAATCCGAAAGTGTCTGCACCCGCTTACCCTCAGCGCGCGACACGCCCAGTTGCTCCTTGCTCGCCTCCACCGCGGCTTTGGTCACACTCACCTGCGCAGCCGCACTCTGATCCTTGCCGCGGGCGTCGTCCAGTTCCTGTTCTGCGATCAATCCCGGACGCTGTTGCGCGGCTTGTTGCAGCCGGGTGTACGCCGCGTGCAGTGCTGCGTAGTCGGCCTCGGCGCGCGCAACCTCGCTCTCGGCGCGGGTAATCTCGGATTGGCTGTGCCGGACCTCGGCCTGGGTGCCGGCCAACTGCGCGTTCAGTTCAGGAACTTCCAGCGTGGCGATAACCTGCCCCGCCTTCACCCTGTCGCCGATGTCCACGTTGATGCGGCGGATGTAGCCGGAGACTTTCGCGTGCAGATCGACTTCCTGAAAGGCCTGGAACTGGCCGGCCACGGTAAGGGTGCTGGAAAGGTTTTCGCGCTGGACGGCCGCCACTTCGGCGCCCGGAGCACTGCCCGCATCGCCAGACTCGGAAGAATGCTTCCGGCTGCAGGAAATTAGAAAACCAGTCGCGATGGAGAACGACAGCAGGGTGAACAAGATCACCCGCTTGCGTTTGCGCACGGATTCACACCTCGATCAATCTAAATTGTTTCGTCAGAGGCACCTCGCAGAAAGACGGATGCCAAATGCATGCAGACAGCAAGGCCGGTCGGTCAAAGGCTGCCATGCCAGCGTTTGAAATTTGCAGGAGGGGGACGAAAACAGAAGAAGGCGGAATGCGATGAAAGGTCCTGCCTTTTCCTGTCGCGATGCCAGTCCGTCGTCCGGTGAAACTCTCGACCGCTCGCCGGGAGCGGGAGAAGGATAAAAGCAAACAACAAGGCAGCCGGCCATGCCAGTTCCGTGGGATGGAGATGTGCAGGCACTCCAGACACCGCGATTTTCGTAACTTCCAGGCCGCGCTCCCCTGTCCACAGCTTGGCCGGAGCCACTTGCTGCAACCCCGATGCCGCGTCATACAAGGACAACTTGTAGTGCAATCCCCAGTAGAAAACGGCCAGCGACAAGAAGACCAGCGCGACCCGCAGGAGCAGGCTTCCTCTGGTTTGGCTCGCCTTCGTCATGGTTCCCTCAACCTCGATGACATCCTCCGTGCAAGGGCAACCACGCTTCCCGGCCTTGCCCTCAGGATTCCGCTTCTCCGCCTCGTTCCACCCACTCGGTTCTTCTCTTCTGCGCTCAAGTCTAGCATAGCCCATAGTGGAGGTTGCGGCCTTACTCCAGCTTCCATCATGCATGCCGCGCGATCGCGCCGGCAGACGTTTCGCTCTCCAGACGGGCGCAACAAAAGGCCCTGACCAGTTTCGGCCAGGGCCCACACCGCCAAATCAGATACCGTTACGGAATGTAGTAACGGAAGGAGGTGAAGAACATGTTGTCGATCGTGTGCGGCGCACCGCCCTTGCCGGCCCAGGTTTCGCGCACCAGGTAGGAGTACTGCGGACCGAACTGGACGCGCCCCTTGCTTCCGTTATAAGGCTTGTACCAGAAGCCGAACGTGCCTTCGATCAGGCTACGCGTGTTAGCCGTGCAGTTAGCCGCCGTGCCGGGAGTTACGCCCGTTGCGTCGCCGGGAACGGTTTCCGTAAAGCAACCGGAGTTGTCCACCGTGGGGACCCCGTATCCAACTCCTTTGCCCGCCGAATTCAGCAACGAGTAGCGCCCTACGTATTCCGCGCCACCGTAGCCGTAAACGTCAAACCTTGCCGAGTGCCACTCGATCGTTCCCAGGCCCTGCCCGCTGCGGAGCGGCGCCAGGGTGCCGTCTGGACGCACGGTTGTATCGGGCAGACCCGAGGTGCCATAGCGGCCAATGCCTTTGCCGTCCAGGAAGTGCAGCCCGATATCGAGGCGCTTGTCGAAGAACCCGGCGCGTGCGTTGACGCCGATGCCGCCGCCGGTACGCGAGTCGTTATAGGCGCCGGCAGCGCTGGGAGTCGCCGCGGTGGCGTTCGGATAAACGCGATCGCGGAACTGGCTCATCAGGCCAAAAACTTCGTAATGTCCAAAGCCTGGCTCAAACGCGGCCTTGACCACAACGTCTGGAGCCTCGTTGAACGCATAGGTGGCATTGAGATTGTAGAGGCCGCCGCCAACGCCCGGCTCGCCAAAGTTGAAATTCGCGGCTGCGTTTTTTGCCGAAAGCGTAGTTTGCGGGTTCTCCACGGAGGCCGCCAGCCACACCTTGTTGTCAAAATTCTTTGAAACCCGGAAACCGTATTGGCGCGCCCAACTAAAGCCAACCGCATACTGCGGGTCGATGACCATCGGAGTCGCTTCGGTGCGGTTGTCCACGCCCTTCTTGGTCTCTGTCACCAAGCTCCACATCTGGCCGCCGGTGAAAGTTACGCCGTTGCTCAGGGCGGCTTGGCCGTAGAGTTGGCGCATGCGGTTCACATAGCTGTTGCTCTGGTTGTTGTTCGAGGTGACGCCGGTGCCCAACCAGTCTGTCTCGTAGTAGCCGTTCAGTTTGGCGGACTTCAGTTTACCCTCAACCAGCACGCTCAGCCGCGACTGCCGACCGGAGCCGAAGAACTCGGATTGGTGATACGCATCCGCTCCCGGAAAATTGATGCTGTTGAACGGCGTGTTGATGTCGGAACCAGTGCCGTGCTGACGCCACACCGATTCAGCCGCCAGGAATCCACCCGGCGTAATGGTCACGTCCTTGTAGTGCAGCGCCAGCGGATGTTCCAGGTCTTCGGCTTTCTTCACCGCTAGCTTGGCGTCCTGGTTGGCGGTCGTCACCTCGATCTTCACGTCGGAAAGATCGGCTTGGACTTTCTGCACTTGCAGGTTGCTGTTGGTCTCTACCGCAATCGCCGTGGCATCGGCATGCTGCGCGGTTTGCTGGGTGCTGCTGAGTTGCTGCTGTGTTTGCTGCAACTGCTGCTGCGTATCGCGCAACTGCTGCTGCACCTGCTGCAACGAGGACTGCTGCCGCTCGATCATCTCCTTCAACTCGCGCAGCTTCTCCGAGGTCTCGTCCCTCTTCGCGGGCTCCACTTTCTTGGTAGCATGCACCGCGTGCTGCTTCGTGCTCTTCTTGGCGGCTGCATCACCATCCGAGGGCGCCTGCGCGCCTAAACACATCCCGGATAGAGCAATCAACGCGACCACTTTGTGAAGGTTCCTCATGTCTAAACGCTCCAAAGTATTTCATGCGCATTTTCCCGGCTGCCAGTGGCATCCGGATGCGGGTTCATGGGTAAGTCACCTGGGTCCGGCGTACCACCCCAGACCAACGCACTCTCCTCGAATCCCGGAGAGTTGGATCATTTCCGGTTACTTCTCGACGGCATTTCCCGGCCGCGTCCACCTGCGCTTCGTTTCTCGTGACCGCTTCCGCAGCGCGCGCCTTAATCCCGTCTCAATGAATCGTGCGAATCGTCGCCTGCAGCTTCTTTACGACTTCCTTCGGCAGCGGAGAATACGTCAGCGCGGCCACCTGGCTCTGGCCGTCTTTCAACATCCATGACAGAAAATCCTGCAGAACCCTGCCCTTGCTCGCGTCCCTGGACTGCTCCGGAATCAGCAACCAGGTGAAACTCGCAATCGGATAGGAGTCTTTCCCGTCCGCGTCGGTGATCGATACCCGGTAGTCGGCCGGCATGCTGGCCGCCGCCGCCGCCGCGGCCGAAGTAGTCGAAGCCAGCGAAGCCTTTACAAAGTTGCCGCGCTTGTTGCGGACTTCGCCGTAGCTGATGTTGTTCTGCACCGCGTAGATCAGTTCCACGTAGCCAATCGAGCCTTCAATCTGGCGGATGGTGCCCGCCACGCCCTCATTGCCCTTGCCGCCCAGTCCAACCGGCCACTTCACGCTGGTGCTTTTGCCAACCGAGGAGTTCCACTGCGCACTTACCTTGGAAAGATAGTCGGTGAATACGTAGGTCGTGCCCGAACCGTCGGAACGATGGACCACAACGATGGCCTCGTTGGGAAACTTCACTCCGGGATTCACCTTGGCAATCGCCGGATCGCTCCAGTTGTTGATCTTTCCCATGAAAATGCCCGCCAGAAGGTCCGGCGTAAACTTCAGTTCCTGCTTCACTCCCGTAATGTTGTAGGCCGGAACCACGGCGCCGAGCACGGTAGGAATGTGCAGGATCTTGCTCTTGCACTGGGATAACTGTTCGTCGGTCATGGGACCGTCGGAGGCGCCAAAATCAACCGTGCCCGCGATCACCTGGCGGATGCCCGCGCCGGAGCCGAGCGACTGGTAGTTGATCTGCACGCCGGCATGAGCCGCGCTGTATTCGGTAAACCACTTCTGGTAAATCGGGTTCGGAAAGGTAGCGCCCGCCCCGTTTAACGATTGCGCCGACGAGGTGACGCACAGTACCAGAGCGCACACCATCAGCTTTATAGTGCGAATCACAGTTTTATTCCTCCCGGAGTCTCACCTATGAGTATCGGTTTCGAACCATTACGGTATGGTTAACCCAGTGTGAATTTCCGGTAACAGAAGCACCGCCGCGCCGCGGAGCCAGCGCCAATTCCGCGCAGGTTCCCGCCTCCCGGCGCAACCATCTCCTGCTTCCGGCGCGCCGCGCCTAGGTTTTGTGCTTCATGTGTTCCAGGAATAACTGCTCGACCGGGAGATCGTAGGCGCGCAGCACATGGCGCATGGTCCGCCCGCTTATCAGGTGGCAAACTTCTTCCGCCATGTTCTTCACATGGTCGCCGGCGCGCTCAATCTCCTGTGCCATGAACAGAACGTGAAAGCTGCCGACTCTCCGCACCCCCTCCGCCGGTTCAAGATGCCGGAAGGTGATCACGTTGCGCAGCCGGTCCAGTTCCGTGTCCGAGCGCAGCACGTTGACGGCTTTGTCCAGTGAACGCGAGCGGAACGCGCTTTCGATCTCGGCCAGCATGCGTTCCAGCCGCGATGTCATCATCAGAAGTTCGCGGATATCGTCGTGCTCCAGTTGCGCGGCAACCGATTCGGCGCGATTGACAAAACTCCGCAGAAGATCGCCAATGCGCTCCAGCGACATGCCAAACTTCATGCAGGCCAACAGCGTCCTGGCTTCCTCGCCGGCAGCTTGGGTGATCGTCATCGTAACCAGGTCGTCAATATCCCGGTCCAGCGAATCCAGTTCGCGCTCCCGCTCCCGGACCTCGCCGAAAAGAGTATCGGATGAGATGGCAAGCCCTTCCGAGGTGGCGGCAGCGGCGCGATGAGCCACGCGAAATGCATCGAATGTAAGTTCAAGAAGGTGTGATCCAGAACTCAGAATCACGTTTGGCTCGCCCATGTCTGAAGCTCCGCCATAGTTGAGAGCCACGGATAAAAATGAGAGGCCAGCCCTGTTGGCCCGGTTTTGAGCAAACATGCGGTTGGTCTCTCAAGGCCCCCAACTACGTTTACTCAAAGCTACTGGCATTTCTTTTCAATCGTATGAGTGCTGTGTGAAAATCTTGTGAACTCCGTCACGAACCCATGGTCTGGTTCCCGCGCGCCTCCGGAATCGAGAAGACAAAAGTGCAGCCGTGATTCAATTCGCTTTCCGCCGTGATCATGCCGCCGTGTGCCAGCATGATGTGCTTGGCAATCGACAGTCCCAGGCCCGTGCCTCCGCTCTCCCGCGACCGTGCCCTGTCCACCCGGTAAAAGCGCTCGAACAACCGGGGCAGATGTTCGCTGGCAATACCCGGACCAAAATCGCGCACGTAGAACTGCACATAGCCTTCCACGTCGTGCGCGCCAATCAGGATGCGGCCGCCCTGCGAGCCATACTTGCAGGCGTTATCGATCAGGTTTGAAAAAACCTGGAACACCGCGTCGCGGTCCGCCGAAACCATTTTCAGCGCCTCGTTCACCACGTCCAGCGTCATCGGAGAATCGGAACGGTAGTCGCGAAAGAAATCCGCGGCGTCCCGCAGCAGTTCCGCCGCCGACATCGGCCGCAACTGCAACTTCTTGTCGCCCGATTCCACCCGCGCCAGGATCAGCAGATCCTCGGTCAACCGGGTCATGCGCGCGGCATTCTTGCGGATGATCTCCAGAAAATCCCGCTGCGTCTCCTCTGCGTGCACCCCGTCCAGCAAGGTCTCGGCATAGCCCTGGATCGAGGTCAGCGGCGTGCGCAGTTCGTGCGAAACGTTGGCGATGAAATCGCGCCGCGTGGTTTCAATGCTTTCCGCATCGGTCCGGTCGTGCAAAACGGCCACCAGGCCTGCGGAAGGCATGGGCGCAACCGTGGCCGAAAATACCCGTCCCGGAACAAAATTGTTGATCCGCGCGATGACCAACTGGTGTTGTTCCGCGTCCTCCTGAATCGCGGCCAGAAAACTCGGATCACGCACCGTCTGCACCACCGGCTGCCCCAGCCGCACCCCGGTCGGCGCCAGCACTTCCATGCGCCGGTTCGCCCACTGCGCCCGCCCGTCGCGTGAGATGGCAATCACCGGCTCCTGCATGCTGTTCAGAACCGCTTCCAGTTCGCTGCGGCTGTCCTCCACCTGTTGGAAGCTGGTTTGCAACTTGCGCGCCGTGGCGTCCAGCGCGCTTGCCACGCGCCCAATCTCGTCCGTCTGATCTTCGTCCAGGCGCGCCGAGAAGTCGCCTTCCGCAATCTTTCCGGCAAAGGTAAGAATTCTCTCCAGCCGCGCGCTCAAGCTTCGCGACGCCAGCGCCGCCAGCAGAATCGCGACGAAGCAGGCCAGCGCCGAGGCAACCATCAGCGAGCGCCATACCTTCTGATTGGCTTCGGCAATCGCGCTCAGCGGAACCGCCAGCCGCACTGCACCGCCAGGAACCGGCTGCGCCACATACAGAAGGTCCACTCCCAGCGTCTGGCTCCGCCGGACGTCGCTGCCCGTCCGCCCCGCCAGCGCCGCCTGGAATTCCGGACGGCGCGCGTGGTTCTCCATGTTTTCCGCAACTGCTTCGCTATCGGCCAGCACTCGCCCCTGGCTGTCAATCACGGTGGCGCGCGCACCCGCCGCGGCGGCCATGCCCTGTACGGCCTGCTTCAGGTCGCCCGCCGAAAGTGGCATGGCGGAAACCCTCAGCCCAAACATCGCAGTCTTCTGCCGCAGGTTGCTTTCAATCTGCTGCCGCAGAGATTTCTCCCAGGTGTTGGTAATCGCAACGTCCAGGGTCAAGGTCGCGGCCGCAATCACCAGGGTAAAAACAAGCACCAGCTTGAAGAAAATCCGGCTCTTCACTTCAGGGCCTCAAACCTGTATCCCGCGCCGCGCACCGTGCGCAGATACAGCGGCTCCTCGGGATCCTTTTCGATCTTTTCCCGGATGCGCCGCACATACACGTCCACCGAGCGCGGGGTCACGTACGCCGTGTCCCGCCAGACGGCGTCGAGCAGTTGATCGCGGGTGAACACCCGTCCGGGATGGCGCGCCATGTACTCCAGCAGCCGGAACTCGGTGGCTGTCGTCGCCACCGTCTTGCCTCGTACCTTCAGGATCATTGCGCCGCTGTCGATCTCGATCTCGCCCGTGGCGATGATCTCCGGCGCCAGTGGCCGCTCAAAGCGGCGCAGCACCGCCTTCACCCTCGCAACCAGTTCCCGCGGGCTGAACGGCTTACCCACGTAGTCGTCGGCGCCAAGTTCCAATCCCAGCACCCGGTCGCTTTCGCTCGTCTTGGCCGTCAGAAAGATCACCGGCGTCATCGCAATCATCTGGTTCTGCCGGATGCTGCGGCAGAGCTCGAATCCATCTCCGCCGGGAATCATGATGTCGAGCAGGAACAGCGAGGGCTTTTCGCGTTCCGCCTCCGCAATCACCGTCGCGGCGGAGGCGAAAATACGTGCACTGAAACCGGCAGCTTCCAGATGATGCTTCACCAGCCGGGCAATGTCAGCTTCATCTTCCACTACAAAAATATGGGGTTTCATCGCCTTCATTCTAGTCAGCCACGGCGCCGTCGGGAACCACCGGAGTGTTGTTTTAACCGGGTTGTAACATTTCAGTCCTTCCGCCGCCAAAATGCAACCCGGCGCAATCCTCACTTTTTCCCCAATACAAACGGGGAGAGCCTGAGCCCTCCCCGTCGCCGTCCACGCCAATCCTCAGCGGAACGGATTGATGTAGGAGCTCCAGCCGCGCGTCATGTAATCGGACAGTGTCAGCCCCAGCAGCAGCATCAGGAAGAAGATGGCCGCCACCACCGCAACCTTGGTCAGCGCCGTCGAGTAACGCAGTTCCATGAAGAACAGCATCACCAGCAAGGCCTTCACGGTGGCAATGCTCAGCGCAACAATCGCGTTGAACGGGCCCAGCTCCAGGGTCGCGGCGAACACGGTCAGCGCGGTCAGCACCAGCAGGGTGGCCCATACGGCAACGAATGTCTTGATCGTGGGGTGTGCGTGTTCACTCATGTTTTCTCTCTCCGGGTGGCCCGCATCCGCCGTCTTTTGGCGAGTGTGGAGCGGTCCAACCTCTTTACCCGTTGTGGTGGTGGCTGATCAAGTACAGCAGCGGAAAAAGATAGATCCATACAAGGTCGACAAAATGCCAGTACAGCCCCACCATCTCCACCGGTGAGTTGTACTCCGTGCTGAACCGTCCCCGCGCATTGGCGATCAGCAGCCAGGTCAGCAGTCCGGCGCCGATAATCATGTGTACCGCGTGCATCCCGGTCATCGCAAAATACAGCGAGAA
>Ga0181519_10002059_pt1 | contig 17330 bp, 16 predicted proteins | sample PEATcosm2014_Bin_26_FD_121102 | JGI IMG/M metagenome (GOLD analysis project Ga0181519, IMG submission 121102) | Peatland microbial communities from MTU Mesocosm Facility, Houghton, MI, USA - PEATcosm2014_Bin02_10_metaG | ecosystem: Environmental > Terrestrial > Soil > Wetlands > Peat | place...
CGCCGCGATTGGTGAACTCGACGCATTTCGCGCCGCCGTCGGCGCAGGCCTGGATGACCTTCGTGCACACCTCGACGTCAGGATGATAGAAAACCGGGATAACCCCCTGGTCCATCATCGCGGCCAATACGGTCATGCGATCGACGGGCATGGATTGATTCTCCTTTATCATCGGCAAGGCCCGCCGAGTTCGGTCAGACCTTAAGCAGGCGTCACGTATTGCAATGCGGATTGTCATGACCCGGTACGCCTACAAGCGATAGGCGGCTTTCGCCAACCCGTAGGCGAGCGCGCGTGCGAGCTCCCACCCCTCCGTCTCGTCAATTTGATGCGCAGCGATGAGTTCAGCCAGGAACGCGCAGTCGGCCCGTCGCGCGACATCATGCCGAGCGGGAATCGAACAGAACGCCCGCGTATCGTCATTGAAGCCAACGGTGTTGTAGAAGCCCGCAGTTTCCGTCGTCAGTTGACGATAGCGGCGCATCCCGTCGACAGAATCGAGGAACCACCAAGGCGCTCCCAGTCGCAACGCAGGATAGTGGCCCGCAAGAGGCGCAAGTTCGCGCGAATAAGTCGATTCGTCTAGCGTGAATACGATGATCGTTAGCGCCTTCTCGTTGCCGAATCGATCCAGCAGTGGCTTCAGCGCGCGCACATATTCGATTTGGGTTGGAATATCAGCGCCCATATCGCGGCCAAATCGCCGGGCTACGAGCGGATTGTGGTTTCGGAACGAGCCGGCGTGAATTTGCATGACCAAGCCGTCGTCAAGACTCATCGCCGCCATTTCCGTCAGCATTTGCGCGCGGAACAGTTCGCGGTCCTCTTCGCACGGGTTCGGCGCGATCACGCGCGCGAACAGCGCTTGCGCCGCCGCCGTCGAGAGATCGGCGGTCGCCGCGCTGGGATGGCCGTGATCGCTGGCGGTCGCGCCATGGGCCTTGAAGAACGCCCTGCGCTTGCGATGCGCGGCCAGATATCCGCTCCATGACGCGGCGTCTTCGCCGGACAATTCGGCCAGGGCCGCGAGATTATCGCGAAATCCAGGAAAGCCCGGGTCTACCACCGCGTCAGGCCGGTATGTCGGGATGACGCGCCCCGGCCAACCCGACGCCGCGATCCTCTCGTGCCAGCGCAGATCGTCCAACGCCCCGTCGGTCGTCGCGATCGCCTCGATATTGAACCTTTCGAACATCGCCCGCGGGCGAAATTCCGGCCGCTGCAAGGACTCCGCAATGACGTCGTAGTGATGATCGGCGTTGTCCGGCGAGAGCCGTTCGGTCAGGCCGAAAAGCGTCTCAAAGGAATAGTCGAGCCACAGACGGGTCGGCGTCCCGGCAAAGGCGCGATAATGTTCGGCGAGACGACGCCAGACCTGTCGCGGATCGACCTCGGAAGCGGCGCCGTCGATCCCCCTGACGCCGACATCCTCCAGCGGCACGCCCTGGCTGTAGAGCATGCGAAAGACGTAGTGATCGGTCGTCACGAAGAGCTGCGCCGGATCCGGGAAGACATGGTTCTCGGCGAACCACCGCGGATCGGTATGTCCGTGCGGCGAGACGATCGGCAGGCCCTGCACGCCGGCATAAAGCCTGCGCGCAATCGCGCGGGTTGCGGGGTCGGTCGGCAACAGTCGGTCTTCGTGAAGCATTGCGGGCCCGTTCAAATTCGGCAATCTCGGCGCGCCTACAAGCGCGCGGCGACCTCGGTCTGCAACTGTCGCTCGACCGCGCGCATGATTCCGCGCAATTCCGCCAGACCCTTCATGCGACCGGCGTAGGAATAGCCGGGATTGGACGCTCTGCCGATGTCGTCGGCGAGAAGATGCCCGTGGTCCGGGCGCATCGGAATCTCGGGTCGGCGTCCCGCCGCTTTGGCCGCCCGTTCCTCGCGCAGCAGCGTCTCGACTATGCCGACCATGTCGGCGCTCCCGTCGAGATGTTCGGCCTCGTGAAAGCAGCGATCGCCTTCAATCGCCACGTTGCGGAGGTGGGCGAAATGAATGCGCGGCGCGAATTCCCGCGCCATCGCGCTCAAGTCGCTATCCGCCCGCGCACCAAACGAGCCGGCGCAGAAGGTCAGGCCGTTGGCCTGGCTTTCGACGCTTGACAACAGGTTTCGCACGTTCTGAGCCGTCGAAACTACGCGCGGCAGGCCGAACAGGGGAAAGGGCGGATCATCGGGATGGACGGCGAGGCGCATGCCGAACGCCTCGGCCACTGGAACCGTCTCTCTGAGGAACGCCGCGAGATTGGCGCTCATGTCGCGGTCGGCGACGCCGGCGAAGCTCTCTATGAGAGCGCCGATGGAAGCGCGCGTCTGCGCCGCGGCGCCGCCAGGAAGCCCGGCGATGATGTTGCGCTCGAGGCGCGCGACCGCCTCCGGCGCCATGTCGGCGACGCGGGACTGCGCCGCGGCGACGAGGGCGGGATCGTAGGAGTCGGCGCCGTTGGCCCGGCGCAGGACGAAAACGTCGTAGCCGATGAAATCCACGATATCGAATCGGAGCGCGAAGCCCGTCGTGGGCAGGCGAAAGGCGAGATCCGTGCGCGTCCAATCCACCACGGGCATGAAATTGTAGCAGACGACTTTCACGCCGGACCGGCCGAGATTGGCGAGGCTGTCCTTCCAGGCGTCGATCGACGGGCGCGACGCTGCGCCGCCGCGTTTGATCGCATCGTCGACCGGAATCGACTCGCATACGCTCCAGCGCAGACCCGCGTTCTCGATCTGCCGCTTGCGCTTGGCGATCTCTTCCAGCCGCCAGACCTGTCCGCTGGGAATATGATGCAGGGCGGTCACGACTCCCGTCGCTCCGGCCTGCTTGACGCGGTCGAGCGAAATTGGGTCGTCAGGTCCGAACCACCGCCAGGTTTGCTCCATCGTCGGCTCCTAGAACTCCAAGTGGCGCGCGAACACGCGATTTGCGATGGCGCCGCGAACCCCGAGACGACGGATATCGTCAAGGGACTCGCAAAGTCCGCCGACGAATGCGTCGTCGGCGCGCAGAGCGTCGTCAAAGACGGACCCGAGAGACAGAAACTCCCGGACGGTCTGTTCGGCCGAGGCGACAGCCTGATCGGGCCTGCCGGACCAAGCCTCGAACAGGGGATCGTTGAGCGGCGCCGCCGCGCCCGCCTCGTCAAACCCGGCGCACGATCGAATCCAGGCGGCGATCGCGAACGTCATGGCGGGGCACGCCGCACCCTTGGCGCGACCTTCGCGCAACGGCGCCAGGATGCGTTGCGGGATCTTCTGCGAGGCGTCGGAAGCAATCTGCGCCAGACGGTGGCGCAGCGCCGAATTGTCGAAGCGCGCCGCCAGCCGCCTGACGTAATCCTCCCCGTCGACGCCGGCGGGCAGGGTGGGAATCGTCTCGCGCCAAAAGGCTTGCACGAAGCCGCGGATGTGGGGATCCGACATCGCGCCGGTGACGGTGTCGCATCCGGCAATCCGTCCGATCGCCGCGATGGCGCTGTGGGCGCCGTTCAGCAGTCTGAGCTTCATGTCTTCGAACGGCGCGACGTCAGAAACGAATTCGGCGCCGCTTCGCTCCCAGCGCGGTCGTCCCAGCGGAAATCGATCTTCGATCACCCATTGAAAGAACGGTTCGGCGACGACCGGCCAAGCGTCTTCGGCGCCGAGCGCGCGAGAGATCGACCGGCGGTCGGTTTCCGTCGTGGCGGGCGCGATTCGGTCGACCATTGTCGAGGGACAACTGACCGCTTCGGCGACATAGCGCCCCATCGAGGCGTCCCGGGCGCTGGCGAAGGCGCTCAGCGAACGGTGCAGCATTCGGCCGTTGCTGGGGAGATTGTCGCAGGACAGAACCGCAAAAGGGGCGAGCTTCGCTTCGCGGCGACGCCGCAACGCCTCGGTCAAAAGGCCCAGCGCCGACCGTGGCGCTGCGGCGCAGGAGAGATCGTGAACGATATCGACGTGATCCCAAATCACCTCACCCGTTGCGAGATTGGTCATGTAGCCCTTCTCGGTGACGGTCACCGAAACGATGCGGGTGCTCGGCGCGGCCAGATGCGCCATCAGGACCTCGGGCTCTTGCGCCGCCACGATGATCCGCTGAAGCGCGCCAACCACGCGAAGCGCCTCTCCTTCGCTGTCGCGCAGCGCGAGCGCATAGAGATAGTCCTGCGGCGCCAGCGCATCGCGCATGCCCGAGTTGCGAAGCGACGCGCCAACGATCCCCCAGCCGACTTCGCCGTGATTGAGGCAATCGTCGGTCAGCGCCGCTTGATGGGCGCGATGAAATCCGCCGACGCCAAGATGAACGATGCCTGGGATCATTCTGTTCCGGTCGTAACGGGGAACCGCCACGTTCGGCGCAAGACGCGAGAGCGCGCGTCGCGAGAGAGGCGGAATCTTCATGAATGGCGATCTTTGGAGATCGCGCGCGCCAGCGTCCTCGGCGTAGGGCGACCGCTCGCGCTCATCCCCGACGGACCTCAAATCGCGGCCCGATTTTCGGGCAGGCCAGGCGCCTCGCATTCGAAGGAGAAGAGACTTCCTGCTAATCGCTCTCCCTTGTGTTGGCGCATACTCGCGGTGGTCACATAAAGCGTACGAAGATCGGGGCCGCCGAACGTGCACGTGGTCACGTCCGTGCAGGGCATCTCAATGACCCGGTCGACCTTTCCATCCGGAGCGACGCGCACGATGCAGCCGCCGCCAAAACGGCAGTTCCAAAGATATCCCAGGGAGTCGACGGCGGAGCCGTCAGGACCACCCCGAGGAAATCCTGAAAAGAAAGTACGGGCTTCGCCAATCAAGCTGGTCTCAGGATCGAACTCGAACGCATTGATCTCGTTCGCCTGACTGTCGCCGAAATAGAACTTGCGGCCGTTCGGGCTCCAGCAAACCGTATTCGAGGTGCCGACGTTGCTCCGATGGATGGAGTGCGCGCCGCCCTTGGCGATCCGGAATAGCTTTCCATGGCCCGGAAGCGCCCAGTGTCCCTCGACCTCAAGATCGAGATCGCCGTCTGGCTTGAGGTTGTTCTGCATCGATCCGACCCAAAAGTTACCTTGTGGATCCGGACGGCCGTCGTTCAATCGCGCGATTGGGTAATCCGCGAGATGGAATCCAACATCCTCACGCATATCGGACGCGGGAGTCCAACGGATGAGCCGGCTGGCAAGCGCGAGAATCAACTGACCAGGCGTCAGAGTCAGGGCCACAGCCACCACCGGCTCATCGAAGATCCACGACGTCACCGAAGCTGATGCTTCGTCAAAACGGTGGACGAGGAAACGATTGATGTCGCACCAGTAGAGCGCGCGATGAGCATCGTCCCAAACTGCTCCCTCTCCGCAGCGATCGCCTGTCACGGCTCGGCACCGGATCATGATTCGTCCCCAAACGCTCGACCGACGACGCGGTCGCGAATTGCTGAAATTTGTGCAACAAATTGCGATCAAGCGCAAGTCATCGATGCGGGGGTGCGTCAATGTTGCGCATTATGAAGAAGATACCGACAATTGACAGTTGCTGCAATTGCTGCCAGTTTTTTGCGAATGGGAGGTCGCCGACATGAAGGTGCAGCAGGTTGCCGCTTTGGCGGTCGGCAAGTCGAGCCGGGATCGTCGGACGATTGAGACGGGAGCGAACAGCCGTCCGCAACTCTTTGACCGCGTGATGAACACGAGCGCCCGATCGCCACGGTCCTGTCTCGCGCTTGGACAGCCGCGCTGATGCTTACTGCGCCGATCCTGCAATTTGACGCTGTCGTCAAAACCTATCCGCCAAACATCCGCGCGTTGCGTGGAGTGACGTTGGGAATTCGGGCCGGGGAAGTGACGGCGCTTCTCGGGGCGAACGGCGCCGGCAAGTCGACACTGGCGCGAATCGTGACGGGCGTCGAACAGCCGACATCTGGAAGCCTCCTGATCGACGGCAAGCCGGTCCGACTGTGGCGGCCGAGCGACGCCAATCGGATGGGCATCGCCGCCGTCCATCAGGAGCTACCGCTGCTGCCAAATTTGACCGCCGTAGAGAACACTACCCTCGGCCAGACCTCTCAGAGATTCTTCGCCATCTGGACTGCGACAGCCGCGCGGCGGCGCTACATCGAGCTGGCTCGCGGCATCCCAAACGCGCCACCGCCGGACGTGCTGGTAGGGACTCTGTCCGTCGCTCAGCGCCAGAAGGTCGCTTTCATCCGCGCTTTGTCCACCTCGCCGCGCGCCCTTGTCGTCGACGAGGGAACGTCGAGTCTCTCCATCGAAGAGCGGCAGGAGATGCAGGCGGTGCTGCGCCGCTTGGCGGCGGAGCGTCGGCTTGCGGTGATCTACATCACCCACTTTATCGCCGACGCTTTGGCGGGATCGGACCGCATCGTCGCCCTGCGCGACGGCGCGCTCATGTTGGACAAGCCTTCATCGCAGACGCGATACGCTGATGTTTTGGAGATTCTAGGCGGCGGCCCCAGAAACGTCGGACAGCACGCCAGACCCGAAGCGATGATGACGGCGCAGCCCGCCGCAGGCGCTCGCCTCGACGTCGAAGGGCTCAATTGCGAAGGCGTCGCCGCCATGAGCTTCTCGGTCAACGCGGGAGAATGCGTGGGCCTCTACGGTCCGCCCGGCTGCGGCGCCAATGAGACGCTTCGCGCGATCGCTGGCCTTGCTCCCCACCAGGGCTCGTTACGTTGGAACGGCGCGGAGCTTCAGGGGATGGCGACGCCCAAGCGCGTTCGCCGCAACGTCGTCTACTGCAACGGCGACCGTGCGAAGAACCTCGTGCTGCAATGGACCGTTGGCCGAAATATCGGCCTGCTCTATTTGTTCCGGCAACCCCTTCTGGCCCTCGCTGCGCGCCGAAGCGCGCAAGCTCGCGCGAGAGCCATCGTGCGGGACTTCGGGGTCGTCGGCAACGCGGACGAACCCATCCGCAACCTGAGCGGGGGCAATCAGCAGAAGGTCGCAGTCGCACGCGCAGTTTCGGTCGGAACGCCGATGTTGCTGATCGGGGACGACCCTACGCGTGGGGTCGACATCGTCGGCCGCAGCCATATCCACGCCTTGGTGCGCGAGGCGACCGCCAAGGGCGCCGCGATCCTGCTTTACTCCACGGATCCCGAGGAACTCGTAACGCTCTGCGATCGGGTCCTCGTTCTGCGCGACGGGACGATCATCCAGCAATTGCAGCGTCCCAATGTCTCGGTGTCCGCGCTCGAAGGCGAAGTCCAGGGGGGGCGACATGCCCGCGCGTGACCTCGACATCCCCAGCGGCAATCACAGGATCGCCAATCGCATGACCGATACGACCGAATTCGATACGTCGATTGCAACCCCAGCTCGGGCCTACCGCTGGGTGCAAACCAACTCTCTGCGGATTGCCGTGCCGGCCTGCATCGTCGTGATGGCGATCGGCGTCGCCTTTGTGAACCCGCGCTTCCTATCCGTGAGAAACTTCAGCGCGATCCTTTACGGAGTCGCTCCTGCTGGCATCGTTGGCATGGGAATGGCGCTGCTGCTGTTCTCGGGACGCTTCGACCTGTCGGTGGGCGGCATCGCGGCGCTTTCGGCTGTGGCGGGCGCGCGCGCCATCAACGCCTACGGTCTCATCAATGCAATTCCGCTCGTTCTGGCGATCGGAATCGTTTGCGGCTGCGTCAACAGCTTCGTGATCTTCCGGTTGAAGGTGAACTCGTTCGTGGCGACGCTGGGAACCGGCTACGCGTTTTCTGGCACAGCGGCTGTCCTTTCAGGCCAGAGCCCCGTCTCCCTCAAAGACCTCGCGCTGTCCGACATTCTCAACGCAGCGGTCGCGGGCGTTCCCCTCGTGATCTATCTCTATGTCGCGATCGTGCTTTTGGCCTTCTGGTACTCGCATACGGTAGCGGGAAGGGCCCTCTACGCGGTCGGCGCCAACGAAGAGGCCGCGCGTTACGCCGGCGTGCCGGTGACGCTGGTGTCGGTCTTGCCATTCGTGATCACCGGCGCCTTTTGCGCGGTCGCCGGGCTCGTGACCGTCGGCTACAACGCCGCGGGTCTCGCCACCACGGGCAGCGACTGGCCGCTGACCGCGATCGCCGGGGCCGTGATCGGCGGCGTCAGCATCACCGGCGGCGACGGGTCAATCATCGGCGCATTCATCGGCATGATCCTGATTGGAGTCGTGCAGAACGCGCTCGTCTTCATCGACATCGACACGAACTACCAAACGATCATTCTCGGCATCGTCATCATCCTCGCCGTCACGACCGACATCCTGGCGCGAAAGAGGCTCTTGCAATTGGGCGCGCGCCGTGCGGACGCCAAGCCGCCCGCAGACGCGTCAATCGCCGGCGCCCCGGCCTTGTTTGACGTCGTCGCTTCGCGGTCCAGCGAGGAATCAAAACCCTGATCGGAGCGTCGGGGCCAAGGGGAAACGCGCCATTTCGGCGTGGGAAGAGGAGAGTCACATGTTGAGTAAAGCAGGCTTGATTCCGTTCGCCGCGTCTCTAACCGTCCTCGCAGCCTCAGCGGGGCTCTGCGCTGCCCCAGCCTGGGCCGACGACGCGATCGACGCCAAAGGCGCCCTCGTCTACAACCTGCAACCGGTCATCTTCCCCTACATGGCGGCTCAGACCGCCGGAGCGGAAAAGGCCGCGAAGACTTACAACGTGAAGCTCGTCAACGCGAACGCCAACGGCTCTCTGGAAACGCAGATTTCGCAGATCAAGGCGGCCATCGCAGCCGGCGCCAAGGGCATCGTCATCCAGACCAACGATTCGGTCGGCGTCATTCCGGCGATCAAGGAGGCCGTCGCGGCTCATGTCTGCGTCGCGGCCGCGGCCGTCGCCATCGGCCCCACGACCGGCGTGGTCTATCCGGGCACCAAAGGGCTGGTCGCGTGGGACGAGACTTACAGCGCCAAGCTCCTGGCTGAAGCCATGGCCAAGGCGATTGGCGGCGAAGGTGAAGTTGCGATCGAGGTGGGGCTCCTGACCAACGGGACCAGCAAAGCGCGACTCGATTCGGTCCAGGCCTATTGGGCGGAGCACTATCCCAAGATCCACGTGGCCGCCGTCGAGCAGCACAGCTTCAATGTCGACAAGGCCCGCCAGATTGCCCTGTCGCTGGCGACGAGAATGGGTGACAGCCTGAAAGCGATGTATGTGGAAACGAATCCAGGCGCCATCAGCGTTCTGCAGGCCCTGAAGACTACGCCGGAGAACGGCAAGATCGTGATCGGCAGCATCGGCGGCGAGCAGGGATACGAGGACTTCATCCGGCAGGGGCAACCGGTGATCGACGTGCCCGAAGTGCCGCTGAGTGAAGGCGCGGGCGCGCTCAAGCTCGTGGTCGACTGCATCAACGGCAACACTGATCCGGTGTTCGTTCCCGAACAGGATTTGACGGCTCTTGTCCCGTTGAAGAGCGCCAATTATGTCGTTACCAAGGAAAACCTGGGCGACTTCCATCCGGAATGGTGAGGGATCGACCGATATCGCAATCGGCGGCGCGAGGGTTTCGTGCCGCCGACGAGTCGCAGTGGGGACGCATGCCTAAATCATCGACAACTTTAGGTTCTTCGACGTGAAGCGTCCAACTCAAATGAACGAGATCGCAACGAGGCTTGGCGTCTCGGCGTCGACTGTATCGCGGGCTTTGCGTCATCCCGAACTCGTGCGCGAGGAGACGCGCGTCGAGATCATCAAGGCGGCGACCATGGCTGGGTACCAGACGCCGCCGGCTCTCGCCGCGCGACCGCGTACCGGTTGTATCGGCATGCTGGTGCCCGATCTGGAGAATCCCTTTTTCACGACGCTTGCCCGCGCCGCCATGAACGAAGGGCGACGGCACGGCTATAGTCTCATCATTGCTGATAGCAACGAAGACCCGCTCGGGGAAAGCGAGATTGCGGCTCTGACCGGCAAGCGTGTCGATGGTCTGATCCTCGTGTCGTCTCGGTTGCGCGACGATGATCTCCAAAAGACGGCCCAGGACATGCCCTTGCTCCTCGTTAACCGGGAACTCGCCGACGTGCCGTCGTTGCTGATCGATAATGAGCCTGGGATGGGCCAAGCCGTCGAGCATCTCGCTGCGCTCGGCCACCAGTCCGTCGCCTATGTCGAGGGACCGCCGACGTCGTGGTCCAACCGCCAGCGTCGGCAATCCTTTGAGGCGGTCACCCGAGCGAACGGCATCGAAGGCTTGCTGCTCGGCCCTTACCCGCCACGCTTCGACGGCGGCGTCCAAGCGGCGGACGTCGCCGTCGCCCGAGGAGTCTCGGCCATCATTGCATACAACGACGTGATGGCGTTCGGTATTATGTCTCGCCTGTCTGGTCGAGGCATTGCGGTGCCTGGGGAAATGAGCGTGCTTGGATTCGACGACGTTCCGTCGGCCTCTATCTGGTCGCCGCCGCTGACGACCGTCAGTGCGTCGACGACTTCGATCGGCAAGTCTGCCGTGTCGAACCTGGTCAGGCTCATCGACGGAAAGGCAGTGTATCCCGAGGATCACCTTCGTCTGCCGAGCCATCTCGTTGTTCGGGGATCGACCGCCACACGCTCCTAATATGATTTTCCGGTCGTTGGCCGCACCGGTCCTTCGTGGAGCGCATTGAGCGCGTTGCTCCGATATTCCTCGATACAAGGCTGGTTGTGAGTGAACCGCGGTAAGCTTCCGACTCGCGCCCAGGTCAGCGGACGGCGAGTGCGCTGTCGTTGCGCGCTTGTCTGCGCAGAGACGGCGGTCGGCGCGTTGACTGCGACTTCGATGCGGGCTTTCCAGGCCCAAGGCATCAACTCGTCGATCCTGGTCATGGGATGGTCCGGCGAGGTCGCGAGCATATTGGCGAACCAGGCTCGCGGATCGGCGTCATTGAGCGTGCGGGTCAGTCGTCAGCGAATAGACGGCGGCGGCCCGACGTCACGCCGCGAATCGGCGAAATGCAGTTTCACCTGATACGCGGGCGATTCATTCCACGGACATTGCGCGGACCGAATCCGAGGTCTGCTAAACACTTGAAATATTGGTCGGAGTGAGAGGATTCGAACCTCCGACCCCCTCGTCCCGAACGAGGTGCGCTACCAGGCTGCGCTACACTCCGACGGCCCCGTCTGCGGCGCCGCCGGCTTTATAGTGGCCCCACGGCGCAGGCGCAAGCGCGGCGGAACTTGCCGGTCCGGGCGCGCGATGTTCAGCTTAAGCAATCAAACGAGGAAACGCGGCGGCGCGACGGCCTTCCTTGGCCGCGCCGGCTCGTCGGCGGCGATCGCCGTGCCGCCGGTCGCCGAGGCGCACAAGAAGACCCTGATCGTCGAGCCAACGATCGCCGACGAGATCAGCGGCGACACGTGCAATCGCCGCGCCTTCCGCACCGGCCGCAACTCGTTGCAGGACGCGATCCCCAACGCGGCGGCGATCAGCAAGCCGACACTCCATGTCGCGAAGCTGGCGGGACTAAGCCTTCGGCCATGATGGCCTCGCCGCATTCAAGAGGCCGCTCGCCAAGACCGGCGCCGCCTTGTTCGTCATCGCGCAGAACCATCGCCAGGCGCCGCTCGGCGCGGCCGACGCCGGCCTGCCCGCCGCTCACCGGCCTGTTTCACCCCGACCGCTGGCTGTCGTGGCTCGGCTTGCTGTTTGCGCTCGCGGTCTATTTCGCGCCCGCCGGCCTCGTCGGCGCGCTGCGTTCCACAGACGAGGCGGCCCTTGACGCGACTTGTGGGCGAACCGCGCGCGCCCCACATCGGCCTGAAGCGGGCGTGAGCGTCCCGAAGGCGGAGGAGGAAAGCATGAAGATCGGCGTCATCGGCTCCGGCGTGGTCGGCAAGACCCTGGCGGCCGGATTCCTGAAGCACGGCCACGCGGTGACGATCGGCACGCGCGAGGCGGGCAAGCTCAAGGACTGGGCGGGCCAACATAAGGCCGCGAAAGTGGCCGGCTTCGCCGACACCGCCGCTGCCACGGAGGTCGTCGTCCTCGCGGTCGGCGGCGCGGTCGCCCTCGACGCGCTTAAGCTGATCGGCGCCGTTCATATCGACGGCAAGCCGGTGATCGATGCGACCAACCCGATCGGCGGCGGCCCGCCGGTCCATGGCGTGCTGTCGTTCTTCACCAGCCTGACCGACTCGCTGATGGAACGGCTGCAGAAGGCCTATCCGAAGGCGCATTTCGTCAAGGCGTTCAACTCGGTCGGCGCGGCGCAGATGGTCGATCCGCAATTCGCCGGCGGCAAGCCGACGATGTTCATTTGCGGCGACGCCGACGGCGCCAAGAAGACCGTCGCCAAACTGGTCGAAGACTTCGGCTGGGAGGTCGCCGACATGGGCGCGGTCGAGGCGGCGCGGGCGATCGAGCCCCTGTGCATGCTGTGGTGCATCCCCGGCGTCGCCCGCGGCGACTGGTCGCCGCACGCCTTCAAGCTGCTGCACTGAACCGGCCTTCAGAACGACCGCGCGCGCCGGTCGGCTCGCGCCGCGCAAAGGGGGCGGTGATTTCCGCGACCGGAAGCGGCGGCTTCTGAGGCGCCGTCGAGGCGCTCAACGACAATTTCGGCGCGCCCGCCTACGGCGCGTTCGGGTTCGCGTGGCTGGCGTCGGCCGTCGTCGACCCGCGCGAGCGTGACGACGAGATCGAAGCCGTCGCGCCCTGAGCCTTGCCGCCGCGTGCGTAGGCGCGCTGATTCGCGCTGAGGTTGAATCACGCGGCGACAACCGTCGCGCCATCGTCGGCGCCGAAAATGGACGCGTGTCGCCGAATTGCAACACCGAGACCATCTATCTGATATAACACAATAACTTGCCTGCGCCGACGCGGTCTTTGCCCGCCGTGACGCATTTTCCGCGGGTTTCCGACGATACAACCTTGACGTGTGTCTAGGCTCGCGGTACCCGTTTTCCGCTAGGCGGCCTCGCCTAAGGGCGAGTTAACGGGGCGGCAAGGCGGGCGATTTCGTGACGAACACGGTGAATGAACGTTTGCGTTCGCCCGCTGGCGTTTCCGCGGCGGCGGCTCGAGTCGACGCGGGAGAGTCGGCGTTGATCGTCCCGCCTCGCGCCCGCAGCGGCCAGAGACGGCCATTTTGCGTCGCGACTCGCGCTGATCGGATGCGCAACGAGAGGGGACTGACCATGAAACGAGGAATGCAAGCGGCGCTGAGCGGCGTCCTGGCGCTGGCGGCGCTGGCCCTCTGCGCCGGGCCGGGATTCGCGCAGTCGACGAACACTTCGAACTCAAACTCGACCGCCAACTCCGGCTCGAATTCGACCTCGGGCGCGAGATCGAACCAGACCCAGGGCCAGTCGGTCACCTACATCCAGACCACGCCAGCCACGCAGACGATCAAGAACGTGCCGAACGTCTACGGGCCAGGCCTCACCGCCGCGGGCTCGGAGGTCTGCCTGGGATCGGTGTCGGCCGGCGGAGCGGGCGCAGGATTCGGCGTGACGGTGGGCGGCACGTTCGTCGACCAGGAATGCCAGTTGCGCATGAACGCGCGCACGCTGGCGACCCTCGGCTACGCGAAAGCGGCGCGCGAAGAGATGTGCATTGACCCGCAGGTGCGCGCGGCGATGGCGGCGGCCGGCACCCCTTGCGTGGCGGACGAATCGGCCAGGCCGCAGGCGACCGCCGAATACGAGGGGCCGGCGCCGGCCGCAACCCCGCTGACCTCGGCGCGCGGTTGCCACAAAGGCTACCAACTGCTGGGCGGCTGGTACGACGTCTGCCCGCCAGACGCGCAGACGGCCAATGCGGCGCTCCCAGCGCCTGCGCCCCAAGCCGTCGCTCAGGTTTCTGAAGATCAGATTTCGCAGGACCTGGCGCCGCCGACGGCGACAGGCTGCACAAAGAAATACCAGTTGATCGGCGGCTGGTATGACGACTGCAAATAGAAGGCTGAGGGGCGTCAACACAAGTGAATGGGTAAGACCACGGCATCCACAGTTTCGCTGAACGCACGACGGACGCGCGTCAGTTTAACTCAACCTGAAACGGAGCTAGAAATGAAGAAGACACTTATTGCAATGACCGCGTTGTCGGCGGTTCTTCTCTACGCGGGCGCGGCGAGCGCGCAAGGTTCCATCGTCGCCGGCGGCGGGATTAGCGGCAGCTGGTCGACCGCTCATGGCGGCAGCAGCGGCACCGCGAAGACGGGTGGAGTCTCGTCGGCCAACGGCGGGACCAGCGGCACCGCGGGAGTCGCCACCGTCGGCGGCGGGCTCGCGACGACCAGTTCCCACGCCGGCGGCGGCGTCAATACTGACGCCGCTGGAAGCGGCGGCGGCGGCGGCTCGACGACGACGGCGTCGATCGGCGGCGCAGCCACCCTAAGCACCGCCTCGTCGACGACCACAGGCGCCGGTGGCGCGTTTGACACCTCCACCGCCAGCGGCGGCGGCGGCGGCACGGCCACCGCGATCAGCGGCGGCATCGGCGGCAGCAACACCGGCGGAACCTGACAAGACCTCGGGGCGGCCGGCGTCTCCGGCGCCGGCGTCCCGGCGCGTCCGCAGAAACAGTCTGGCCTCGCGGCCAGGCTGTTTTTCTTTGGTTGAAGCTCCGAAGCGGTCGCGGCCAGCGAAATCCGAGGCGGGGTCGCGCGTCTCATCGGCGGCGCGTCGGCGCGAGGCCTTGCCGACGGCGAGCGATCGCCAGCCAGCGCCGGGCTTCGCGCGCCGCCCAGGCGGGCGAAAAGGAAGCGGACGACTTCGAACCCTACTTGCAGCCCGACGTTTGACGAGAATCGACCGTGGTCGGCTGGGCGACGAAGACGCAGTCCGAATCCGAGCTGAGCCACAGCCACAGCCGCTCGCGATCGGCGAAACCGCCGGGCGTGGCGGCGCGATATTCGATCTCGCTCCGCGCGTTCGGAGCGACCGCGATCGCGCCGCTCGCCGGCGGCCGGACGTGTGCGTCGAACGCCCATCCGCCGACGCCGAAATCGGCGGCGAAGCGGTTGCCGTCGGTGCGCGGGCCCGCGGCCGACGCCGGTCCGACGCCAAGCGACGCCAACGCCAGGACTGCAGCGATTGTGGTCACGCGCATGGAGTCGCTCCCCTGAGTTCCGGCGCGGCGCGACCTGCGCTCGCGGGACGCCGCGCCGGGTCGGCCGGCGCTGCAAATCGTCGACGACACGAACGCAACTATAGGTTGCATATATGACGATCGACGTGCATATTGCAATCGAAATTGCGCGTCGAGACCGCTCGTTTCGTCGATGCCCCGTCCTCGACGCCTCGGCTCGCGGCGGCGGTCAGCGTCCGCTCGCCCGGCCGGACAAGCGCCGCGACGCTGGCAGGGGACTTCAAGCCGATGACCGCTCCGCTCCGCCTTGTCGCCGTCGCGTTCGCCCTCGCCGCGGCGCTCCCCGTCGCCGCCGGGAACGCAAAGCCGCCGGCGCGGCCGACGCCGGCTGCGGTCGATCTCAATCCCGACGGCAGCGTGCCCGACAAGATCGTTGGCGCCGGCAAGGACACGCCGGTCGCGTTCGTCTGGGATTGTGCGCTGCCGACGCTCGCGCCGGTCGTCTCGGCGCGCGTCGAGCACGGCGGCGTCGCCATCCGCACCGGCAACGCCCCGCGCTGCGGCAAGCCGTCGATGAGCGTGACCGAGATCCTCTACCGGTCGGCTCCGGGTTTCCACGGGACCGACACGCTGCATGTCCTCGGCTTCCTGACCAGCGGCGACGTCGACCAGACCTATTCGATCCTGGTCAAGTGACCTTCGCCTAATTCGGCGCTTCTTGGTCGGGGCCGCTTGGCGCTTCGCCGTCGATCTCGCGCGGCGGATCGATGACGATTTGTCCACCGGCGAAGTCGATCTCCGTCGCCACCGCCCTGGTGAAGGGCAGCAACAGCGTCTCGCCGCCGTCGGCCGGCGCAATCTCGAGAATGTCGCCGGCACCGTAGTTGCGCAGCCCAGCGACGCGGCCGAGCGGCGCGCCGTCCGACGTCACCGCGGCGAGACCGACGAGATCGTCGTAATAGAATTCGTCCGCCGCCGGCGGCGGCAACTGATCGCGGCGGGCGAAGATCTCGACCCCGGTCAGCGCCTCGGCGGCGTCGCGCGTCGTCACGCCGGCGAGGCGGACGATCAGCATGTCGTCGCGCAACGGCCGCACCGACTCGAAGCGGAACGCGCGCGCGCCGCTCCTGTCGGTCAGGACGCCGTAGCCGCCGATCGCTTTCGGATCGGCGGTGAAGGACTTGACGCGAACTTCGCCGCGCACGCCCTGCGCGGCGCCGAAGACGCCGAGCTGGACGAGACGCGCCGACGAAGCCATCGCCCGATCACGCCGGAGCGGTTTCGGTCTTCTCGGCGGCGGCAGCCTTCTCGGCGGCGGCGGCGGCGGCGGCGACGCGCTCCTGCGCCTTCTTCTTCGGCAGAGCCTTGACAGGATTGTTGCGCGTCTCGCGCTTGGCGATGCCGAGGCCATCGAACAGCCGCAGCACGCGATCGGTCGGCTGGGCGCCCTTGGCCAGCCAGGCCTTGGCCTTCTCGAGGTCGACCACCAGGCGGGTCGCGTCATCCTTGGCCTTCAGCGGATCGAAAGCGCCGATCCTCTCGACAAAGCGGCCGTCGCGCGGCATGCGCGCGTCGGCGACGACGATGCGATAGAACGGCCGCTTCTTGGCGCCGCCGCGAGAGAGACGGATTTTCAGAGACATCGAAATTTCCTTTCAATTTAGCGTTTGCATTGCATTCAAGATCTGGATCGCGCCCTTCTCCCGTTTGCGGAAGAGGGGAAGCTCACTTCTTCTTCCCCCCAAAGGGAAAGCCGCCGCCGAGGCCAGGCAGTTTCGGGCCGCCGCCGAGACCGGGGAACTGTGGCGGCAGGTTGAAGGCGCCGGGCGGCGGCGCGGTCGGGATTCCGCCCGTCGGCGGCGCGACGCCAGCCGACTTCTGCATCGCGGCGATCTGCTCCGCGGTCGGCATCGCCGCGCCGCCGCCGAACCCCATCATTTGCCCGAGCTGGCCCATCAGGCCGCGCTTGCCCGCCGAGGCGCCCATCGCCTTCATCATGTCGGCCATCTGGCGGTGCTGCTTGAGCAGGCGATTGACCAGCTCGACAGTCACGCCTGAGCCGGCGGCGATGCGTTTCTTGCGCGACGCCTTGAGGACATCGGGGTTGCGGCGCTCCATCGGCGTCATCGACGAGATGATCGCGCGCTGACGCTTGATCGTTTTGTCGTCGAAATGGGACGAGGCCATCTGGTCCTTCAGCTTGGCGACGCCGGGCAGCATGCCCATGACGCCGCCGAGTCCGCCGAGCTTCTCGATCTGGGCGAGCTGATCGGAAAGGTCGTTGAGGTCGAAGACGCCCTTGCGCATCTTCTCGGCCATCTTGGCCGCTTGCTCGGCGTCGATCGCCTGCGCCGC
>Ga0181519_10002062_pt1 | contig 17326 bp, 14 predicted proteins | sample PEATcosm2014_Bin_26_FD_121102 | JGI IMG/M metagenome (GOLD analysis project Ga0181519, IMG submission 121102) | Peatland microbial communities from MTU Mesocosm Facility, Houghton, MI, USA - PEATcosm2014_Bin02_10_metaG | ecosystem: Environmental > Terrestrial > Soil > Wetlands > Peat | place...
GCGCGATTCACACCAGCGAGCCAGCGCGGGCTCTCAGGAATGAAGAGCGCAAAGAGAAAGAACAGGATTGCTGGAACCGCGACCGCCGTAAACATCCAGCGCCAGCCGAATTGCGCGTTCCAGGATTGCAACAGGACAACCGCTCCGTCGGGAACTTTTTCCGCGATGCGCCAGTTGACGATTTGCGCCGCGAGAATGCCGCAAACTATTGCCAGCTGATTGAGGCTGACAAGCCGGCCCCGCCAGGCCGCGGGGCTGATTTCGGCGATATAGAGCGGGGAAATGTTGGAGGCAAGGCCGATGGCCATTCCGCCGGCAATGCGCCACACGATGAACATAGTGAAGACCGTAGCCCAGCCGGTGAGGATAGAGGAAAGCGCGAACAGCAGCGCCGCTAGAAGCAAAACTTTTTTACGGCCGAGGCGGCTGCCCACCACGCCCGCGATGAGCGCGCCGACGAGACAGCCGATAAGCGCGCAACTGTTGGCCCAACCGATGAGCTGTTCGGTGCCAAGGCGAAAGTAGACTTCGTAGAACGGCTTGGCGCCGCCGATGACGACCCAGTCGTAGCCGAAGAGCAGCCCGCCCATGGCGGCCACCAGCGCCATGCCGCATACGTAGCCCGCATGAATCCCAGCTGTTGAGGATTGCGAGCTATTTACCTGGTGCGTGCTACTCAGCATCTTCACTCCAGGCCCGCGATCCTGCGCAGCATACTGGTTTGCTCCAAAGCATCGGCCGCACCCGCGTGATTATGATCCAATTCCAGAACTTCATGGAAGCAGCGCACCGCCTCCGCGGTCTTTCCCAAGCCAAAGAACGCCTGGCCGCGAAGATAAAGCGCCTCGATCCGGTTGCGCTTTTCGAGATCGTCGTCAAAGAGCAGCATGGCAGGCAGCGAAGTGGCGAAGTAATCGATCTTCGGAACCTGACGATCGAGTTGCTCCGCGTAGTCGAGAATGCCCCGGAACGACGCCACTGCTTCCTCTTTTCTCCCGAGGCAATGGCAGGCCATCGCGCTCCAAAACGTCATCTCCGAAACCGCGCGAACACTCATTGCGCAAAAATCGCCGCGTTGCTGCGTGGCGCGTGTCCAGCAAGTCTCCGCTTGTTCACGATCACCCTGGCGCGCATGTGCCGCGCCAAGCCAGAACCAGACATCGCTCTGGTTAGCCAGCAAATGCCTCGCCTCGCCCAGGCTCGGCGGAGGCTTGAGAATTGCTGCGAACGATGCGCAGGCTGAATCGGCATCGCCTTCGGTAAGCGCGCGCTGGCCGAGCAGCAGATGGGCGCGCGTGAACTGTGCCAGAACCAGGCCTTCCCCACCCTCCCACGGCTGGAATTTGCGCGAGAGCAACAGTTCGACGGCACGCGCGGGTTGGCGTACCTGATTGAGCAGCGTAGCCAGCTCGACGGTCAGATCGTCACGACGTTGGCAAAGGCCCGGATAGCGCTCGAGTTCAGCCAGCCTAAGCTGCGGTGACTCGCCCATGCGCTTTGAAAGCTGGTCGCGCTCATACAGGACACGCGCATCATCCGGATCCGCCTCAAACGCGCGATCAAAAGCCTCGCGTGCTCGCGCCGCATCATGCTCCACGTTGAAATAAGCAATGCCAAGATTGCGCCAAGCCGTCGGGAATTGCGGATCGAGTTGGACGGATCGCTCCCACGCGGCAATCGCCTCCTGGTGACGCCGGCGATCGTAAAGAAAATTGCCCAGATAGTACAGCGCGCGGGCGTCGTCGGGATTGGCCGCGATCGCCCTCTCTAGGATGGCGAACTCCTCGAGGCGGCTCGGAAAACAATAATCCGGCGCGGCCTGCGCTGCCTGCCGGTAGGCTTCCGCGCTTGCGCCAGCGCCGCCCAACTGCCGGCAGAAATCAGCAACGGCGTAGAGGATAATCGGTGCAGATCCGTCGCGCACAGAAAGATCTACCGAGCGAAGCTGCGCGGCTGCTTCTGAATAAAATCCCGCACGCGCCATATCGAAGGCCAGATCGAGCACTTGCTGATGGTTTGCGGGAAGCTTGGCCTCCGAAAGAAATCGGGCCCAAACGTCCAGTGGATCGCGGGCAAGCGTGTCGCGCAGGATCGCAGCGGCCTCGGACTCCTGGACCAGTTTGCGAAGAATCATCGCGTAGAGGTTGCGCGCGTTCAGGTTCTCGGGATTCGCGGAAAGCGCGCGTTGGATGCGCTCGAGCGCCAGATCCCACGCGCCGCGGCGTGCATCGATTTCGGCGAGCGCATGGTACGCCGGTCCGATCCACGCCGCGTTCCATGCGGCTTTCGCAAAAGCATCGCAGGCTCCTTGATCGTCGCCGAGGAAGCACAACACAAGGCCGAGATTGTAGTAAGGCTCGCCATCGCGAGGGTTGGGGTTGCGCCGCGTCAGGCGGGCGATGGCCGCACGGAAATGCCGCTCCGCCTCGGCAAACTCTCCGCGGCGCAAGCGCCATAGGCCCATTGCATTGTTCGATCGCGCATCGCCTGCATCGCGCCGTAGCGCCTCCTGCCAGTAAGCTTCAGGATTTCGCGTGGCATGACGGTACTGCTCAAGATGAAGTCCCGTTAGATAAAGTTCGTCACTCGACGCGATCTCTTTCGGCAGAGGCGGTTCGGTCGCGACGTGCGGCTCGCTCGCGGCATCGGAACGCGGCGGATCGTAACGAAGAATCTCCAATCCGTTGGCCTCGATCCGAACCGAGAGTTTCGCGGCTTGCGCCGCGTCGCCAAGTTCGACTTCCGCGCCGAACGGCTTGGCAACGCTCAAATCCTCGATCCATTCGTGCAGCACAGCGCCGTCGCGGCTCACGGTGATGCGCGCGCCCGGAAGGTCCTGCGTAACGCATACGCCCACATGCACGCGGCCCTCCGCCGCACCAAGACTCAGTGCCGCATGAAGATTGGCGGCTTGTGCCGGGCCGATCTCGCGGATGGGGTACCAGTATTGCGAAAAAGTCCGGGTCTCCCACGGCGCGAGAAATGAAAAATCGGGCTGATTGTCAGTGAAGACGCCGGCCATCAGCTCGATATACGGTCCATCACTGTCGGTCAGGCAGCGATCCCATGCGTAACCGAAGTCGTGGTTGCCCCACGTCCACTGTTTTTTGCCGGGAGCTATGCGGTGATCGGCCACGTGGACGACGCCGGCTCGCGCCGCATGATCGTAGCCGCCGAAGAAATCCTGCTCCGTGCCGATGATCATGTAGCTGGTAGGTACCGGAATGTTGGCGTACCAACTCAAATCGTTTGCGGCGTAGGATCCATCGGGAACGAACTGCGCGGGGAGTTCATCGGCAGGAACGCCTGATCGGGCGCGTTGAGGATAGTCGATTCCGTAGTAGGGGCGGTCGCTCAGCGGAAAACCAGTGATCGCGCGCCTGGCATGGTCGGCCACAAAGCGCACGTCAGGCGGGAAAAAGGATTGGTACCTCTCGTGGACCTTGACCGCGACATTGGCCCACCAGAGAAAGCTCTGCACGAACGGAGTGCGATTGTAGAGACGCACCTTCAACTCCACATACGCCTTGCCGGGATGGAGGCACACGCCATGCATACCTTTCATGCGAGTCATGGGATCGTGATCGCTGCACCAGATGGTGATCGAGCCGTCGCTGCCGCGTTCGATTTCCGTCTCAACCGGCATGAAGGTCGCAGGACGGTGGTGCTGTGGCCAGTTGAATTCGACGCCGCCGGAAATCCATGGGCCGGCAAGGCCGACAAGTGCTGGCTTGATTACGTTCTGCCGGTAAAAAAAGTCGTAGCCGTTGCTCTTGTCAAAGCCCACATGGATGCGCCCGCCGATCTGGGGCAGAATCATGAGCCGCAGGAATTCGTTTTCGATGTGCACCGCCTCCCAGACGTGCTCCACCGGCTCCGTGGCGATGCGATCGATAAATGGCAATGGGTACACGCGACCGCTGCTTCCCTGATACACGCGCTTTTCGAGAAACATCGGGTTGCGGTCCGGCGCAGCAGGTAGATAACTAGGCATCGTCACCGCTTCCTGCCATGCCTTCACATCTCCAGATTGCGAAGCGGGCGCATCAGGAAGCACAAGATGCGCCAGAGACCGGTTTTTCTCAACAAGTGGCATGATTTTGAGGCTTGCTCCAAGTGGCTTCGGGCTGCTTTGAAGATTCTATAGAGCCATCTTATGCCATGGATATGCGGGGTTCCCGCGGCTGCCCCAGCACATTGACAGGCTCTATTTTCCACATTGGGGCACAAGACCTGCACTGCCTTCGCTCGAGGCCGCGTGCTTTAGGCTGGAATTTGCAATGAGCGTATGTTCGATTTGCGATGGCGCGGGACTGGTGCGCATGCTGGACGCGGCGGGAAACTGGGTGAGCCGTCCATGCGAGTGCCAGGTAACGGAGCGCGAGCAGCACCGGGTGGCGGCGGCGCAGGTTCCCGCGCGCTACCGCGACTGCACGCTCGATACCTTTGAGATTTATCACGAAGCCGACCGGTCGCTGGCCGAGGCGCTGCTCACAGCACGCAGATTCGTCGACGAGTATCCTGCGGGAACCGCTGGCAAGGGTCTGCTCTTCATCGGGCCGATGGGCGTGGGTAAAACGCACCTGGCCGTGGGCGTGTTGCAGCGCCTGGTGCGGGAACGTGGAGTGAAGGGTCTCTTCTGCGACTATCGTGAGCTGCTCAAAAGCATCCAGAACAGCTACAACCGCGAGGTGAGGACCACCGAGCTTGAGCTGTTGCAGCCCATCTTCGCGGCCGAAGTGCTGGTGCTCGACGATTTGGGCGCGCAAAAACCCAATGAATGGGTGTGGGATACGGTCGCGCTAATTCTGAACACGCGCTATAACGACCGCCAGAGCACAATTATCACCACAAATTACGCGGACCTGCCGGCGGCCGGCGGAAACCAGACCGATGTGGAGCGCGCCGCGCGCGAACAGACACTGGGCGACCGCATCGGGGACCGCATGCGTTCGCGGCTCGCTGAAATGTGCATCCGCGTGCGCATGAGCGGCAAGGATTGCCGGACGGAAATCAAGCGCGCGCGCTTCGGTTGAAATGCCCGCCGCCGCCCCGAATCAAACTCTACCAACCATCATGGCAAAAGCCTGCGAGCATTCGAGTGCACGATTGCGAGCGGTTAACTGGATGACCAGCTTATCGGAACAGGCACAGACTTCCTAAAAGCCAAAGCATGGCGGCAATGGTTACGCCCTGATAGGCGCGTTCGGCGTACACGCTCGTTTGCGGAATGTTGGCCGCTGCTGCGGGCGGCATATTGGACGCCGGCTGCGGGGGGGTGCGCATGGCGGGCCTGCCTTTCAAAACCTTGCGGTGAAGTTACGGAACCAGCGATATCCTGATTCCCACTTGCCAAATGCTAGACTCCGGGCGGACCGGCCTGCATCTGCCGATCTTTTGCCTGTTTAGACGCCTGGACTTCTTTCAGGATGCCTGAAAAAGATGGCAATTTGATGAATGGCGCGCGCGTTCCTCACAGGCGTACCAAATGAGAGAACATCGCACCTACTTCATCGGATGGGTATCGCGACATGGCCTGCAAAATGACTCGCGAACAGGTGTACAATTTCGCTCGTGAGCTCAGGTCCTCAACTCATTCGCCCCGCGGCCAACACTGAGCGCAATTGGCTCCCTGTGGCCGTAGCCTCAGCCATCGTGATTGCCGCTATTGGCGGATTGTTCCTCTTCTATGAGCACGGCAAGGGTACGCCGACCGTAACACCAATCTCGTCGGCTACTGATCCTTATGCTGCCAATCTGACCATCAGCAAACTGACAATGAGTGAATCGTCGAATCTGTCGGGAGGCAAGGCGACTTACGTTATGGCCACATTGTCAACGAGGGCGACCGCACCGTGACTGGCATCACCGTCCAGGTTCTCTTCCGCGATGGAGCGCACGAGGTGGCGCAGAACGAGACCCAGCCGCTTCGGATCATCCGCACGCGCGATCCGTATGTGGACGTCGAGCCGCTCTCCGCAGCTCCCCTCAAGCCGGGTGACGCGGAAGACTTCCGCCTGGTATTCGATACAGTCGCGGACCAGTGGGATGGCGCCTTCCCTGACATCCGCATCATCCACGTCGATACGAAGTAGATCTTCTCCGTCCTTACCCGGTAGAAACTACCAAAGCGTGCAAAATTTACGCTGCGGCCGGGGTGTTTCTGGCGCGGAATGTGCGCGGCCGCCAGGCCAGTCTCGCGCGTAAAGCTTTCATCTTAAACAATTTAAGTATTCCGGTTTGCCATGTGCCTCCTTTGGCAATGGCCTTGCTCTTTATCAGGGCGAGTACGCGAAAGCGCTGAACTCGTGGCAGCTTCCAGCCACGGGGAACTCAAAGGGGGCAGCAATGCAAAGTTCAAGTCGTTTTTCATTCCCGCGCCACGTCGCAGTTTTTGCGCTGGCATCCGCAATGGCAATTCCGGTCTGGGCGCAAACGCAGTCGCCCGCAACAGATTCCCAGAGCATGCCCGCTTCGGCCGCGCAGCAGCCCTCCACCACGGTAGACCATCCGTTAAGTCAGCCGAAGGAAGGGTTCTGGGGCCGCGTCAACCCCTTCGCCAGCAAGAAGTGGGTGAGACGGCAAACCGATCCAATCAACGACCGGCTGACAGAACTCGATGATGTGAATGCCCGGAATGCGCGCGACATTAAGGACGTGGATGCGCGGGCGCAAGCCGGTATCCAGAAAGCGCAGGCCACAGGCGATCAGGCGAACCAGACCGCAAATGCGGCCAACCAGCAGGCGCTGAATGCCAGCAACACCGCGCAGCAGACTTCAGGTCACGTTGACCAGTTGAACTCTACGGTCAACGGCCTCGACCAGTACAAGCAGGTCACTGATCTGGAGATCAAGTTCCACGGTGGGAGCCCAGTGCTCTCAGCCGATGCGCGCGCCGAGTTGGATCAGATCGCGGCCAACCTGACCGGTCGCGATGGATACATCCTGGAGATGGAAGCGCACTCGCCTGGCGCGGGCAGCGTCGGCATCTCGAACTCACAGCGCCTGGCTGAATCGGTCGAGCGCTACCTAGTCTCAGAACACCAGATTCCCGTCTACCGCATGCACTTTGTGGCCCTCGGCAACGTCCAGACGGCGTCGACCGACAATCCGGATCAAAAGCCGGAGCGCGTGAGGACCAGCAGCGTGCATGTGATGTTGATGGAAAACAGTTTGGCGGCCCGGGCAGAAGCGTCCCCCCAAAACGCTCCTGCTGCAGCCGGCTCGGAGCAGCCGTAAAATCGCGGTCATCCTCCCCCGAGGCCCTGCTCCTTAAGCCAACGGCCACCCCGCCGTAAGGCCGCCAACCAAGCTCTCGCAACGCGAGAGAACCAAGGCAACTTGGCCCCCGTTTCGACGGGGGCCGTTTTTTTGTCTGCGCACGGCCAGGCCGGCCAAAGTGACGCAGATCCGGCATAACGGAGTCGACGTCACGCTACAATGCTTGCATCGCATGCAGAGAGGCCCTTATGCAGATTTCGTTGCGCAGAATTCTTCTCGCGTTGGTGGCTTTAGCCTTTGTAGCCGGGATCTCGCATCCCCTCGCGGCGCAGGGCGCGCCCACACAAACGGCCGCCGGTCAGCCGTACACCATCGAGTACTACTACAAGTGCCAGTGGGGTCATCAGCAGGAGTTTCTCGATCTGTTCTTGAAGAACCATTGGCCCCTGCTCAAGAAGATCCAAACGACGGGGCGCATCCTGTCGCTCAAGATCGAGTCGCCGGCCTACCACACTACCGAGGACGGGCGCTGGGACTATCGCGTCACCATCGTCTACAAGAACTCAACCGTGGCCACGAGCACCAACCCTGATGAAGATGCGTTCATCAAGGCGCTGTGGCCCGACCAGGAAACATACAAGAAAGAAGAGCAGCGGCGGTTTGAGATCTTGCTCGGGCACTGGGATTTGCCGATATCGGATGTGACGCCGCAGTGACAGTGGGTGGTGGGTAGCGATCAGTGGGCGGGTGCGTAGTATCCGGAGCGAACGTCAATCGTGAGGCTTCGTGCTGAATCGGAACTGCCCACGTATATGTTGTGGAATGATCCATTGTGCTTGAGCTCTACGGGCCTGTAGACCAACCAGTATCGATCGCGAAGGTCGGACCCGATGATGTTAAGGTCCTTTTCGATTTCTGCCGTTGTGTCGTCCAATAGGAAGGTTCGCCCTCCGGTTTCAGAACTCAGCTGAGACAGGTTCCTCGGGCCTGAGGAACCGCTTTCGGCGAATCGCGGCCGAAACGCGTAAATGGCAGTATCCGCGGCCTGGCACATATCGACTGCTCTCCTCAGATCGACATGGCTCGCGTTATCCTCGCCGTCCGTAAACAGCAGAATGAAGTTGCCACTTACGGGCTTTTCCGTCTTGCCGAATTGATATAAACACGCACTATAGATCGTGTCGAAAAGCGCCGTGCCGCCAAGTGGATTTGCGCTGCTAGCGGTGGCTTCGCCGACACCAATGGCAAGAGCGTGCTCGTCGCCAGTCCACGGTTGGATGACGTGCGAGACGTAACCGAACCCCTCGATGAACGCGCGATCAGTCTGGGGCCTCATTAGCCGTGCCACGTATTGGTTCGCTATGGCCCTATCGCGAGCGACCCACTTCTCCATTGAATCGCTGGTATCCATCAGGATGCCGGCCCTGGTCGGCGTGTCCCGCAGGCACTCAAAGACGAGAATTTTTCCCGGAGCCTTGTAGTTGTCATATACGGTCAGATCGTTCAGCTTGAGGTCAGCTACAGGCAATCCCTGTGCATCTGCCGCATGAAAGGTGAGGTTCACCTCGTCAACGGGGGCGTAGAGATTTGGCTGAGGGTCGTTTGAGGTCGCGCCGGCATGGGTTTGCGCTCTAACGCCTTGGACGCCGGCAGAGAACTCGAAAAAGACGAGACAGCAGATGATTCCAAGGAGGCGCATCGCTTAGCAGATTGGAAGAGTATAGCCCACTCTTAATCGTCGCGCTGGCGCCACTGGCGGACCAGGTCGGCGGCGGCTTCGGGCCAGGTGGGAAATTCAAACTGAAAGCCGGCGTCGAGAAGCCGGCCGGGAACGACGTAGCGGCTCTTAAGAACCAGCTCCGGCTCCGTGCGCAGAAAGAACATGCCGATGGCCAGCAGCGCGGCGGGCGCGGGCAAGCCGTTCGGCATCCCCCATGCCTCGCGCAACTCGGCCATGAACTCGCGATTGGACAGCGGGTTGGGCGCGCAGAGATTCACGGGGCCATCAATTTCGTCATGATCCATTAAGAACTCGAGTGCCCGCGCGTAGTCGGTCTCGTGCATCCAGGAAACCATCTGGCGGCCGTTGCCCTGCGTACCGCCCAGGCCCGCGCGGACGAGATGAGAGAGGCTCGCGAAGACGCTGCCGGGCGCGGGGCTGAAGACCAGCGCCGTGCGCAATGCAATTTTGCGCGTGCGCGGCGTTGCCGTGCCGAAGAACGCAGACTCCCAATCCTTGACCAACTGCACGGTCCAATTCCATTTTTTGGGTGCGCGGCGGCGCTTTGAGATGGGCTCGTTACCGCCGATCTCGCCGGTGGCCTCGTCCATCGCTTTGTCGAGCGAGTGCCGGTAGATGGTTGCGGTCGATGCATTCATCCACAGGCGCGGCGGATTTGCGAGGCAGGCGAAGGCTTGGTGGAGCAGGCGCGTGGGGCCGACGCGCGAATCGTGCAGTTCGCGGCGGTTGCGCGCTGTATAGCGGCAGTTAATGCTGCGGCCGGAGAGATGAATACAGACGTCGGCGGCTTCGAGCGTTTCTACCCACGGGCCGAGCGTTTGGCCGTCCCAATGCACCGTGGTCCAGGGTGCAGTGTAGGGGCCGCGCGTAAGCACCGTGACGTGATGGCCGCGCTCCTGAAAGAACCGCGCCAGCATGCGGCCTACCTGGCCGCTGCCGCCGGGAAGCACGATGCGCTTGGGACGGCCGACATGTTCGCCGGAATCGCTCATGGAATCAGCCTACAGCGGCAGGAGTGAGTGCCTGCGTCCATTCCGCAGCGGTGTCGACCAGAACGTCGGGAGGGGTATCCACGAGTGTGTGTGGACCGAAGCCAAAGGTGCATCCCAGGGACCATGCTCCGGCGTTGCGCGCGGTCTCGACGTCCACCCGGCTGTCGCCGACCATCACGGTTTCTTCGGGGCGCGCGCCGGTTTCTTCCATCAACGAGCGCAGGCCCAGTGGATCGGGCTTCTTCAAGGGAAAGCTGTCGCCACCGTAAATATGGAGGAAGTAATCGGCCAGGCCGAGCCCTTCGCAGATGCCGCGAGCCGGACGCACCGGCTTGTTGGTCAGTACCGCCATAATGCGAGAGGGACCGCTCGGCGCGTCGTGCAACTCGTGCAGTGCCTTCAGCGCATCGAGAACGCCGTCGTATGCATAGGTGAAATCCAGTTTGTGCTCGCGATAATACTGCAGGAAGAATGCATAGGCCTTGTTGAACAGATCATCGTCCACCTGGTCGATGGCGCAGCTCGAGGCCATGGCCAGCGCGCGCCGCATGAGCAAAGGCGCGCCGTTGCCGACAAATCCGGCGATGGCGGGATCGGGCAGCGGGCCGAGGCCGAATGCCTGGAGTGCGGCATTCACACTGTTGCACAAGTCCTGCGCCGAGTCGATCAGGGTGCCATCGAGATCGAAGACGAGCAACTTCAATTGCGCCGCGGGGATGGGATGAAAAACGCGGATCATGTCTCCAGTGTAATGGGGCCGGAGGATTCATTTAAACTTGGGCTTCGGAGGCGTGGAAGGGAGATTCCGATTTTGAACAAGCGATTCACCATCCTGGCAGCGCAATTCGTGCTTTTGTTTGGGACGGGCTGGCTCGCCGCGCAGCAATCGCCGCGACGGGCATTCAGCAGCGACGCGCAAGCGGAGCGCATTCCCAACCTGGACACGCTCAAGAAGGAGCTTCGACAATATCACGACTGCACCTGCACTTGCGGCTGTCTGGCGCACGACCAGGATGTGCAGGCGGATCGGGCCATCGCGTTTCTACGCGAGCGCGCCGCGCATCGCCACGCGCAGGAAAAGCTGGCGCTTATTCTCGACATCGACGAGACCACGCTGTCGAATTATCAGGAAGAAGTTGGCGCCGACTTCGCCTACAACAAGCCGGTTTTCGATGCATGGGTCGATACCGCGCAGGCGCCGGCGATTGCCGGCACACTGCGGCTTTACAAGGAAGCGCAGCGGCTGGGCGTGAGCATCCTCTTCATCACCGGCCGTGACGAGGCAGAGCGCCCCGCCACGGAGCGCAACCTGCGAGCGCAGGGATTCGACAATTGGCAGGAGCTTGTGATGCGCCCAGCCGATCATGGAACGCAGAGCATCGGCGAATTCAAGCAAGTGGCCCGCAGCCAGATGATCGCCAAGGGTTACACACTGGCGCTGAACGTCGGCGACCAGTGGAGTGACTTGAAGGGCAAACCGGAAGCCGAATTCTCGGTGAAGTATCCCGATCCCTACTATTTCATTCCGTAGCGACGATCTAGTGAATGTGAATGCTGCCGGAGCCGGTCTGGATGCGCACCGTGGGCCCGCCGCCGCCGACCTTGCCTGCCAGGTGGTGGTGTTCCATCGATCCCTGCATCGCAATCTCGCGATCGCTGTGAATGCTGCCGGAGCCGGTATCGGCATCGAGCGTGAATGCCGCACTGCCAGTCCAGATTTCAACGCTCCCTGACCCGGTTTGGAGCCGCCATTGCGCGGACGGCGTTCCACCAGCCTTGATCGTGCCCGAGCCAGTCTCCGCGTGCAGACCGCCATGCAGATTCCTGAGCTCGATGGAGCCTGAGCCCGTTTCCGCTTTCACATCACCGATCCCCACCTGCTCGGCGTAAATGCCCCCTGACCCGGTCTCGACCGAGAATCCGCCCTGCAATCCCGTGGCATGAATAGAGCCTGAGCCTGTGTTGAGTTTTGCATTGGCGCCCACGCCGTCGTCGGTCAGGTTGCCCGAGCCGGTCGCGGCATTCAGAAACGCGTCAGCCGGGACCTGGATGTCGTAGTCGATGCTGATATTGTGGAGATTTTCGTGACCGGTTCCGATGCGCACAATGTTGCCGGTCTGCTCGACAGGCGGATGGTCTGCGATCTGGTGCACCTGCCCGTCGTTGGCGCCCCAGTTCGACTTGACGTGACCAAAGATGTGGACGCGGCCGGCAGGTCCGCTGGTGAGATGAATGTAGCCGGAGCCGGTTTGCACGGTCAGGTCTACTCTGCCGCTGACCGTGAGGTCGCGCTGAAAAGTCGCTTCCTCGGCCCGTGCCGGAGCTGCCGCAAGTGCCGCCAAAGTGACCAGAAACGCCGTTCCCAAAAGAAAGCTTTTCATTACGCTCCTCATCTGGCCTCAGGATACGTTGTTTGACCCTGTCGAGTTCCAGGATTGCGGGGCATCGACTGGGGCGCCTAGCCTCTGCTGCCGGATCCACCATCCAATGCTATCCTCACAGCCAGATGCACGGTTTTCTGCTGTTCAAACCCGTGACGGTGGCCCTGCTGATCCTGGCCAACGCCTATTTTGTGGCGGCTGAGTTCGCGCTGGTGTCCATCCGCGAGACACGTGTGGAACAGCTGCTGGAGGCGCGGGTTCCGGGAGCGCGCGCGGTACGGCGGCTGCAGCGCAACCTCGACGATCTTCTACCCGCCGTGCAGCTGGGCGTGACGTTGTGTTCGCTGGCGCTGGGCTGGCTGGGCGAGCCGCTGGCTGCGCAGTTTCTTGGCAGGTGGATCGGCTTACTGCCGCACGCGCAGGTTTATGGCAGCGTGGCCGCCCTGGTGCTCGGCTTCGCCCTGATCACTTATTTTCACGTGGTCGCCGGCGAACTGGTGCCCAAGGCGCTGGCCCTGCGGCGCGGCGAAGCACTGGCCGTGGCCGTGGCGCCGCCCATGCTGGTGTTTATGGCCGTCACCCGCCCTGCGGTGCGGCTGCTCAGCCGATCGGCATCGCTCATCTTGCGCGGGTTCGATATCCCCAAGACGGAACGCGCCGCATCCATCCACTCTGCTGAAGAGCTGAAGCTGATTGCCACCGCGGCGCGGCGACTGGGCGTGATCCCCGAGTTTCAGGAGGTGCTCGTGCACCGCGCTCTCGAGCTCAGCGACGTGCCGGTACGCGAGATCATGACTCCGCGGCAGAAGATCTTCTCGTTGCCCTCCAACATGCTGTTTGAGGAGGGGCTCGCGCGGGTTCTTGCGCGCAATCATTCGCGCATTCCTGTCTACGACGAGACGCGCGGGGCCGAGCATATTGTGGGCGCGGTGTACGCGCGCGATCTGTCGCGGCTGTTTTATCAGCGCGCGACTACATCTTCCGCCGCGACGCCACCGGCGGAGGTTCGCCTGGCGCAGATCATGCACGAAGTGCTGGTGGTGCCGGAAAGCAAATCCGCGCTTGAGTTGCTGCGCGATTTCAAGCAAAACCGCCGCCATCTCGCCATCGTGGTGGATGAGTACGGCTCCACGGCGGGGCTGGTGACTGCGGAAGATGCGATCGAACAGCTCGCGGGCGAGCTTGAGGACGAATTCGATGCGCCTTCGCTTGCGGTTTTGGGCAGCGCCGGAGGCGCGATCCTGATGGATGGAAGCGTGAATCTGCGCGACCTGGAGACGCAGTTGCACTGGAGCCTGCCCCGCGACGGCGGCGTGGAAACGCTGGCCGGTTTCGTGCTGGCACGCCTCGGACACATTCCCCATCCCGGTGAATCGGTGGAGTATGAGGACCGGCGGCTGACAGTTGTAGAGATGGATGCGCGGCGCATCGCAAAAATCCGCGTCGAGACCGTGGAGAATGCGGCTCCAGAGGCCGAATAAGGTCCGCTTCCGGTTCCGGGCTGTGGAATGTTGGACATTGCGGCGAGTGAGCGATAACTTGAGAATTGAATAGGTTTCTGCACGATGGCTTCCCCAATCAGCTCGCGGACATTTGGAGTTCTTCCCGACGGTCAGACGGTCGAGGCGTGGATGCTCGCCGGTCGTGGCGGCCTGGTGCTCGAAGCCATTACGTATGGCGGCATTGTCACGCGGATCTTGGCGCCGGACCGGAACGGAAACGCGGGCGACGTCGTGCTGGGATTCAACGACCTCGGCTCATACCTCAACGGCCACCCGTATTTCGGCGCCATCACGGGCCGCGTGGCAGGCCGCATTTCCGACGCCGCCTTCACGCTCGATGGCAACACCTACCGTCTGGCTCGCAACGATTCGCCCAACCATTTGCATGGCGGCATTGAAGGATTCGACAAGCGCCTTTGGAAGGCGCGGCCGGTCGATCGCGAAGATGGCGCGCCCTCGTTGAGGCTCAGTTATGATAGCCCTGATGGCGAGGAGGGCTACCCCGGAAATGTGCGGGTCGCGGTGACGTATACAGTGACCAATCAAGATGCGTTTATGATCGAAACCGAAGCAGTGAGCGATCGAACCACGCCTCTGAGCATGACCCATCACTCTTATTTCAACCTGGCCGGCGAGTCCTCGGGCTCGATTGCGGATCACCGGCTGGAGATTTTTGCGAGCGAGTTTGTTCCTGTGGATGAACATCTGACTGCGACGGGCCGGCTCGAACCGACTTCCCTCCACGGCAGCGTTTTTCAGACGCCGCGCCGGGTTGGCGACGTGATAGGCCAGCTCTACCAGGGTCACGGCGATTTGTACGCGCTACCCAAACGAAACGGAAGCGAAATGCGGATGGCCGCGCGCCTTGAAGATCCTGAGAGCGGGCGCGTGATGACGGTGTCGACCACGGAAGGCTATCTGCAGCTATACACCGGCAGCCATCTGAACTGCTCGACCAAGGGCAAATCAGGTGTCGCGTACGCGCGCCACGCGGGAATCTGCCTGGAGTGCGAAGGTTATCCCGACGCCGCAAATGCCGCGCGCCGCAACAACATTCTTTTGCAGCCCGGGCAAACTCAACGCCATACGACGGCGTACGCATTTTCGGTCCGCTCCGCAAACGCGGCAAGAAATGACAAGTCCGTGCGCAGCGCGTCTGAAAGCCATCATGAAGGAACGAGCCACCAATGAGCCACAACGCAGCAGTTCTTGAGCAACCCGCGCCCACGCTTGATTACAGTTTGACGGGCGTGAATGCCTCACTGGCCATCGAGAAAGGGCTCGCCGAAGCCGATTGGTATCAATGCGCGGTTCCGCGGGAAACCATGCGCGAACTGCTGGTGCGGCGCAATGGACCTGCGATTCGCGACACCATTCTCTGGTTTGTGCTGATCATCGGCTCGGGGTACGCAACATGGCGGCTGTGGGGCACGTGGTGGGTGATCCTGCCCTACATGATCTATGCCGTGCTCTACGGCACCAGTTCCGATTCACGCTGGCACGAATGCGGCCACGGAACTGCGTTCCGGACGGACTGGATGAATATCGCGATTTACGAATTAGCCTCATTCATGGTGATGCGTGAATCGGTGCTCTGGCGCTGGAGCCACAATCGCCACCACAGCGACACCATCATTGTGGGGCGCGACCCCGAGATTCAAATTCCCAGGCCGCCGGATATCTTCGGACTGTTTCTGAGCCTTTTTGCTGTGGGCGTCTATCGCATCCATTTCACGAGCCTGATCCGGCACGCACTGGGACGCATCCCCGAAGGCGAACGAAGCTTCATTCCCGAAACCGAATTCCACAAGGTCTATCGCAACGCGCGGCTCTATCTGGCAATTTACGCCGTGGCCATCGCCGCCGCGATCTTTTGGCACAGTTGGATTCCGATCTTCCTGTTCGTGCTGCCGCAATTCTTTGGCACGTGGCTCATGATCATCCAAAACACTCCGCAGCACGCCGGGCTGGCGGAGAATGTCCTCGACCATCGCCTCAATTGCCGCACCGTCTACATGAATCCAATCAGCCGGTACATCTACTGGAGCATGAATTACCACGTAGAACACCACATGTTCCCGCTAGTGCCGTATCACGCACTTTCCAAATTGCACAAGGTGGTCAAAAGTGACTGCCCGCCGCCCTATCCTTCCATCCTTTCAGCATGGCGCGAGATTCTGCCAACGGTCCTGCGCCAGCGGAAGGACCCGGCGTATCACGTGAAGCGCCGGCTGCCCGAGCCCAAGGCGCGTACGCGCGATGCCTGCTTTGCGTCGGAAGCGCAGCCCGATGCCGCTGGATGCGTGGCTGTCTGCGCGGCGGCCGACCTGCGGCGCGCCGATGCAGTTCGCTTCGATCACGCCAGAAAGACCTACGCCGTCTACCGCGATGAGGAGGGCCAACTCTATGCGACCGATGGCCTTTGCACCCACGGCAATACGCACCTTTCCGACGGCCTGGTGATTGGCGGCATCATTGAGTGCCCCAAGCATAACGGGCGTTTCCATCTTGCGGATGGCTCACCGGCGCGAGCGCCGATTTGCCGCGGTCTCGCCACTTACCCGGTGACTGAACGCGACGGCAGCATTCTTATCGACGTGCTTCATGCCGGCGGCGTGGGAGCGCGTGCGCATACAGCGTTCAAGTTTCGCGTGGTGAGTAACCGGAGTGTAGCGACCTTCATCAAGGAACTTGTACTGGAGCCGGAGGACGCGGCTTGTGCTATCGGCTTCGCACCGGGCGATTATCTGCAACTCGACATCCCCGCCTACGATTCGATTCGTTTTAGTGATTTCGACATTCCCGAGCCATACGCTTCGGTGTGGAAACAGCAGCACGTCTTCGATCTGTTGGCGCACAACCCTGTGCCCGGCCGCCGCAACAACTATTCGCTGGCCGGCAATCCCAAGACGGAGCGGCAGTTGCGCTTCAATGTCCGCATCGCCACGCCGCCGCCGGGACAGGATTGCGCACCCGGCGCGGGCTCAAGCTACGTATTCAGCTTGAAACCGGGCGATTCAGTCACAGCCATCGGCCCCTTCGGCGACTTCCACATCAAGCCGACAAAACACGAGATGGTTTATATCGGCGGCGGCGCGGGCATGGCCCCCTTGCGCGCGCATCTGTCGCACCTGCTGGAATCGGAACAGAGCGCCCGCAAGATCAGCTACTGGTACGGGGCACGCTCGCGCCAGGAGATTTTCTACGAAGAGTATTTCCGCGCGCTCGAAGCAAACCATCCGAATTTTTCCTTTCATCTCGCACTCTCGTCGCCGCTGCCCGGCGACGAATGGACGGGGCACGAGGGATTCATCCACCAGGTGGTGCTGGAAAAGTATCTCCGCGATCACCCGCATCCGGAATCCGCCGAGTATTACCTGTGCGGCCCACCGCAAATGATCAAGGCCTGCACGCGGATGCTCGAGTCAATTGGAGTTTCGGCACGGCAGATCGCTTACGATGAGTTCTAACTATGCCTTCATCCAGCAC
>Ga0181519_10002069_pt1 | contig 17299 bp, 12 predicted proteins | sample PEATcosm2014_Bin_26_FD_121102 | JGI IMG/M metagenome (GOLD analysis project Ga0181519, IMG submission 121102) | Peatland microbial communities from MTU Mesocosm Facility, Houghton, MI, USA - PEATcosm2014_Bin02_10_metaG | ecosystem: Environmental > Terrestrial > Soil > Wetlands > Peat | place...
CGGTCGCGACGCGGGGCCTCCGCGGTTCGGCGCGCATACAGGTCGTAGCCCGCCGATTTCAACAACCGAGCGATCGTCGTCGAGCTGGCCGGATGGCCGAGCGTCGTCAGATCGCGGGCCAGGAGTCGGGTGCTCTTGCAGGTCCAGCGCAACGGCGACGACTGGCGCGACCTGCCCGCCGCCAGCAGCTTTTCAAGGAGCGGCATCAGTTGCAAGTCGGCTTCGTCGGCCCGTTTGCGGCCTCCGCCAGGGCGACGTTGACGGCCGGCCGATTGCAGGTCGGGCTCGTCCAGCTCGCGGATTCCACGTTGGATCGTGGTGCGTGCCAGGCCCGTCGCCTGGGCCACGGCCACGATCCCGCCCCGTCCCAGCGACACGGCTTCGATGGCCGCCCAACGACGGCGCGAACGTTCGTCAAGCTCGCGTAGAGCAAGCTCGTACTTCGAGCTGATCCAAGACACGATGCGGGTGTCAGCCATCAGGTGCGGCAGCAGCCGGGGGCGGGGATTGTCAGGAGCGGTTATTTATTGTTGTGGGTCTTCATGGTCGGCTGCGGGCCTGCGAAGCCCGCCAGGCCGAGCGGCGGCCGGCCTCAGGTCATCGAGCCGAACGCGGCGTCGTCGCGGTTGCGCGATGGCTGGCGGCGTCCGATCCAACTGTTCCAGCCGAGGCAAGACGCTTCGCGACCGCGCGCGCCGAGCCGTGTTGCCGGCACTTCCGAGGCGCGCAGCACCAATTGCACGTCGAAGTCGAACTCCAGCCCGCAATACGAACGTGTCAGCTCGCAGACGGAGCGGAGCCGCTTGCCGGTCGGCAGGAATTCGCGGAACTCATCGTAAGAGAGCGGTCCGATTCGCAGCCGGAACTTGCCGTGTACGTCCCAGATCCGGCGGCCCAGAACCATGCCGAGCCCCAGCCGGTTGTGGAATTCGTCGTCCTGCGAAGTGGATGATGAGACCGCGGTCGGCAATTGCGATTGATTCGCAGGATCGAGTTCGAGCCACTGGCCTTGAAACGAAAGCACGCGAACCGTCAGCCGCAGGAAGTCGGACAGAAGCTGTTCCAGCGCACGTGGCGTTCGATGCCGGTTACTGAAGTGGCCGGCGTTGCGCAGCAGGACTTCGTCGGGAAGCTGCTGACGATTGCGCAGCGCCGGTGTGCCCAGCCCCACCAGGCTGGTCAACACCTGACCGACGACATTGGCCGTTTGGGGCCTGGTGCTCCACTGCTGAAAATGAACCGGCAGTTGATACTTCTTCCAGACCCGATAGTGCAGCGCAATGGCCCGGTGATTGAATAAGTCCAAGAATGTTCGGAGCGTGTCGTCCTTTTGGCGAATGCGGCGGATGAGCAGCTCGGTGTAGTGCAACGGGAGCACGCCCGAGGGACCCGAGAGGCCGAAATGGTTGACGAGCAGCTCGATCGGGCCGGCTTCCGCGGCGCCACGCCGCGGGGCCGAGCGCGGGTCGCGCAGCGCGCGCACGGCCGAGCCAGGAAAACTCAGGCTGGCAGCGACGCGCAGCCGGACAGCCTCGCCTTGCGGATGGGCGTCGGCGCCGATGGGTTGCCCGACCCCAGCGTTCGCGCTACCTTCGGCCGCCAGTTCGAGCAAGCGAATGGCTTGGAAGATGTCGAACTGCTGCGGTTCGCGCATCAATCGCGCGATTACAGGATCAAGCTGTCTCCGCTGCGGGGCGGCCATCGTTTGACGTCCACGCTGCGACGCTGCGAGAGCGCCACGAGCTGCGTAAAGGAATTGATCGAAGCGTACAGAGCCAGGAACCGCTCGAGCACGCTGCCGAACAGCAGCAGGCTCGAGCCCGAAAAGTGATCTTCGTCGAAGGTAATTGCGACCTCCAGGCCTCGGCAGATGCCGCCGCCGACCCGTTCCGGAACGTGCCCGACGATTCGCCGACTGCGCACGTTGCGGATGCTGCCGATGATCGCGCGTGATTCGGCCGAATCGTGGAAGTCGTACAAGTTCAGGATCTCGCGCAGGGCCGCGGCGCCGGCCTCGCCGTCGCTCAGGCTCAGGTGGCCCAGTGACAGATGCGAGATCAATCGCCAACGGTTCCCTTGGCCCAGCGACGGCCGCAGCACGCGCGTCGGCGCGGTCAGGCAGTTGATCTGGCCCAGCGGACCACTGCCTTCGGCCAAATGGAAGCGAGGCTGGCCGCCGCCGAACGGCAAGCGTTGCGGGATGTCGCGGTTCAGGCAGGTCGTGCGCACATCGAGCGTCAGGTCGCCGGTCGTGTGCGTATCGAACTCGAGGTCGACCACGGAAACGTACATTTCCGTCCCGTCGTCGACCAGCTCGTCCGGTCGTTCGGCGTGCCGCCGCGTCGCCGTCCAGAACACCCGTCGGTCGCCGTCTTGGCGCGCGTGGCCCATCGAGAAAAACGGGCTGATCGCGACCTCTTCATCGTCGCTCGAAACGGCCGAGATCTCGTCGATCGAGTAGACCTCATGACCGATCGGGCGACGAGCGTCGGGAACGACGCGATACTCCGGTTGGCCATGCGTCAGTTCGATCGGCTCGGCTCGTTGCCGGTAGAGATTGATGATCGGCGTGCAGCCCAGCGGCAGGTTCTCGGCCGTGACATTTTGTTCGAGCGTACCCGAGGTGTGCGACAAGTAGATATACACTTCCAGCGTTTCGCCGGCCCGGGCCAAGGCGGCGCGCGGAATGTCGGCCAGCTCGAAGAACAAGAACTTGGCCGGAAAGGCGAAGAACTCGGTCAGCAGCCGATAACCGAGAAACGACTGGTCAGGATACGACAGCAGCCCCTCTTCTTCGCCGAACCCGACCGGGCGAATGTGGCTCCGCGGTTTGAGCCGGATCGGCGCGCGGTCGTCGGCCGAGGTGGCGATGGCCACGTCGATCGCCTGATGGCAAATCAAGTCGTGCAACGGGTACGCGATCTGAGGCTGCCCTCGGACGAAGAACCGCAAACTCGGCAATTCGATGGTTGCCCATGGAGTCGTGGCCGAGAAGGTGCGAAATTTGAGGCACAGCACGGCGGCTGCTTGCGCGCTGTGAGGCGTGATCGGCGCATTGAACGGTGCGCCACGTAGCGTCGCCGAGACCAAATCGAACGGCCATAGATCGACCGGGTAGCAAGTCCGGAAACGGCACGGGAAGCCTTGGATCGGTTCCGATTCCAGCGCCGTGTGCCGCGCCACCCGGAAACCATTCACCAAATCGACCTGGCTACGGTCGAGCTGGAATTGCACGATGCTCGCCGAGGGAATCGGCCGCAGATAGTGGGGATACAGCACATTCAGCAGCGAGTCGCCGATCTCCGGAAAGTCGTCCTCGAGCTTCATCCGGGTGCGGGCGCTCAGGTACGCGAACGCCTCGATCAGACGCTCGACGTGCGGGTCTTCCGAGGTCCCTTCTTCGAGCCGCAGGCGACCCGCGATCTTCGGATGCGTGCGGCCGAACTCCGCGCCCAGTTGCCGGATGTAGGCCAGCTCGCGATCGTAAAAGGGAAGGAGCTCGTCGGTCATGGCTCAAAGCCTCCTGCTACCGGACGGGACGAATCGTACCCCGGGCGGGCCAACTCGCGGCTTGGCCAAACAGCTAAACGAAAATCGAAAACCGAACCGCTGCACTAGCTGCCTCTCAGATCGAACTGGCCCGAGGCGGGCTGCCATGACGAATCGAAAGTCACCGGCTCGGGTGCCGGTTCGGCGTGCAACAGGGCATTGACACGAAACCGGAGCGTCAGGTCGAGTTGGTCGGCGTTGTTCAACAGTTCGACCCGCACCGTCTTGAACCGCGGTTCATACAGCCGCACGATGCGTTCGATCGTCAGCCGCAACTCCTCGCGCTCGTCGGGATCGCTCAGGTTGGCGCCGTAGAAGTCGGGTAAGCCGTAATGGACCATCGACGGCTTCAGTTGCTTCAGCTCCGGGGGTACTGGAGCGGCGCGGCGACGAGTGTTCAGTAGGTTCTCCAGATCTCGCCGCACCGCCACTCGGATGTCGCGCAACAATTGATGCCGCGCCTTCATCGGCTCGCGGCCGACCTCCGACTCGTCGTCGAGCAACCGGTCAAGCACCGAGGGAATCAGCGGCTGGTGGGCGCGAATGCGGCTCATCGGTCAGCCAGTTTCAGGGACGGGGTGCATGGCCGGGACGCCCGCGGCAATCAACGCTGGTTGAATGTCACGGTTTCCAACTGCAGGATCGACAGGTCGTTTTCGCCGGCCAGGAACATCCGCAAGCCTTGGCCGCGGATCGGGCTCGAGTCGTCGCCGGACCAATCGGTGGCGCGCCCCAGCCGGAGTTGATCGTCCGACAGGGACGATGTTCCCGGATAGGTCGTCGGCAAGAAGACTTCGCCGTCGGGACCCCCGGTCACGATCATGTGAACTCGCCGCCAGAGCAGGTCCTGCGGCCGAACGGGCGCATGAAACTCCATCAGTTCGACAGCGTGCACCGGTACCCAATAGTACTTGCCCGTGCTCGTCAACACTTCGAAGTACCCGGCCGCCAGATCATCGAGATCCCGGAACCCCTCGAAGGCTTGCCCGTTGCATTCGCCGCTGACCGCGGGGCGTTGGGACTCGGCCTGTTCGAGCAGCGTGGTTGCGTCGGCCGTCTTGCCTTCGCGCAAGGCGATCGAGGCTTGCAATCGCAGTCGCAGCTCGTCGTCCGGCTCGACCAGGAACTCGGGCACACGGCCAGCATCGTAGAACTGTTGTCGCGCCTGGGCGGCTCGAATCAACTGGCGAAACATCGCCACGCCGACCGCGCTCTTGGCGTTTTGATGGCCGATCGTCTCCAGTTGCCTGTCGGCTTTCTCCCATTCGCCCGCGAAGCACAGCAACTCGCAGAGAAAACCACGAGCCGACTCGTCGGTCGGTGCTTTCTTCACGTCGTCGATGGCCGCTTGGATCGCCTGTGAAAGATCACCGGTGTCGTAGAAGGCTCGCGAATTCATATCGGATATTCCCTGGGTACCGCTTGAGAGCGGCTGGAGAAATGGAGTGCCGGTTCGAGTCGTTTGGGCCACGCGGTCGTCCGCCAGCTTAACCGCTCTGGCTCGGCGAACAAGTCCACTCAGGTTCCGCGCGGGCGCGTCAGTTCGGTCGTCAGTTTGATCGCGGTCGAAAGTTGTTCCAATTGGAAGTGCGGCCGCAGGTGGATCGTGCAGTCAAAGCCACCCGGCTTGCCGACGCTCTCGCGAACCTGCACCGAAGCCTCGCGGAGCGGGTGGCGGGCTCGGGTTTCCGGGCCGGCTGTGTCGTCCGTCAACACGTATTGCAAGAGCCAGCGATTCAAGAATCGCTGGCAGTCGTCCGCCGTCTTGAATCCGCCGACCTTATCGCGCCCCAGCACCTTGACGTAATGCGCAAAACGCGAGACGCACAGCATGTAATGCAGCATGGCCGAGAGCCGGCTGTTCGTCGTCGCCAGTTCCTGGTCGTAGGTCTTGAAACGCTGGATGGAAGATGCGCTGTAGAGCACGCAATCGGTCGTATCCTTCGAGTAGCACAGGGGAATGAAACCCAACTCGGACAGTTCTTGTTCTTGGCGGTCGCTGACCATCACGTCGGTCGGGCTCTTCAAGGCGATGCCCGCCCGATCGGTCGCGAACCAGTCGAACGTCAGTCCGCCGACCCGCCCCGCGCCGTCCTCTTCGTCGCGCGCGCCGCGCAGGTCGGCCACCCAGCCATAGTTCGCGAATGACCTCAAGACGACGGCGCCAAACGCATAGACCGCGTTTCCCCACAGGAATTTCGAGGCGTCGCGGCCGCGCACATCTTCAGCGAATCGGAAGCCGTCGCTTCGCGAACCGTCGTCGGCATAGGGGCGGCGCATCAAAACGCGCGGCAACATCAGCCCCAGGAAACGGACGTCGTCGCTATCACGCAGGCCGTTCCACTTCGTGTATTCGGCTTGGGAGAACGTCTGGCGAAAGTCGAGCGGTTGTTCCAGCCCGCTGAAGTCGTCCAGCCCGAACATCGCCGGATTGGCCGCCAAGATCATCGGTGCGAAGGATGCCGCCGCGACCGCCGCCAGTTGTCGAAGCGTTCCCACATCGTCCAGCGGGCGCTTGGCCGAGGGGAACGGGCACACGTCGTAATCGCCCAACAGCAGGCCATAAGGCTCGCCACCAGGCATTCCGAATTCATCGCTGTAGATCTTTTGGAACAGTTGGCTCTGATCGAATTCGCTGGCCCGCTCCAGGTCGCGCGTCAGTTCGCGCCAGGAAATGTTCAACAGCCGGACCTTGATTCCGGCTTCGCTTTCCGGCACCGTTTCGACCAGATAGCGCAAACCGCGCCACGACGCTTCCAATTGCTGGAACGCCGGATGGTGCAGGATTCGATTGACCTGGTCGGATAACAGGGCATCCAGTCGAGCAATGTCGCGACTGATCCGCCGGCACAACTGCGCGGCCGAGCGCGGAACGGTGGGATATTGCCAGGCCCAGAGCAGGAGCGCGCGGAGTGGGTTGGCCTCTTCAAGGAATCGGGCATGCAGCGCTTGTGGATCGGCCGCGGGGCGAAACGCCGTCGGCGCTTGGTCCTTCGGCGGCTCATTCGCCGTGGGCGCCGGCGGTGCGACGGTTTGCTGATCGACAAGCCAATCGATCAAATTCCCGCCGGACGGCGGGCCGCCAAGTGCGCTCGGATCGTGTTCGTCGGGCGGTCCGGTGAGCATGAAATTCCGAACGACGCTCCAGGACGACCTGCCACGCAGCGCCGGCGCCTGGGTGGCGCCGGCACTGCCGATAGCAGACGGTCAGTTAGCTGGTCATGCTTAGCTGGTGGCCTTCGGAATCTTGGCGACCATCCGCATCGAGGTCGTAAGTTCTTCCAATTGCAACCAGGGACGCAGATAGGCCACGGCGTTAAAAGCACCCGGCGAACCGGGGATCTCCTTGACCGTAACCTTGGCTTCGGCCAGCGGGAAGCGAGCCTTGTTCTCGGCGCTGGTCTTCGGATCGCCGTTCACGTAGTTGTTGATCCAGCGATTCAACCACGTTTCGCAGTCGCTGACTTCCATGAACGAACCGATCTTGTCGCGACCCAGCACTTTCAGATAGTGGGCGAACCGCGAGGTTGCCATCAGGTACGGCAGCCGCGCCGAGATGGCCGCGTTGGCCGTGGCATCGGGCCGGTCGTACTTCTTCGGCTTCTGGCACGTCTGAGCACCGAAGAACACGGCATAGTCGGTGTTCTTGTAGTGGCACAGCGGCAGGAAACCCAACGCGCTGAGCTCCGCTTCGCGCCGATCGGTGATCCCGATTTCGGTCGGACACTTGGAATCGGTGTCGCCGTCGTCGCTGACGAACGAGTGGGTCGGCAGGCCTTCGACCTTGCCGCCACCTTCGGCGCCGCGAATCGCCACGCAGAAGCCGCTCTCGGCGAAGGAGTTCGTCATGCGCGTGGCCATCGTGTAGGCCGCGTTCATCCAGCAATACTCGTCGTGATCGAGAGCCTTGCCCGGAGGAGCCTCCTCGTAGGCGAACTCGTCGACCGGCTTGGTCGCAGACCCATAGGGGCAGCGGGCCAGCACGCGCGGCATGGTCATGGTCACGAACCGCGCGTCTTCGGAATCGCGGAAGCCACGCCACTTGCCATATTCGCTCGACTCGAAGATCTTCGATAAGTCGCGCGGCTTCGACATTTCGTTCCAGCTCGAAAAACCGAACATGCCCGGACCCGGCGACGTGATGAACGGCGCGAATGAGGCCGCAGCGACGCCAGACATCTTCGTCAACAGATCGATGTCGTCGGGGTGGTTGGTGATCTCGTAGTCGCCGACGAGGGCGCCGTAGGGTTCGCCACCGGGAGTGCCGAACTCATTCTCGTAGAGCTTCTTGAAGGTTTGGCTCTGGTCGAATTCGACGGCCTTGTCGAGATCCTTGAACAAGTCCCGCTTGGAGACGTTCATGACCTTGATCTTCAGTCCGGAGCCGGTCTCGCTGTTCATCACGAGATAGTTCAACCCGCGCCACGAGCCTTCGAGCTTGCGGAATTCGGGGGCGTGCATGACCGCGGCGAGCTGCTTGGAGATCGCCTCGTCGATGGCGGCCACGGCACTGGTCAGCGTGGCCGTCATGTTGCGGCTGTAGGTGACCGTGCCCTTGAGGGCCTCCTCGGTCAGGGTCTTCATCAGCTCTTCGGTACGCGACCGTTCGGTCTGCTTCGTGGCCGAGATGGCCTGTTCGAGCAAGCTGGCACCGGCCTCGGTCGTGGTTTCGGCCGCCGCTTGCGATTGTTGTTCCGCACTACTCACGAAGCACCTCCTTTGTCACCCAGGCCCATTTCCGACGACAACTTCTTCAATTGGTCGTTGTCCTGGAGGACTTTCTCCAGCAGACCTTCGAGTTCCTCCGAACGGTCGACCTTCGACAGCAAATCGCGGAGGCGATCACGGGTTTCCTTGAGCTTCTTGAGCGGCTCGATCTGATCGACCACCTTAGCCGGCTCGAAGTCGTCCATCGACTTGAACTTCAGATCGACCGCGATCTGGCTGCCGTCATTGGCCAGCGTGTTGTCGACCTTGAACTTGGCGCCCGGCGTCATGCGAGCCATGACGTCGTTGAAGTTATCGCGATCGATCTGGACGAACTTACGGTCCTTGAGCGGCTTGAGGGGCTCGCTCGGATTGCCCGAGAAATCGCCCATCACCCCGACCACGAACGGCAGCTCGCGAACGACGGCTGCGCCTTCGGTCTCGACTTCGTACGTGATATGTACGCGCGGCTTGCGTACCCGTTTCAGCTTGTCATGAATGGAAGAGCCCACGACCTAAGTCTCCTCGAAAGGGGTGAAATGTTCTGAGCGACGATCCATCCTGCACGAACAATGGCACGGAAATTCGCTTCGGATCCCTTGGCACAAAGACTGCCGGTCCACCGGCAACCTTGAAAATCGATTCGTTGGGCGTGGCAGACTGCGATCTCGGATGTGGTCTCGAACCTTGAACTTCGACCTTGGCGGACACGGAGCCGACGCCGATCAGACCCCTCGCGATAGACGCGCGCCGATTGTACTTTTCCGGCACCGTCGATTCAATGGGGCGCCACACATGTCCCAAAAGAAGGAGCAACCGGAAGCAAGTCCAGCCCATCGGCATACCGCCGCCGGCCGCTGGTGCGATAGCCTCGCATCGGTTATTTCGGCCCGAGGGGATTCGACGATTTCGGACCCAAGGGGTTCGACGGCTTCGGACCGAGCGGGTTGCTCGCGGCCGGCTTGGGGCCGAGGGGATTCGAGGGCTTCGGCCCCAGTGGATTGCTGCTGGGCGCAGCCGCTGTGGCAGCCGGCTCGGCGATTTGAAGCGACTGATCCTTCTCGATGCCGACTCGTTGGAACAGGCCGTCGATCGTCGAGCCTTCGCCCAGCAATTCGGCCATCAGGTCTGGGAGCGGCATCCGACCCCAGCGGACCAGACGGTTGAGACCATAGGAGAGGATCGAGTGCGGTTCCTGGCGTCGGAAGAATTCGGCCACTTGCAGTAGGATGCGAAACGCGTCTTCGCGCGTCTCCATCCGCTGTTGCGCTGTCCCCCCGGGGACGGCCACGCCGCCCGCGGCTGGTGTCTTGGCCGTAGCACTCGCACTCTGGTCGAGGGCCTGGGCGGCCTCGGCCGAGGCGCTGGCCGCTGCCTCGGCCGAGGCAGCTTGGGCCAGTTTGTCGCGCGCTAGCGACAGGATCCGTTCCTTGACGTCGGACAGCGCCTTGTCGATGTTCGACGACGGCGGGGCCAGATCGTAGCCCCAATCGTCTTTGCCGCATTTCGTCGCCAGTAGCTTGTTCAGTTGCGCGTATTGATCGATCGTCGCGTCCAGGTCTTCCATCAGCGCGCGATAGTACCCGGGGGTGCTTTCGCGCAAGCTGGCGTCGAACATTTCGCGAGTCGGAGTGCCGCGTGCGATCCGCTTTTGCTTGGCCTTCTCGTCGGTCATCTGCTCCAACGCCAGCGCTTGGCTGTAGTCGGCGCTTGAGTAGCTGCCGCTCCGGCCCGAGGTGATCGGGATGGCGTTGATCGGCTGAATCAGCGCGCCTTCGGAGTCCTCGCCGTTGAGACCGGTCAACTGAGCGACGGTCGTCTTGACGCCGTCTTCGTCGGGGAGCGGATGAATGCCGTCCCAGTACTTTTCCGACAGCTCGCGGATCAGCCGAAAGCCGTCGCGCATGCCCGGAAAGCCGTTGAGTCGCGTCAGGCCTTCGGTCAGCCACGAGGCGACCCATAGGTCCTTCGACTTCGACTTCAGGACGTCGCTGGCGAGCTTGACGACTTTGCCCCAGTCCGGCGGCTCGATGCCGGCGACTTCGCTCTCTTCGCCCCAGGCCATTTGGAGCTTGCGCTCAGCGGTACGGGCGGCCTCCCGCGCGTCTTTGACGGCGTAGTAGAGAGGGCTCAGCGCGGCATCTTCCTTCAGTTCCGCGCCGGCCGGCTTGTCGCCGGGAATCGCAGCGGTCAACGCGGCAAAGTCGATCACGTCGGGGCTAGGCATGGCACAGACACGCTTGGGTTCGAAGGAGAGCCGATGCTTGCAATGCAATCATCGGTTTTTTCAGTGGCGACCTTGCTCACACCATCGCCGTCCTGGCAATCTTGCTGAGCTACTATAGGTCGCACTTTCGGCGGAAACCACTGAGTTCCGCCGAGCGGGGGGGGGTCAGAAAGACCACCGGGCATCGAACCGGATCATGCTTGTGAACATGCGTTCGGTCGTGGGGCTGAAGCCGCTGCTCACCCCCAACTCCAGCATGCCTAGGACGCTCTCCTTGTCCATCGCGACGCGCATCCCCGGCATGATCGAGACCATCGTGAGCGAATCGATCTTCTGAGTCAGCCCGAAGTCCGAAATCGACTGCATTCCGCCCAGGACCGAATTCCCAACCAGCTCGAGCGTCGGCATCCAGGCCACGAGGTCGGTTTCCATCAAGACATAGCTGAGGCCGGTGGCATAGGTGACCAGGTCGCCTTGCCAGGTTGGGTCGCCACCCAACGGGAACTGAAAAGCGAACTCATTATGCCAATAGAGTTTGCAATTCACCCGGTAGCGGAAGAGCAAGCCGTGATCCATCGAGACGTGGCCCGTTCCGGTTCCCTTCCCGGGCGAGCCAGTGGGCATGAACGTGCGCATCATGTAGGTGAGCTGCCAGTTCGCGTTTTCGGCGAAGACCAGCTTGGTCGTGATGTTCATGTCGCCGAACCCGCCGTGTGTCGGGTTATTGCTCGGGTCGACCAGCATCAACGGGTAGTCCGTGGACAGCGAGAACTTCGCCGTGGCCATCTCCAGCACGATGTCGTACCGCTGATAATTGGCGGAAGCGTTGGGGAGTGGCGTGCCACGCCCACCCAGGCTGCTCGGCTGGGCGAACAGCAACTCGGCTTTATCCGGGTTGCGAACGCCATAATAGGCTTGTGGCGTGAGCCTTAGATTGTTGAACGGTTGCGAGAGGTCGATCGCGAACGGAGCGAGCATCACTCGCTCTTGCCCTAGCCCGGCGTCGGGCTGAAACTTGCGAAACCATTGGCCGAAGCGTACCAAAGGCCGCCTGGATACAGGCTGGGCCTGGAAACCAGGGTCGGGAATCGGCGTGATCGAGTCGAAGGCCGGAGTGGGTTCGACCACCATCGTCGGATTGGGAACCGGAATCTCTTCGCTGACCGGGCCCGGTGCGGCCTGGGCTAGCGACGTCGCGCCGGGTTCGCCCTCGAGCGCACGATTCGCCAAGCTTCCGAACGATACATCCAGCACCGGAACCGAGCGCAAATCGGAAGACGATTGGGTCGGCTTCGGGATCGCTTCACCGCTCGGGATGGCATTCGGGTCGGGGCGCGGACTTTCGGCCGCGCGTGGTGTGGTGCCCGGGCGCGCCTCGCGGATCGGACCGACCACGCTCCGGCGCCCCGCGGCTGCGTTCGACGTTCCGCGTGGCGGCTGTGCGACGATCCCCACATTCGGACTGACGCTCACCTGACCATTCGGGGCCGGTAGCGTGATCGGCGGGGCCACGACCATGGTCGGCGGATAGACGCCCCCATAATTCGCAGCAGCCGTTGGACTCGGGGCTTGCGCGCAAGCCTTGCCGGAGGCGGCGAGCAGTAGCAAGACTACTGCCAGCCGGCCGACTTTCCGACTCGCTCTCGCAACATGCCGATCGCGATGCATCGTTTGTTGCCGCTAGACAAGGTTCGAACACAACGGCTGCCGGGACGCCGCCTAGGCGCATAGAAGGCGCACGGCACCCAGCCACCGTCCATAGATATCGGTCGTGTCGATTACGGGGGTTGAATACGCCTTGGCAAAATCCGGAGATTTTTCCGCCTGAGCAGGACAGCAGCATGCGATGCTGCGGCTCGAGCGAGCTGTCGCCGGACGATATCGGCGGGGGCACGCCTGCGGGCGGCCCATCGCGAAAATGCCCTGCGGCAAAAGTTTACAACCTCCGCGTTGCTTGCTAACATGCGGCCCAGCATCCCGGTCGCTCCCTTGCCTGCTGGTGCCAGCATCGAGGTTCCCGAGGAGCAAGCGTAGGCATCCCGCCAGCTTACGACGCCGGGATCTGGCGATGTCCGCCAGATGATCGGGGCAAGAAGTTCAGGGCATCAAAACCCTTCGTCGCGCCGCGACCTCAAAGGGATGGGAGTGGAATGCGCAACCCGTCGGTCCACTGGTACGAAGGGCTCTTTCTTCGCCCGCAGCATTTCCAAGCGGCTGACCGCTATTGGACCGAATTGCTGCATACCTCGCAGCAGTGGGACCAACCCTACGGTTACGGCGTGCGGGCGATCGAGATCAGCAAAGAGGCGCTGGCCAATCGTCAGTTGCAGATCCACGTGCTGCAAGCCCGGATGCGCGACGGAACGCTCGTCTCGCTCGATCTCGGCACCGCTCCTGACCGTGTCGATCTACGCGAAGATTTCGTCGGGTTGAACGAGCAGTCGATCGGTCTGGAAGACGCCTTTAACCGCGAAACGACCGTCCGCGTCTACCTGGCCGTCCCCAATCTGCAACTGGGCCGACAAAACGTGGCTCGCGCCGGCAGCACCGAACGTACGCGGTTCGTCGAGCACGATCAGTCGGTCCAGGACGAGAGCCAAGGCGGAGGCGACGAACCGATCCAGTTCCGTTCGATCAACGCTCGCCTAATGCTCTCGACGCAAGATCTGGCGGGCTACGAAGTTCTGCCGATCGCCCAGCTCAAGCGGGCCAGCGAAGAGTTGGCCGCGCCGCGGGTCGATGCCGATTACATTCCGCCCGTGCTCACCATCGATGCCTGGCCCGGCCTGGGACGCGACATCGTCCGCGCGATCTACGACGTCATCGGCCAAAAGATCGAAGTGCTGAGCGGGCAGATCAGCAACCGAGGCATCGGGCTCGACAGCCGCGAAGCCGGCGATACCGAGCGAATCTTGCTGCTGATCCAGTTGAACGCGGCGTACAGCACCCTGGCCGTGCTGGCCTTTGCCCAAGGCGTGCATCCGCTGACGGCCTACTACGAGTTGTGCCGGCTCGTGGGGCAGCTCTCGCTGTTTGGCGGCGACCGCCGCGCCAGCGATATCCCACCCTACGACCATGAGAACCTGGCCGGCATCTTCAAGCACATTCGCTTGCGGATCGAGCAGCTCATCAACACGGTCCGCGACTACGAATTCGAGCATCGCTACTTGATCGGCGTCGGCCTGGGCCTGCAAGCCACGCTCGAGCCGCAGTGGTTCAACTCGAATTGGGAATGGTTCATCGGCGTCAATAAGGGTGACTTGAGCGAGAGTGAGTGCCGCGAGTTGCTCTCGGCGGGCCAACTCGATTGCAAGTTCGGCTCGAGCCGGCAGGTCGAGATCCTGTTCAAGAATCGAGCCCAGGGCTTGCAGATCACGCCGCTCGATCGGGCGGTGCGCGCGCTGCCCAACTGGCGCGATTGGATCTACTATGAAGTCGATCGCCGTGACTCTCCCGCTTGGCGCGACGTGCAGCAGACGCAATCCTTGGCCATGCGGCTGCGCGACTCGCTGATCATCAACCGCGATCAATTGCAGGGGGAGCGGAGGCTGATCGTTTCGGCCCGCGGCAAGCAAGCCACCCTGCAATTCGCCTTATTCGCAGTGCCGACGCACGCATGACGCCCAAGTTCGCGCAGGCCGTCGATCCCATCTTTCTGCATGTCTTGCGGTTGCTCGACCGGGTCAGCCGGGGTGAGAACCCCTCGCCCCAAGACGAACGGCTTGGGATCCGCGCGCTGATCGATCAGGCCGAGGCTATCGTCGGCGCCGGGCAGGAATGGGAGCTGGCCAAGTACGCCCTGGTCTCCTGGATCGACGAAGTGCTGCTGGAAACGCCCTGGGATGGCCGCGAGTGGTGGGGGAACAATGTGCTCGAAGTCGAGTTGTTCAACTCCCGCTTGTGCAACGAGCAGTTCTACGTTCGGGCCCAGGAGGCTTCGGGCCTCACGCGCCGCGACGCCTTGGAGGTCTTCTACGTCTGTGTGGTGCTCGGGTTCCGCGGCTTGTATCGCGAGCCGGAACTGGCTTACCTGCTCACGCAGTCGCATGGCTTGCCACCGGATCTGGAAACCTGGGCCAAGCAGATCTCGCTGGCGATCCGGCTCGGACAAGGGCGCCGCCCCTTGGCTCCGCCAAGCCATGAAATCACCGGCGCGCCGCCGCTACGGGCGCAGCCGCTGGTGGCTTGGAGTTGGCTGTTGGCTGTCTTGTTGGTGGCTTCGATCACGATCGTCTGCTTCGCCACGGGGTTCTGAACACACGGCCTGGCGCTTGGCGCTGCTGGAGTGAATCGCATGTCCACAGATGCCGATAAGGAAAAGCCGCCCGGTCGAGTGACGCGGTTCTTTAGCTGGCTGGGCGCTTTGCCCGGCCGGTTTCGCCGCTCGCCGCTGCCGTTTCGCGCCGCGGTGCTCGTGGCCGTCGCGCTAGTCGTGTTCGTCGTCGTGGCCTGGACCGTGTTTCTGCTCGACGAGCAAAGCGTTCCCTGGCGGCATGCGCTGTCGTTCTCGCGTGTGTTGGTCGTGCTCGTGTTGCTGGTCGTGATTCCGCTGCTCGTCCACCGCGGCTTGCGGCTGTGGCTGTCGGGCGAGATCTCCGATTTTCCCGACATCGACTACGCCTGGAATCATGGGGTCGAATCGCTCGCGCGACATGGCTTGCGGCTCGACTCGATCCCCGTGTTCTTGATCCTGGGCTCGGCCAATCAGCGGCAGGAGCGCGACCTGATGGCCGCTTCGGGCCTACGGTTGCGCGTCGAGGCCGAACGGGACGAGCGCGCCCCACTGCGCTGGTATGCGAATGCCGACGGCGTCTACTTGTTCTGCTCCGAGGCCGGCTGGTTGAGCGCACTGATGTCGCAAAGCGCTCGCCCGCGGCTGGGGAACGTTTCCGCCGAAGTCGCGGCATCGGAAGCGCCGCTTCCGCGTGCGGCGCTCACCACCGCGCCGGCTCTTGATGGCGCGCCACCAGAACCGCCGAAACCGGTTCGCGAGGAGCAGGTCACCGGGACGATCATGCTCGATCAGTACATGACCAAGCAGACCCCGCAGCAAGCGGCTCCGGCGCCCGCCCCCGCGGCCACCCGCCGCCCGCGCGGCACGATGATGCTCGATCCGAGCATGCAAGACCCGGCGGTGATTGCGGCCCTATCGACAGCTCGCGCTCCTGCGCCGGTCGAGGCGCCCACCACAGGGAGTGCCCTCTGGACCGGGTTTTCGCCGACCAGCGGCGACGAGGGGGGCGCCGAGGCGTCGTTCGTGCCTCTGGCACCGCAAGACTCGACCGAGCAGATGCAGCGGCTGCGGCATGTGTGCCAATTGCTGCGTCGAGCGCGCCAGCCGCTGTGTGCCATCAACGGCGTGCTCACGCTGCTCCCTTTCAACACCCTGCAATCGCGCTCGGCCGATGCCAACGAAGTCGAACGGGCCTGTCGTTCCGACCTGGCGATCATCCAGCGGGCCCTCGATCAGCGCGCGCCGGTGACCGCGCTCGTCGTCGGCATGGAGCAAGAGGCCGGCTTTTGCGAATTGGTCCGGCGCGTCGGCCGTGAGCGAGCAAGCGTTCAGCGATTCGGCCGCGGTTTCGACGTGCGCTGCGTGCCCACGGCCCACGAGCTGGAAGGCTTCTGCTCGCACGTCTGCGGCACGTTCGAAGACTGGATCCATACCCTGTTTCGCGAAGCTGGTGCCCTGTCGCGACCGGGCAATCCGCGGCTGTACGGCCTGCTCTGCAAGGTTCGCTCCACGTTGCAAAGCCGGCTGTCGGAGATCCTGGTCGGCGCATTCGCCGACAGCCGCCGATCGGGCGACGATGATCCCTGCTTGTTCAGCGGCATCTACTTCGCCGCCGCCGGCCACACCGAAGACATGCAAGCCTTCGTCAAAGGCGTGTTCGATAAGCTCTTGCAAGAACAAGAGCAGGTCGAATGGACCAGCCGGGCACTGACGACCAACCGTCACTACCTGACAGCCGCCTACGTCGGCGGCGTCATCGATGCACTGCTCGGGGCGACGCTCGTCGGCCTGCTCGCCCGCCATCTCTGGCTACGCTAAAGCTCGGGGCCGGTTCAGTGAGCGCTCAGGGCTTGCGCTGTGAGCGCCCGAACCATGCTCCCAGCGCCCCGAACCAACCGCGCTGCTCTTTGCCGGCCGGAGAGGGGGCGGAATGCGGTGCCCGCGGCGTGCCCTGGCCGCCGACGCTAGGTCGAAGCGCCGGCGAATTGGTCGGCTCGCCTGGCGCGTAATCGACAGTCGGCTGCGTATCGCGTGGAAGCACTTCGGTCGGCCGCGCGGCCGGCGCGGCTCCTCGGACCGGTTCCCGCGCACCGACAGCCGCAGCGCTCGTAGGCGCTGCAATCCCGTCGAGCGCCGCGGCCATCTCCGCGGCCGAAGCAAATCGATCCTGCGGTTGCTTGGCCAGCACACGCATGATCACCTGGCCCAAGGGGCCTTCGGCAATCTCCGGCGGCAGCGGCGGCACCGATTCGAAATTGTGCAACATCAGAACCTTGACCGGGTTCTCGTCGTCGAACGGCACGCGACCGGTGACCAGCTCGTAGAGCACGACGCCCAGCGAATAGAGGTCGGCCGAGGTGGTCAGCTCGTCGCCGCGGCACTGCTCGGGGCTCATGTAAACCGGAGTGCCGACGACGCCCCCCTGCATCGTCAACTTAGCGGTTTGCGACAGATCCGAACCTTCGGTCACCTTCGCAATGCCGAAGTCGAGGACTTTGACCAGCAGTTCGTGGCTCGCAGTTCCGGCGTCCGGCGCGCAAAGGAAGATATTCTCCGGCTTCAGGTCGCGATGGATGATTCCC
>Ga0181519_10002073_pt1 | contig 17284 bp, 18 predicted proteins | sample PEATcosm2014_Bin_26_FD_121102 | JGI IMG/M metagenome (GOLD analysis project Ga0181519, IMG submission 121102) | Peatland microbial communities from MTU Mesocosm Facility, Houghton, MI, USA - PEATcosm2014_Bin02_10_metaG | ecosystem: Environmental > Terrestrial > Soil > Wetlands > Peat | place...
GTCGCTGATCAAATAATCGTCCGCGCCCGTCCCAGCGGGAGTGATGCGCAGGTGCTCGCGGCTGACTACGTCATCGCGCTGCGGATCGAAGCGCACATCGCAGGTCTCGGCCCTGCCCACGGTGATGCCGCGCAACCCATCGGCGTTGAACTCATCGCTCTGGTGCATCCGGGAGCCCCCGGTGTGTCGGATCAGAATTCGGCGAGACATGCTTCCCTCCCTTTTCGTATGAGTGCTATTTCCGTGGTGATCCTTGCCGCCCACGATGCCCGCCCTCGCGGACGGATTACGCCCAGCCGTTTACGGCTGCGGCGGATACTGCTGCGGAGCGGGCGTTGAATAATCCGCCGCCGGAGGCGCCAGTGGTGCCGGCGCTCCCTTGGAGTTCACGCCCTGCGCGGCGTCCATCGCCTTCTGCGAGCTGATCGTCTGCGCCGTGCAGATGCTCTGCGCGGCCTCGGCCAGCCTCTGTAACTGTTGCATCACGTTGTCGCTCGGCGCTGCTCCGCTCATCGCCGCCTGCAACTCGGCGCGGCGATCCGCGTCCGTCGTCTCATCCATCAGCACCTGCAGCATCTGGTTGATCCCCTGCTGCATGCCATCCGGATTCGAAGCCAGCCCGTTGAGATAACCGGCGTAATCGTTGGCCTCCGCACAGGTCTGCCGTGCGGTTGCCACCTGCGCCTGCGCCAGGGCCAGCGCCGGAGAAGGCGTGTACACAGCCGGAGCCCGCATGTTCAGCACATCCTGTGCCGTCGCCGGCTGCCCCGTAGCGCCCGGCTGTACCGCTCCCGGAGCCGCTGCCGCCACGGGAGTCACCGGCACTTGCGATGAATTCACGACATGCTTCGGCGCAGGCATATCCAACGGATTTAGACTTCCCGCCGGATGCGCCGCCCCGCCCGCAGGCTTCGTCGGCACAGTATGCTTCGCCGTGGCTGGCTTCGCCGGAGCTGACTTTACGGTGCTATGCTGCGCAGCCTTCGGAGTGCCTTTCGGTTTTGCCGCCGGACGATCCGGCGGCCCCTTCATGTCTAACGGATTTAAGGACCCAGCTGCGTGCCCGCCCGCCGCCGGAGAACTCCCCGCCGGGCTCGCCTGTGGAGCGGCAGGCGGTGGCGGAGGTGGCGGAGGCGGATCCGTCGGCGCAGGCGGCGGAATCAGCGGAGCCGGAGCCTGCTCCGCCGTTACCGAAACCGTCGCGCGCCCATCGGAGTTTCCCTGCGAACTCTCCGCCGGAGCCTCCGGCCGCGTGCGCAGAACGGGACGCGGCGGAGTCCCGGGATCGTACGTCTTCAGAGTGGTGTTCTGGCTCACCGTGCTGCCCGGTTGCGCGCCCGCGTCCGCGGCAGCCTGCGCCAGGCAGGGGATGGCCAACCACAGGCATAGCAGCAGAGACCAGCTTCCCGCGCGGCGCGCAAAGCTCACGCTGCGCTCCGCCCCCGGAGTTGCCCACTTACACACACGCCTCTTCATTGCGGCCTCCCGCAAACTCATCCCGCCCCGCCAGTTTCCGCCGTTCGCCTGGCTAGTACATCTTCCGTTTCTTCGCGCTGGCAGCCGGGGCGCTGGTATCCGTGCTCTGCGCTGCGGCGCTATCGGTTGGCGGTGGCGGTGGAGCGATGTCCGCCGGAGCCGGAGGCGGTGGCACAGGAGCCGGAGCCACCGCCGGAGACGTACCCGTTGCATCCGTCGTCGGAGCGCTGGCATCAGGAGCCACAGGAGCCGCAACCGGGGCGATGCCTGCATCCGGAGCGCCGGCCGGAGCCGCACCCGTCGGAGCCATGGCTGCTTCGTTCGCCGCCTCCAACTCGCGCACCTTCGCCGAATCCACGCCATTGGCAATGCCCTGCGACGTCACCTGCAAAGTGAACTGCGAGCCCGGGAAGAACTCCATGTTCACCGAGCTGGCGCCGAACTCGGCTGCGGCGGCAAATCCCAACGCGCCGCCCGCGGCGCCGCCAATCAACATGCCACTGGCTCCGCCAAGGGCATATCCGGCCGCCATGCCGGCCATGGCGCCGAACAAGCTGCCCTTCTTCTTGGCGGCTGTGTTCGCCTTGGCCACCAGCACGCCTTCTTCGTTCACCTTGGCCACGCCCTTGGAGTTGGCGAAGTCCGTGATGTCGGCCTGCACCGCGTAGGTCTTGTCGCCAATCGTGAGGGTCTCAAACTTGAAGTCAATGTTGGAGTGGGGCCTCCGTTTGTCTCTCGCCGGCTCCACCTTCTTGATCGTTCCCTCGAAGATCGCGCCCTGGTAATCGGTCGGCAGCACGACCAGTGCGGTGAACTGGTCTCCCGCCTTCGATGTCGCGGTGCTGACAGGGGCGGTCAGCTTGACCACGAACTGCATGTTCTTGGCGCTGAAATCCTGTGCGGGGGAAAATGGCGCCGCAAGCAGAACGAGCATCACTAGACTCAGAATCCGAAGACAGATACGCATCTCATTCACTCCGTTTTGGTTAAATTGATGACCCTAATTCACCGTCCATAAAATCGTCTGTTGCACCGTTCCCTTGCCCTGTACCCGGAAGGCCAGCCGCTGGTAGCGGTTGCTTGGCGATGGCGGCGCCGCGATGATCACATGCTTGCCATCCTTGGGTTGCAGGCTCACCGATACTCCCGGCAGGCTGCCGCTCACAATGCGTCCCTGGTCCGCCTGCCCGCCCATGATCGTCACCAGAGTCACTCCCTGCACCTCGCCCTCCCACACCAGCGAGCCCGAACTCGGCCCGTCGTACACCTGGGGCGAGGGTTGCTGCTGCGGAATATTCTGCGGGATGCTGGCCGAAGCTCTCTGCTGCTGCATGGCGATGCGGTCGCGCTCGGCCTGCAACCGTGCCGCTTCCTCTTGGTTGCGGCGTGCCGCGGCCGCCTGCTCGGCGCTCATGCGATCCAGCTCTGCCTTTTGCGCGGCAATCTGCTGCTCGCGCTGCGCCCGGTCGAAATCCGCCTGCGCCGCCGCCTGGTCTGCCGATTGTGTAGCGGATTGCGCATTCGCCTGGTTCGCGGTCTGCTGCCCTGTTCCGGCGGCCGAAGGCTTGCCGGCCTCATTGGACGAGCCCGCCGACGGGTTCCCCGTCTGCCTTCCGCCGGAGAAAACGCCTCCCTGCGGCTCACTGGAAGTGCTTGTAGTTGTGTTGGTTACGGTCTTTCCGCCGCCCCAGAAGCTGAGCAGCAACCCGGCGCCGAGCAGCACCACGCAGGCCACCACCAGCAATATTTTGGGTAAAGGCGAGCGTCTCGCCTTCTCCTCGATCAGTACGGTGGGCTTGATCTCTCGATCACTCATCGCAAGTCAATACCTTCAAAACAATTGAGGTGCAACAGGTTACAGCCTCACGTACGTGACACCCTGAACGCGCGGAGGCGATGCCGAATTTTATCCGCCGTGTTTCTGTTTCGCAATGAGGAATTATCGCCTAGATTATGCACCGAACCGGCGCAATTACCACACAATTATTCGCAGTATCAATGCCTTAGCCACGCCAGTCGGGTTCCATAGCCGAAACGAACAATCGGACCCCGATGAACGCTCCGCCGCTAATCGTGCAGCACTACGCTGACCAGTGAATCGTGAACGTACAGGCCGCCGCTGCCGTACTCGATGTAACCCAGTTCCCGAAAGCGGTTCAGGAAGAAACTGACTCGCGAACGGGTTGTGCCGATCATTTCGGCCAGGGTCTCCTGGCTTATCTTCGCAATCAGCGGTACCGGCTTGGATTCCTGTCCGAAGTTGGCCATCAGCAGCAGCAGCCGGGCCAGGCGCTTCTCGCTGGAGTTGAAGAGGTGATCCACCAGGTCTGCTTCCATGCGGACGTTCCTGACCAGCAGGTAGGCAAGAAAGCGTTCGGCAAACTCCTGATCCTGATGCAGCGTTGAGACCATCGCGCGCTTTTCAAGCCGGACAATTGCGCTTTGTTCGGCTGCGCTGGCGGTGGACATGCGCAGCGGTTGCCCGGCCAGGCAGCCTTCGCCGAAGAAGCTGCCCTCCGGTAAGATGGCAACCACAGCTTCTCTCCCGCCCTTGGAGACCACACTCAACTTCACCTTGCCGCTTTGGAGATAAAAGACCGCGTCCGCCTCGTCTCCTTGTGAATAGATGGATTCATCCGCGATGTACACCCGGCTGGATTTTCCCGCAGAAAGTTTTGTCAGCAGCAGGCGGGGATCAAAGGCGGCAGCCTGTTTCTGCAACACCTCAACATCCACAGGATTGTCCACGAGTTCATTGCCCGCAATCGGCGTCGAAGGATGGGATTCCTTCCCTGAATGTGTGCCGCTCTTCTTCTCTCGTGCGCCTGGTTTCGCGGTATTGGAAGTTGAGGCGATGCGCTTGGCGGACATCGGAGCCTCCCACTCGAACGGTGGACCAAGAGTAAATTGCCGGGTGCGCCGAGTATATCCCCTAACCGCAAGTGTCTGGAAGTGCCTAGCCCTTCTCGCCCGATGGCTTCACCCGCGCAGGAATACCCGAGATGAGGCGCTCGTAGCCCTTGAGCCGTTCGCCGGCAATCACCAGCCCATCCGAGGTGATTTCATATTCCCGGATGTCCTGGCTGTGGCTGCCGCCGCGCATCTTGATGATGACCAGAATCTTGCGAAGCTGGCCTTCAATGGATACATACCGCAGCCGGATAATGTCATCGGTGAGGAAGGAGATCGAGTAGGTGCTGAAAGGAAATTCAGTAAAGGACTCGTCCACCTCCACCGTGCTCAGGATTGTGACCCCGATCCCAGTCAATGCGAAGATCATCCGGTAAAGGGATTCGCGGAAATCCTCGCGGAAGCCGGGCGAAAGCGCCATCTCGAATCCCGCCAGCGAGTCAATCACCAAGCGCTTGGCGCCAATCTTCTTCACCGCCTCCAGAATCTCGTTCATGGTCTCGTCCACCGAGAGGTCCAGCGGGCGGAGATACAGAATCAGGAGGTTTCCATCCTTCTGCGGCGTCTCCAAATCCATACCCAAGTTGCTGGCCCGGTCCGTGTAGGCCTGCGGACGCTCTTCAAATACGGCCACAATGCCCGGCTCACCCTGGCGGATGCCTTCGGCGATAAACTGCGTTGCCAAAACCGATTTCCCTGTCCCGGAGGCTCCGGTCACCAGTACGCTGTCGCCTTCAGGAATGCCCCCGCCCATCATCTTGTCCAACACAGGAATACCGATGGAAAGCCGGCGCGTGCCGCTTTCTTTCCTCTTGTGTCCGCTCAGTCCAAAGGTACGCGAAAAGGCTTGCAGCCCTCCATCGGTAATGCGAAACGTGTGCAGGCCCGGCACGGATGCCTGTCCGCGCAGTTTGACGATCTGCAACTTGCGCACAATGGAGTTTCGCTCCGCGGTCTGGCGCAGCCAGAACAGGCCATCCGCGACGGTGAAGATGGGGTTGTCCCGCAGCTCATCCTCGGCATATTCGCCAATCAGGAAGGTGGTGGCCTGCCAGCTTGCCAGGAACAGCGCCAACTGCTGGATGAAGGCTTGCAAGTCCAGTTCACCGGGGCTGCCTTGCGACTTCCGTACCATGGTGCGGAAGGAGTCCACCACCACGACGGCCGGGTTGGACTTTTCAACCTCTTTGATGATCTCCGCCAGCACCGCGCCCAGGTCCTTCTCCAATACAACCTGGCTCAGGTTGATAAAGCGGACAGAGTCAGGCACCTTGGACGGCTCGAAGAACGTGTACTGCTGCTGGTATCGCAGCATCTTAATGGCGGATTCCCCAAGCACCGTGAAGTAAAGCGCAGGACGCTCCGGGCTGGCATTGGCAAAGACGAACTGGTGTGCCAGCGTCGTCTTTCCGCTGCCCGGCGCACCGGCAATAATGTTGAATGAGAACTCCGGGAGGCCGCCACCCACGATATCGTCAAGGCCGGGAACCCCGGTCGGCAGTTTGTTGATCGTCACCTTGTCTCGAGTGCTCATGCTCTTGTCCCATCCCCAGAACTGCAATTCTCTATATCCGCTTCAGGCCACGCATCCTGCACCAGTCGTAATGTCATGGATTTGCCCAGGAAGACAATCAGCAATCCCAGTAACTGGGTGATGAGAATGGCTTCCCCACTCCCATCCGGGTGCTTGCCGCCAGGTGGTTCAGCCTCGCGGAAGCCTTGCAGGCTGCCGTCCGCCAGCACCTGTACCTGCTCAAGCCCGGGAGCCTCCGCCTTAGCCAGCGTCAGCGCGCGGCAAGCAAGCGAGCGAAAGCCCGTAACTCCCGCCAGGGCGCATAACCTTCGGCGCAATTTTTCGTAGACGCGAAGAGCCGCGGACTCCGCTGCGTGGGAGGAGTCGCCGGCAGAGGCCTCGCTGGCCAGTATCTGCCTGGCCAAATCTCGCGTTTCTAGTGGAAGCATCGTTCCATTCCCGTGGATATGCGACGTAACAACTGGCGCGCTACCTCAACTCCCGCGCCGCATCAACTCCCGTGCTGCATCGAACTCACTACATCGAATCAATGCTACGCTCTTCCCTTGCACAGCACTGCCGCGGCAGGCCCAGGCGAGGTCATTTCATGGCACTCACATCAGGTAAGGATCCCGCCTCGGCTTTGGATCTTCCTCTTCGGGCTCGGCAGCCTTGCTACGGAGGATCGCGAGTAGCTCCAATGCAGTCGCCGTATTGCGCAGATTTCCAGAGACGGACATCAGGGCGCCTTCCACCGAAGGATTCTCGTCCGCCAGCGCCTGCAGGCGGTCGCTGACGCTGTGCAGATGGCCCACCTCTTCCAGAATGTCCTCGTACGGAGTGACTTCGCCCGCCTCGGTCGTCACCGTCAGGCGAGGAAACACATCCTGCACCAGTTGGATCGTCACCGCCGCTCCCAGTAAGGAAAGCAGCAGTTCGAGCAGCCGTGCGACAAAAAGGACGTCTCCCTGGGAGGCATGGCGCGGGTCATCCTCCGCAGCGGCATCCACAAAGCCCTGGAAGTGTCCGCTTGCCGTGACCCTGGCGGCACCGAGGCCGGGAGCTTCCTTTCTCGCCAGGTTCAGTGCGCGGGCGAGCAGCGAGCGATAACCGGAAATTCCCGCCAGCGCGCACATTGGCTCATGCAGCTTCTCGCAGACGCGCACCACGGCGGGCTCGCCCAGCCCGGAGCCCTGCCCCGCAACGGCCTCGTAAGCCAGCAGGCTCCGCGCAAAATCTCTTGTTTCCTTCTTTAACGTCACGATTTACCCATGCCACTCGAACCAGAATTGTATGTCTGTGGTGAACGAATCCTACACCCTCTGCCTCTGCCCCGTATGTAGCCGCTTCATGCAACCGCCTCGGTGCGCGCGGGCCTTGCAGCGCAGTCCCGGTTGCGATGCTCTGGTATAGACCACCATGCTGCTCACGAATGTGCATTATTGACCAGACATGAAAACATTCCGCATGACGTTCCATTGCGCAAGTTCTGACGGACGACGCGGCTGTGAACGGCCGTCAGCATAACGCCGAAGTGCTCACCGCAGACAAGAAAAGCCACCCCGCAGGGGGTAGCCGTCGCACTTCACTTCTAGATTGTATTTTCTTGATTCCGGAAGATTTATGGCGGAGAGGGAGGGATTTGAACCCCCGGTGGAGTTACCCCCACGTCTGATTTCGAGTCAGGTGCATTCAGCCACTCTGCCACCTCTCCGCGGCTGCAGAACGAGCAGACGCTCGCAAACAGAGTGTAGCAAACCTGCGCCGTGGAAGTCATCACCCCGCCGGCGCTTTCCGTTGTAAAACAAAGTACTTCGCCGCATCCTTGTGACCCTCGTGCTTTCTCCCTGTGTTCTCGTTCGGAAGAAAGGATATCCTCAAGCCGTGCCCATCAACGGCCAAATCGTTCTCAACGGCGATGGCTTTCTGGAGACCGCCTGGGGACAGCTCTCGGCCGAGGATGTCATCAGTTTTCTCGACGGCATCCTCGCGTCTCCTCCTGTGCCCGACCCCTATTTCGTGCTGCTGGACTACTCCAAGGTCAAAGACATTACGGGCTCCATCACGGAAGTTCGCGCCGTAGTGCAGAGAAGCGAGCAGTTGAAGAAGCAAACCAAGCGCAGGTGTGTCCTGGCGGTCATCGCCACCAAGCCCGTTGTCTACGGCCTTTCGCGCATGTGGCAGGTGCTCGCCGAATTCAAGACCGGCTGGTACATCAACGTCTTCCGAGATCGCGACGAGGCCCTCGCCTGGCTGCAACACGAGGTCCAATTACGCCACCAGGTCACACTGCCGCCACCCGCCGAGTGGCTCCCCCCGGAGGCTGAGCAGGCCTCTCCGCTGCCGTAACCTTCTGCCACAAACGCCGGGTGGCCCATTCATACCTTCTCTCAACGGGTGCCCTACCCTTCCGCCCTCCGTTGGCGGAGGGTGGGGTAGTTGACTTTGATCTTCTCCGCCCCAAAAAACTCTGGACCGCCCGAGAGCGGTCCAGTCTCAATCAATCGTCTGAGAAACCCTACCGGGCGATCATCCGCATCTTGTCGGCGTTGGTCGCGTTAAAGGCGGCGTTGTCGCCCTCATGCGCGGGAGTGATGGCCAGCAGCTGCTCCTTGCGATACACCAGCGTCGTTGCGTTCATCGTGGCCAGCTCAAAGCCGTGCCCGTGCGTAATGGCGTCCGTCGGACAGGCCTCCACGCAGTAGCCGCAGAAGATGCAGCGGTTGTAGTCAATGTTGTAAACCTTGGCATAGCGCTCGCTGCTGCTGATGCGCACGGCCTCCGTGTTGTCGGCGGCCTCAATGTAAATGCAGTTCGAAGGGCAGGCCGCCGCGCACAGGAAGCAGGCGACACACTTTTCCAGCCCACCTTCGTCTCGCTGCAACACATGCAGCCCGCGAAAGCGCTCCTGGAAGACGGCGCCCTTGAGCGGCCCCTTGCCGTCGGGATAGTTCTCAACGGTCGTCGGCTGGAACATCTCCATAAAGGTGATGCTCATGCCCTTGGCAATCGCAGCAATGTTCTGTATCAGTCGCATCCCACTCCCACCGTAACGAGACAGTATAAAAGAATGGAAGCCGTTTCGCCTAGCCGCATCTTTGTCGCCTTAAAGCCGGGGTATGATATATGGCGTGAGCAAGCCAGCCAAATCACAAGGTAATTTCCTCATTCGCATAATCATGTTGGCAATGGGATTGTTACTTGGCTTTGTAGGCGTTGCCCGGATGAGACATGGAATCCTGGGAGTTCGCAGCTATCAGTGGCAACCACAGTGGTCTAGTGGTCTTGCGATTGTTGGAATTTGCTTAATTCTGCTTTGCCTATTGCCGAATTCATGGATCGAACGAGTGTGCGCACTCCCGCGCTCCAAGGCAAAGGAACTGGAATCCGCCCCGTTTCACAGCAAACGGCACAAATCGCTTTAAGCACTCACGGCTCCGCAGGGTGCAGTATTTTAGCCGTTGTCGCTAGGATGCAGCACTCGCTCCTGCCGTTGCTTTTGATCTTGTTATTAAGGTGTCATCCTGAGCGGAGCGAAGGACCCCCGCGCGGTATACACCGCCGACGCAGCTCAAGGTCACCTATCGCCACTCCATCAAGGAGACTTCCGTGGTGGCGGCGACAACGTCCATCCCCAATGCTCGGCAAGGTCCTGCCAGTGTGGGTTTTCACTTTCTATCAGCGCTAGTTTTTTCGAGCGCAGCCATCCCTTGATTTCCTTTTCCCTGGCAATAGCGGCGAGCACTTCAGCGTGCTCCTCCATCCAAACCAACCGAGTGCAGTGGTAATGGGCGCTAAAACCTTCAATGTCGCCTTGCTTGTGCTCTTTGACGCGGCGTTCAAGGTTATTGGTGAACCCTGTATAAAGTGTCCCGCTGGCGTTGGCTACGATATACACCCAATAACTGCCGTTCATGGAAGCGCTCCGCGTCCGCCACAGAAGTCTGCTAATAAGCCCTTCTGCAGGTGACCCTGTTTAGCAAAGTAGTGTGGAACGAACTGGGTTCCTTCGCTGCGCTCAGGATGACACACTTTAGCAAAAGGCTGACGTAATTCCTGGCGATGAGTTCTACCCCTTCCCTTTCGCTCCCTTGTGCACCGCCACCGTGCTCCAAGTCTTATCCGCCGCGTGGCACAAGTCTTCCAGCGGACACGCATGGCACTTCGGTCCCCGCGCCACGCACAACGCCCGCCCGTGGTGAATAATCTGGTGACTGAAATCAATCCACTTCTCCCTCGGCAGAATCTTTACCAGGTCGCGCTCAATCGCCACCGGGTCGTCGGCCTTCGTCAGCTCCAGCCGCCGGGTGATGCGCTGCACATGGGTATCCACCACCACTCCGTCGGCGATGCCGAACCAGCTGCCCAGCACCACGTTCGCCGTCTTCCTGGCCACGCCCGGCAAGGTCAGCAGTTCCTCCATGGTGCCCGGAACCCGCCCGCCATACTCGCCGACAATCTTCCGCGCGGCGCCCACCATGTTTTTCGCCTTGTTGCGGAAGAACCCCGTGCTCTGGATGATCGGCTCAATCTCCCCGGGCGTGGCCCGCGCCACATCCTGCACCGCCGGATACTGCCGGAAGAGTTCGGGGGTCACCATGTTTACCCGCACATCGGTGCATTGAGCGCTGAGGATCGTCGCCGCCAGCAGTTGCCACGCATCCTTATGCGTCAGCGCGCAGCGCACCTCCGGATACGCAATGTCCAGCCGCCGCAGAATCTCCGCCACCCGTGCGGGTGCCCTACCCTTCCGCTCGCTTTTGACCGAAGGTGGGGTAGTCGCCTTTGTCTTCTTTGTCGCCATCTTCCTGGTCGCCATGGTGCGCCCATCCTAGCAGAGAGCGCCCTCGCGCGACTGCGCTACAATCAATCCCATCCAAACCGTTTGCAGGATCATCCAAAGACCATATGAGTTCACACAGCCAGACCAACGCCGCCCCCACCCATGCTCTGCCCGACGTTCCCCTAACGCTCGAAGGCTCGGCCACCCTGCACCAGATGTACCGCTTCCGTTGGAGCCAGTGGCGCGCCCTGCCCCAGCCCGAACGCGACCGCATCACCCATCAGGCGCAAGCCGCGTTGGCCGAGATGGAGAAATTCGGCTCCGCGCTCTTCTCTCAATTCGGACACAAAGGCGACCTGCTCTTCGTCCACTATCGCCCGGACTTTGAAGCTCTCAACCAGGCGCAGCTTTCGCTCCAGCAGCTCGACCTGCTGGCCTATCTCGAACCCACCGTCAGCTACCTCTCGGTCATCGAACTCGGCCTCTACGAAAGCACGGTCAAGCTCTACCAGGAGCTCACCGCGAACGGCGTCGCCCCGCACTCCAACGAATGGAACGCCGCCATTGAAGAGAACATGCAGCGCCAGAAGGAGGCCATGAAGGTTCGCCTCTTTCCGGAGATCCCCGAAGGCCGCTTCCTCTGCTTCTATCCAATGGACCGCAAGCGCGGCGAGCTGAAGAACTGGTACGTGCTGCCCATTGAGGAGCGCGCCCGCCAGATGGACCTGCACGGCAAAATCGGACGCCGTTACGCCGGCAAGGTGCAGCAAATCATCAGCGGCAGCATTGGCTTTGACGACTGGGAGTGGGGCGTGGACCTCTACGCCGACGATCCCATCATCTTCAAAAAACTCATCTACGAGATGCGCTTCGACGAGGTCAGCGGCGTCTTCTCCAACTTTGGAGCCTTCTACGTCGGTCTGCGCTGCGCCGCCAGCGAGCTGCCCACCCTGCTCGCCGGACAAACGCCCAAGGCTCTGCCGCGCACCCGTCCCATCCCCACCGGCCGTCCCGCCGCCGCCGGAGGTCACCCGGGCGGTCATCCCGGCGGTCATCCCACGCGCCCGTAAGCGCATCATTCCCGGGTGCCCTACCCTTCCGCCTCTTTTGGCGGAGGGTGGGGGAGTTGCTTTAGTTCCTAGCAGTGTCATCCTGAGCGTAGCGAAGGACCCCCAGTACATTCCCAACGCGGATACCGATCAAGGTCACCAATCAAGAACCTTCCCGGGTGCTGGGTGCCCCATCCTAGCCGTCGTTGCTAGGGTGGGGCTGTTGCTTTTGACCTTGTTTTGAAGTGTCCCCTTGCCCAGCCGTATGCTTTCCGTTTCGCCTTTCTCCCACCGGGGCGATACACTAAATACATGGCCGTCAAAGCAATCTTATTGGGACAGGTGTGGCGAGAAGAGGAAAGCGGCAAGAGCTTCCTCGTCACCAAGGTGTACAACGAAGTCTTTTCGCAGTACGCCATGCTGCGCCCGGCCGATGCCACGGCCGGCACGGCGGAAACCCTCCGCATCAAGGTCGCCAAAACCCCGCAGGGAGCCACCCTGCCCGGCTACGTCTTCACGCAAGATCCGCAAATGGAGTTTTAGTCCGTAATGATCGAACACATTCTTCTCGTCCTGGCCGGCTTCATCAAGGGGGTCATCAGCTCGCTCGGCCAGCCCGGCATCGTCGTACTCATGGGCATCGAGTCCGCCTGCATCCCCCTGCCCAGCGAGGTCATCATGCCCTTCGCCGGATACCTGGTTTACTCCGGCCGCTTCAGCTCGCTCGCCCTGGTGGCCACCCTCGGAGCAATCGGCTGCAACCTCGGCTCGGTGCTCGCCTACGAGCTGGGAGCCTACGGCGGACGCCCGCTCATCGAGCGCTACGGCAAATACATTCTGATGAATCACCACGACCTGGAAGTCAGCGACAAGTTTTTCCAACGTTACGGCAGCATCACGGTCTTCCTCGGACGCCTGTTGCCGGTCGTCCGCACCTTCATCGCGCTGCCCGCGGGAATCGCCCGCATGAACCGCCTCAAGTTCCACATCTATACCTTTGCCGGAAGCTGGCCCTGGTGCTTTGCCCTGGCCTACGTGGGCTTCAAACTGGGCGAACGCTGGGACACCGACCCCCGCCTCAAACACTACCTGCATCGCTTCGACGCGCTCATCGTGCTGGTGTTGCTGGCCGGAATCTTCTACTTCGTGCGCAGCCACTGGAACAACCGCACGCGCCTCCGCGCCGAAGCCGCCGCCGCAGCCGCCGAAGTGGAAGTGGACTAGCCGCAAAGATTCATCCCGAGACACACAAAGGCCCGCAGCTTTGAGATGGAACTCTCAACCCCTGCGGGCCTTCTGCTTTGTTATTGAGCCGGGCGCCCATCCTAGCCGCAGTTGCTAGGGTGGGGCTTTTGATTTTGATCTTGTTTCTAGTGTCATCCTGAGCGTAGCGAAGGACCCCTAAGAACTCACTCTCATCCGGCGCGGCCCAAGGTCACCCAGCAGAAACCTTCCGCCAATCCTTCACACACAAAACCGCATCACGGGCGAAGAAGTAAATCGGCACGATGAACCACAGTGCTTGGATCACAAGTACCGGTATAAACCACTTCATAATTGAGAAATAAAATGGAGGCCGCCAGAACTCCAGATACATCTGATAGCCAGTCCCCTCTCGAAACCACTCAACTCCCCACAAGCCAAACAAGATCAATGCAACAATCATGATTAAATCGAGCACAAAACGTTCACGGTGCCGCTTGAACCTCACGAGCGCACCACGCTTAAGGCAAAGGTCAATATACCAGCCGATGAAGGACCACGAGACAGCTACGATTGCATACTCAACTGCGTAGTAGAGATAGATTCGCTCGCCTGACATTTCATTCGCACAGATGTTCAAGAGCCAGACAAAATACCTCCCAAGAAAACCAGGTTCATACAAAAACTCTCTGAGAATGAATGCGGGCAGATTGATTGATATTTGAATTTCCCATGGTGGCGAATACTTAACTAAACCAATGCGCGGGTAAGCGGATCGCCAAGCACGATCCCACCATTCGAACGCAACCCTTACCAGCACCATCACAATCGGCAGCACGTATCTCAGGCGAATTCGCATGGCCGGAGTTTAGCATCGTTTCGCCGCACTCCGAGTGCCTTTCCGCAGACGCCGGGTGCCCCACTCCTAGCCGGAGTTGCTAGGGTGGGGCTTTTGATTTTGATCTTGTTTTGCAGTGTCATCCTGAGCGCCGAGCGCCGCAGCCGGAGCGCCATCTGTTGGCGCGTACCCGGCTGCATAGCTCAAGCGAAGGACCCTAAGAACTCACGCTCAACCGGCGCGGCCCAAGGTCACCCAGCAGAAGCCTTCCGCCACTCCATCACACACAAAACCGCATCACGGGCGAAGAAGATGAGCGGCAAAATACACCAGAGTTCAAAAATAACCATGTTTGGCGGAGTTAGCGAAATGCTGTAGTGCCTTTCAAAGAGCAATTCTTCGCTGTAAATATGCGGAATCCAGTAAAAAGCGAGCCATGAAGTCAGCGCCGTTACTAAGACGTCGAGCACGAACCGTGCAGGGCGCCATGGAAAGCTGGCAACCGTCCTTCTCTTCCAGCAAGCATCAATATAGCGGCCAAGCCAGAACCAAAGAATGCCGATCAGGGCAATTAAGATTGCCCTCTGCACATACTCTGAAAGAAAATGTCCCAAGCGGGATCGCCAAACAAAGATGTACGCAATTGCGGCGGGCCAGTTGATGGCGCACATAAGAGACCAAGGTAATGAAGTGGGAATAGCAGGTTGTTTCCCAATGGCGAAATAATGCTGGAACCAGATATCGCTTCGCAACATTAGTATCCACGCCAGAAACATCTGTGGTACCGGCAGCACGTATCTCAGGCGGATTCGCATGGCCGGAGTTTAGCACCGTTTCGCCGCACTCCGATTCCCTTTTCCCCAGACGCACAAAGGCCCGCAGCTTTGAGATTGAACCCTCAACCCCTGCGGGCCTTCTGCTTTTGATCTTTGAAACCTTCGAAACCTTGAAGCTTCTTACTAGACTTTCGCCGTCTCCCGCTCGCGTTCTGCCTGCTTGGCCCGAGCCTGCGCCACGGCCTTTTTGCGGCTGGCGCGCAGCGTAAGGAACTCCTTCGCCTCTTTGTACAGGCGCTTGCGGTCCTCGCTCTTAAACATCGAGCCAAACACAATCGGCACCCACACCTTGGGACGGAAGTAGTACTCGTCGTAAAACTTGTGCACCATCTCCATCACGTAGTCGGCCGGCAGCCCGGGATACTCCACGTGCGCCACCTGGTGACCGCCAATGTCCACCATTCCGTGGTCGTCCTGCTTGATGATGAAGTCGTTCTGCTTCACGTAGTCGTAGAACTCCGTGCCAGGATACGCATGGGCCACGCTCACCTGGATGGTCTCGACGTTCAGCTCCTTGGCGAAGTCAATCGTGCGGCGAATCGTTTCTTTCGTCTCGCCCGGCAGCCCCAGGATGAAGTCTCCGTGCACGGCCAGCCCGAGCTTGCGGCAGTCCTTCACAAACTGGCGCGCGCGCTCCAGCGTGGCGCCCTTCTTGATGTTCTTCAAAATCTGCGGATCGCCCGACTCAAAGCCGACGATCAGCAGCCTGCATCCGGCTTCCTTCATCGCCTTCAGAGTCTCATAGTCGGTCGTCACCCTCGACGTGCAGCTCCACGTCAAACCCAAGGGCTTCAGCTTGGCGCAAAGTTCCACCGTGCGAGCCTTCTGGATGTTGAACGTGTCGTCGTCGAAGAAGAACTCCCGCACCTCGGGCCAGTACGCCTTGGCTTTGGCCATCTCGGCGGCAACATCTTCGGCCGAGCGCTTTCTCCACGCGTGTCCGCTGTGCGTCTGCGGCCACAAACAGAAGGTGCACTGCGCCGGGCAACCGCGCGTCGTGTACAGCGCCACGTAAGGATTCAGCAGAAACGGCACGTTGTACTTCTTCACGTCCAAATCGCGCTTGTAAATGTCCACCACGTGCGGCAGCGCGTCCAGGTTCTCAATCAGCGGCCGGTCCATGTTGTGGATGACCTTGCCACTGGCGTCGCGATAGCTGACGCCGAGAATCTCATTCAGCGGCTTGCCGTTGGCGTACTCCACCACCGCGTAGTCGAACTCGCGGCGCACGATGAAGTCAATTTCCGTGTGCCCCAGCGCGTGGTCGGGACTGACGGTGACGTGCGGCCCCACGAAGCAGACCTTCAGCTTCGGATTGGCCTTTTTCATCAGCCCGCTCAGCTTGATGTCGCCTTCAAAGCCCGGCGTGCTGGTGAACAGCACCAGCAGTTCGTAGTCCTTGCCAATCTGGATGGTCTCATCCGCGCTGACGTGGTGCGGGTTGGCGTCCAGCAGACGCGAGCCCTCCAGCAAGCCGGCCGGATAGGCCAGCCACACCGGGTACCAGTAGGACTCAATCTCACGCGTGGCGGGCCAGCGCGAGCCGGCGCCGCCGTCAAAGTTCTCAAACGAAGGTGGGTTCAGAAACAGTGTCTTTAAAGGCATAATCTTCCAATTGCAATTTTAACATCGGCTGCACCGCGGCCGCAGCGTTTGGACTCCAAAGGGTAAATTCCCGGGTTAAACAGCGGCAGGCGTACAGTGGGCAGAGCATGGCCCCGGCCCCGCATTTGCATTCCAGCGCCCATGCCCGGCAAACTGATATCTTGGTATCACTTCCATACGGCTGCTTTCATGGAAGCCAGAGGCGCAGAAGGAAACAGATGGCACGGATTTCGCGGGACACATGGCACGTTGCGTTTGACGCCCTTCGGGCCAACAAGGTTAAGGCCGCTCTCACCATGCTGGGCGTGGTCATCGGCTCGGCCTGCATCGTGCTGGTGGTCACCATCGCGCTCATCGGAAAAACGTATGTGCTGGCCCTCATCGAAGGCGTCGGCTCCAACATCGTTTACGCCACCTACTCCGGAGGCAGCGCCAACTCGCACTCGCAATCCGACGAGATCAGCCTCACCGACATGGAGGCCGCACGCCACTTGCCGCACATCACCGAGGTCGCCGGCACCAGCGACATGCAGACCACCGTTGTCGTCAACGGACAGGTCAAGCCCGTCTCGCTCGTCGGCGTCACCCAGGGCTTCCAGAAGATTCGCAACCTCCTCATCCTCCAGGGCCGCTTCTTTGACGATCTCGACCAGGAATCCGGAGCCAAGGCCTGCCTCATCACCCAGGAGCTCGCCCGCCAGCTTCCCCCCGGCCCGCTCATCGGCCGTCCGCTCCGCGTCGGCGAGCAGACCTTTACCATCGTCGCCGTCTTCCGCGAGCGCGTCGCCACCTTCGGCCAGTCGGAGATCGGCTCGCAATCCGTCCTGATTCCATTCGGACTGGTCAAGTATTACTCCGGCAACGACTACATCCGCACCCTCTACGCCCAGGCCGACAGCAGCGACACCGTGCCGGAGGCGACCTACTCCCTGCAATGGCTGCTCAAGTCGCGCCATAGCTCGGGCTCGCAGTACTCGGTGCAGAACCTCTCCGGAATCGTCGACGCGGCGCGCAAAATCAGCCTCGCCCTCACCGCCGTCCTAATGATGGTCGGCCTCATCGCGCTCACTA
>Ga0181519_10002078_pt1 | contig 17261 bp, 9 predicted proteins | sample PEATcosm2014_Bin_26_FD_121102 | JGI IMG/M metagenome (GOLD analysis project Ga0181519, IMG submission 121102) | Peatland microbial communities from MTU Mesocosm Facility, Houghton, MI, USA - PEATcosm2014_Bin02_10_metaG | ecosystem: Environmental > Terrestrial > Soil > Wetlands > Peat | place...
CTTGTGCTCGGGTCCGATGAGCTCGTTATAGACGCCGATGACGGTGTTGGAGGGCATGGCGAAGCCGACGCCTTCATTGCCGGCGGACTGGGTGAAGATGGCGGTGTTGACGCCGATGACCTCGCCGGCCATATCGAGCAGCGGGCCGCCGGAGTTGCCGGGGTTGATGGCGGCGTCGGTCTGGAGGAAGCGCTGGAATTCGCCTTCGGTACCGTGCTCGACGTCGCGGTTCTTGGCGGAGATGATGCCGGCCGTGACCGTGTGCTCGAGCTGAAAGGGCTCCCCGATGGCGAGGACCCAGTCACCGACTTCAACGCCCTCGGAGTTGCCCATCTTAACGGTAGGGAGGGGGGTGTCGGTCTGGATCTTCAGGACTGCGATGTCGGTGGCTTTGTCGACGCCGACGACTTTGGCGGCACGGCCCTGGTTGCCCTCAGGATCGCTGGCGAGGCGAACGTAGATGCGGTCGGCTTTGTCGACGACGTGGTTGTTGGTGACGATGTAGCCGCGGGGATCGACGATGAAGCCGGAGCCGAGGGATTCCCGTTCCTGGCCGTCGTCGCCGCCATCCATGCCGGGATTCTGGCCGAAGAAGTGGTTGAAGAAATCCTGGAGGCCACCCTGGCCGCCGGGCCCGGCCTGACCACCCTGGCCGCCCTGAGGGCCCTGATCGTCGTCGTCGCCGTTGCCGTCAGGCGGTTGCTGCTGGGGCGCGGACCACGGCTGCATGTAATGAGGGCCGCGGCGGCGGTTCTGCTGCTGCTTGGGCAGAATCTCGGTATTGATGTTGACGACCGCGGGACCGACTTCTTTGGCGATCCTGGTGAAATCGGTGGAAAGCTCGCGGGCGGGGGGGATTTTGAGCGGCGTGGCATCCGAGCTGCTGACCTGGGATTCCTGACCGCGAACCTGGTGCGCGACGATGGAGCCGACGAGGATTCCTGCTGAAAGGGTGGCCAGAATGGTGAAGGTCGAAGCCAGACGGTTATAACTGAACCGCCCAAAAAAGGATTTCATCGGAGTCGTACCTCGTGGTGGTGAAGGTTGGCGCGGAAGCGTCTCCCCGCTATCAGTATAGAACCCGAAGCGGAGGCTGGCGGAGCGCTCGGGTCATCGGACTCGTGGGCCCATAGACCTGTTAGACGCGGGTTGGGGAAATGGGGTTACAGGGAGCCCAGAAGCGAGCAGCGAGCAAGAAGCTTTGAGGGAGGGGTTGGTTAGCCGAAAACTCTTAGCCAAAGACGATCGGCGAAGGACTTTTAGCGACAGGCGGTCAGCAAAAAACTCTTCGCGAAGGAACTTTGGCAAGGGCAGTTACCGAGCTGCGCTTAAGACGATTCCGGGGCCAGGCTGGATCGCCTGCCAAGGTTTTTTTCGTTTGCAGCTCCTGGCTGAGCGTCTTTTGCTAAAAGTCTGTTGCCGATCTGTTTTGCTTAAGAGCTGTCCGCTCGTTCCAGGGGGACGCCTTCATGGCTGCTGGGCTGGATGGGCATGGGGATGAGCTCGGTAAGGGCGATGCCGGTGAGGATGAGGAGTGCGCCGGATGCGCCGCGGCGGCCGAGGCGTTCGCCGTAGAAGAGGAAGGAAGTGAGCCAGGCGAAGACAGGTTCAAGTGCCAGGATGAGAGCGGTGTGGGTGGCGGGGAGAAATTTCTGGGCCCACGACTGGACCGCGAAGGCGGTCGCCGTGGCGAGGACGGCGGTGAGCACGAGAGCCACCACGAGGCGGGCAGACCAGTGGATCCAGGGATGCTCGAGCAAGTGCAGGGTGGCGGCCATGAAGGCAGCGCAGAATCCGACCTGAAGAACTGCAAGTTGCTCAAACGGAATCCGAGAAGAGAGGCGGGCCAGGGCCAGGACGTGCAGCGAGAATCCGAGGGCGCAGCCGAGGGTGAGGAGGTCGCCGAGGCCGATGGCGCGGAAGTCGAGGGCGGAACTGAGGCCGGAACTGAATCCTGAAACTAAGTGGGGGCCGGACGGGGTGGTTAGCAGAACGATGCCCGCGAAGGCGACGATGGCTCCCAGCCAGGCGTTCCATCGGGGCATGCGGGCGCCGCGAGGGCGGATTGCGGGGATGGCGGAAAGCATGGGGACGAGAACCACAACCATTCCCGTGATGAATGCGGATTTCGAGGGGGTGGTGAGGCGAAGGCCGGCCGTCTGGAACTGATAGCCCAAGGCCAGGCAGAGGCCGACAATTGCGCCCGCGGTGAGCGATCGCCGATCCATGCGGCCGAAATGGCCGCGGTAGAAGACGGCCAGGCAGGCGAAGGCGAGGGTCATGCGGATCAGATTGAAGAGCAGCGGCGAGACGTCAGCGAGAGCGTCTTTGACGACGACAAAAGTTGAGCCCCAGATGGCAACAACCGTGACGAGCAGGATGTGGGCGCGCAGGGAGCAGGCGCGCGAGGCCGGGACGGTGGCACGGGACATGTGGGAAGGTTATCGAAAGGCGGAATACAGCATCACAGAGTGCAGGGTCCAGGGAAAGCGGGCGGGCTTCTGGGTTTGCCCCTGGCCAGGCACGTGAGGGGCGGTTTATTTCGCTGACAATCCGCTTGATCGCGCTTGCGGTACTGGAGTCATGCTGCTGGATTTGCAGGTGGTTTTGGTTCAAATGCCGGAAAATTGTGGGAGTATGCTTAGATCAGGTTATTGATCTCGCCCGATCCCCGTTGAACTCTCAGGCGGCATCGTTTCCGCTGCAATTCTGTCGAGACTTTTCAGCGCCGGGAGAAATGCCCGTTTCATGCAGAACATCCTTCTGGACATTCTGATTATCGGCCTGCTGGTCATCCTGTTCGGGTCTGTCTATCGCCGGCAGGCGACGGTGCGCGTCCGTTTTTGGTTGTTGGGCTGGTTTTTCATCCTGATGCACTTCGGCCTGCTGTTGGTCGCTCCCCCTGATACGTGGGGAGCGAAGTTGATCGTGGCGGCGTCGGAAAGTGCCTTGCTGCTCTGTGGAGCGGCTTTTGCGCTGTCTTCGGGGCTCATTTGGGAACGGGGATGGCGATTTGCGGCCTCAGCGCTGCTGCTGAGCGTGCCGCCGGTCGGGTATGTTACGACAGTCGTGCTGTGGCCGCAGCCCGCCGCGCTGCTGGCTGGGGTTGGTCTCGCGGTGCAGATCGCCTATGGAGTGGTGATTCTGCGGTTCGGGAGCGGGCGACCGGCGGCCGGAACGCCTGCGCGGGCGGTTTTCGCCCGGCGTTGGAGCGCGGCGATCCTGGTGGGATGCTCTCTCTGGCTCGCGCTCGAACTGCGGCGCGGCCACGTGGACGAGAGCATTTACCCCATCCTCTCGGAGATATTTTTCCTCAACGCTCTGCTGTACTGGGAGGACTTCCGGCGAACTACGGCCGGGGTGCTGGCAGCGGCGGGGGGCCTCGCCGCCTGGGGAGCGGTATTCCCCTCCGCCCTGTTGATGCAGGCGTTTCTTCCGAAGGTCAATGTCATCGGCGAACTGTGGAACGTGCCGAAGTACTTTGTGGCCTTTGGAATGATCCTTACGCTGCTCGAAGAGCAGAAGCGTGAGGCCGATGTTCGCAGCGAGGAATACCGCGTGTTGTTCGAGGACAATCCGCATCCCATGTGGATTTTCGACACGGAAAGCCTGCGTTTTCTCGCCGCCAACGATGCCGCGGTTTCGCGTTACGGTTACTCGGCGGAGGAGTTTCGAAAGATGACGCTGCGGGATATCCGTCCCGCCGATGAAGTGGAGGCGATGGAACAGACCGTTGCGAAGGCGGGAAATAAAGAGGCGGTGTTCGTCTCCGGCCCATGGACACATATTCTGCGCGACGGCCGGCGGATCCAGGTAGAGGTTTCGGCGCACAGCATTCGATTTGAAGGCAGGCCCGCCAGGTTTTCTCTGGTGCAGGACGTGACCGAGCGGCAGGAGTTGCACAACCGGCTGCTGCATCAGGCGAACCACGACATGCTCACCGGACTGCCGAATCGGCTGCTGCTGCTCGATCGGATGGAGCAGGCTCTGGCTTCGGCGGCGCGGCGAGGAAAAAAGGTAGCGGTCATGTGCCTGGACATCGATCGCTTCAAGCAAATCAACGACACTTACGGGCACGTCATCGGCGATGTATGCCTCAAGCAGGTGGCGGAGCGGCTGAAGAGCCGGCTGCGCGCAGAGGACACAATCGCGCGGTCGGGTGGGGAGGAGTTCACCGTCGTGGCCGGGGATCTCGTATCGGCAGACGATGCGACCAGACTGGTGGACGATCTGCTCACGGCGCTCCGAAAGCCGCTGGTTGCGGATCAATATCCAATCGACATTACCGCCAGTATCGGGATTGCGATGTACCCGGAGCATGGCATCGACGCGACCACATTGTGGAGGAATGCGGACGCCGCCATGTACAGGGTGAAGCGATCGGGAGGCAATGATTTCGTTCTGGTCTCAAAAGAGATCAGCCAATCGACGACCGAGGCGAATGAACTGGAAATGTTCATGAGGCGCGCGCTGAAGGATGGAGGCCTCGAACTCTACTACCAGCCGGAGTACACGGCGGACGGAGTGATTTGTGGGCTGGAGGCGCTCCTCCGGCTACGCCATGCGAGATTCGGTAAGGTGAGCCCGGACCGATTTATTCCCGTGGCGGAAGAGAGCGGGCTCATCGTGCCGCTCGGTAACTGGGTGCTACGGGAGGTATGCCGGCAGAGCAAGGAATGGCGCAGCGAGGGTTTGGCGGTGCCCCGGATAGCGATTAACGTTTCTCCTCTGCAGTTTATGCGGATGGATTTTTCCCGCCAGGTGCGACAGGCGGTGTTGGAAAGTGGCTTCGCGGCCGATGGACTGGAAATCGAGATGACGGAGACTACGGTTATGCGGAATCTGGAAGATCTGGCGCGCCAGATGCGGGAACTGGCGGATCTCGGCGTCCACTTTTCGGTGGACGATTTCGGAACAGGCTACTCGTCCCTGCAGCACCTGCATCAGCTTCCCATCGAAAGGTTGAAGATCGACCGATCTTTTGTCGAGCGCTTGTGCGAGCCGAATGGCACCTGCGCCCTGGTGCAGGCGATCCTTTCTCTGGCCCACAGCCTTGGACTGGAAGTCGTGGCTGAGGGCGTCGAGCGGGAGGAGCAGGCCGAAGCCCTGACCCGAATGCATTGCGACGTGATGCAGGGATACTTCTTCGCCCCACCCCAGCCAGCGGTTAATGTTCCGGAATTGATCCGTATGGTTCATTCGCCCTGGGCTTCGAAAGCCGCGGTCGGCAAGGCGTCAGCCTGAAAAGCGCGGTGTTTAGCAGGTTACTGCAGGACCTCAGCCCAGCCCCGAGGAAACCGGGGTAATGTTGACCGGGAAAGAAACGGGGCGGTACACTTGATCTACGCTTTTGCTGCAGAGCGGTATCCGTTGGGGCGAAATGCATGGCTCAACAGCCAGCTCCGTTTCCGTGGATTGTCCGGAAGCAACCCTTTCTTTCCCCCAAGGCCGCGTGGACGAACCGTGCGTGGCGGAGATCCAGTGCAAGAGAAGTCAAATCGCGGATTCCGATCGGGAATTCGAAACACTGAGAGGTTAGGTGCAACAGTTGGTTCGCGGCAAACTGGTCTCTGCAGGTCCGGAGGCGAAGGATCTTTCGCTGACGGAGCTGTGGTTGGTAATTCGGAAGCGGCGCGTGTTCCTGCTGGGTATGGCTTTGGGATTCGCGGTGCTGGCAGCTGCGGCAGGATTGATCCGCGGCAAGCGCTACTCGGCGACCGGAGAGGTTCAGATTCAGCCAGGCTCGGCATCCGAGCTGAAGCAATCCATATCCGTGCTGACGACGGGAATGGGCTCCCTGGACGTAATCGTGGAAAGCGACATCCGCATTCTGGAAAGCGATAAGTTACTGGCCCAGGTTGCGAAGAAGCTCAAGCTCCAGGACAATGCGGCCTTTTTGCACGGAGCAAAAACTATAAAAACCGCCGAATTTGTAGGCGCGTCAGTACCCTTGCTCCATGGCGATTTGGACAATGTGTATGTTCGCACAGCCATCCTGAAGACCCTGCGCAAGAACCTGACGGTGACCCGCGTGCCGCGGACCGAGATGATCTCCATCCAGTACAAGAGTCCGTCTCCGCAGCTGTCCGCGGACATTGTGAACGCGCTGGAGAGCGAATTCGTTGAGAACAACTTCGTCAGTCATTACAACACCACGAAGGAAGTGAGCAAGTGGCTGACCAACCAGATCGACGATCTGAGAACCGTGGTGCAGAGCTCCCAGGACCGCATGGTGGACCTGCAGCGGAAGCTGGGGATCAATGCTCTCGATCCCGAGCACAGTCTGATGGTCACGGATCTGGCCAACCTGGAGAAAGGTATTTCCGATGCTACTCAACAGCGAGTGATTACCGAAGCGCGCTACAGGATTCTGCAATCGGTGCCTCCGGACCAGATTGAGGACAGCATCACTCCACTGGGATCGGATGGCCCACAGGGACTGCTGGCCGGCTTACGAGCACAGCGCGCGTCGGCGTCTGCGGAACTGGCCAGACTTCAGCCTGTGTATGGGCCTAACCATCCCCAGGTGAAGCAGCTGAACGCCCAGATTGCATCGCTGAATAGCGAGATTGCCCATGCCGAGGATCGGGTCGTCCAACAGGCGAAAGACGCTCTGGACGTATCGCGAGCTGAGGAAAACCAGGCCAAGGGGCTGCTTGACAGCAAGGAACAGCAGCTTTATGGGCAGCGTGACGATATCGTGCAGTACATGCTTTTATCGGAGGAGTACGAATCGAACCGTCACATGTACGAAAGCATCCTTGCCCGATTGCGAGAAGCCGCGGTAGATGCGGGGCTGGATGCGGCGGACATCAGCGTAGTCGATCTTGCTTCGCTTCCGGTCCAGCCATCGAGCATGGCGCCGACCGAACTTGGATTGATCGGCATGCTCTTCGGCAGCTTTGCCGGGATCACGCTGGCTCTGTTCCTGGAGAAGCTGGATACTCGCCTCCGGGATGCGCACGAGATCCAGGAGATTCTCGGGCTTCCGTCGCTGGCGATGATTCCGCAGAGCCATTGGAAGAGTAAAGGGTCGGACCTGGAGTGGGTGGTTGGGCCGGAGTTGCTGCGCGATCCCCGGTCACCGTTTTCCGAGTCATTCCGGGCCCTGCGAACTTCGATGCGATTGTCGACGACCTCACGGGAGTCGAAAGTCATCGCGGTTACGAGTTGTCAGCCTGGGGAAGGTAAGTCGACGGTCTCGATGAATATGGCCGCTGTCCTTGCTCAGGGTGGCAAAAAAGTGGCCCTCGTGGATACTGATATGCGGCGCCCCTCGGTTTATAAGCGGCTCCGCCTCGAGGGTGGCAAGGGATTGTCGGAAGTGCTGACCGGTTACTACACCCTGGACGAAGTGACGCAGACCCACGAGACGCTGACGACCCTCGATGTGATTCCCTCCGGAACGATGCCCCCTCTGCCCGCTGACCTACTGGCCTCCGACCAGATGACCGAAGTGGTGCGCCAGCTGCGGGAGCATTACGACTATGTCATCTTCGACACCCCGCCGGTGCTTTCGGTGACCGATCCGGCCATTGTTGCGGCGCAGGCGGATGGCATGGTCCTGGTGATCCGCCAGGGATATTGCACGCGGCGCATGCTCGCCCGGGCTGCTGAGATTCTGCATGAGCTCGACGTCAAGGTATACGGTTTCGTATTCAATGGTGTGGATGCCTCGCTGCCGGAGTATTACGGCTAGCTCGGGTATTACACATACGAATATGGGAAGTAAGTTGAGGGCGTCGTGCAGGCGCGGGGAAGAGGCGGAATGAACATGCGGTCGACGAGCGGGATCAAGGCGATGTTTGCGGTCGGTTGCGGAATGATCATCGGAGCCGCCGTTGCCTCTGGGCAGTTTGCCGGACCAGCGGTAAGCGGATCGACGGCCGGCTCATCCTCCCCGGTTTCGGCACTGAAGGCGCAGTACTACGACGTGACTATTATGCCGGGGGATGTGATCTCGATTGCGACCTATGGGGCGCCGGAACTGACCACCAGCACAGCGACGAGCCTCGACGCGCCGGGCAATACCAGCGGCGGCAGCGGCAGCGTGAGCGGCATCAAGGTCGGAGCGCAGGGTGAAATCGCGTTGCCGTATCTGGGGGTTGTGAAGGTGGCGGGGATGACCCCATCGGAAGTCGCGGCCTACCTGGAGAAGGAACTGAAGGACAAAGGGATCCTTGTGGATCCGCAGGTTACTGTTTCACTGGTCGATTCCCCCACGCGGGTGATCACCGTCCTTGGGGAAGTCCAGAAGCCGGCGCCGGTTCCGGCGTTCGGCCAGTTGCGATTGCTGGATGTGATTTCGGCCTGCGGAGGATTTACACCGCTGGCAAGCCATACGATCACCGTTCGCCGGCAGGGCGATCCCAACCCGATTACGATCCTGCTGGGTTCCGATCCCAGGACGACGGATGAGACCAACATCCCACTCATGGCCGGTGACACGGTGATCGTGCCCAAAGTGGGCAGTGTGTTCGTCGTGGGCCAGGTGAAGACTCCATCGGCGATTCCGCTGTCGAGCAACTCACCTGTTACCGTGATGCGAGCCATTGCCATGGCGGGAGGGCTGAACTTCGGTGCGGCGCTTTCCAGGGTGGTCGTCATCCGCAGAACACCGGATGACCAGCATGTGGAAATTCAGATGGATTTGAAGAAAGTGATGAGCGGCAAGGAAAGGGACATTGCGCTGGCCTCCGACGATGTGCTGCTGGTTCCATCTAATGGCTTTAAGGCGGGCATGGCCGCTGGGGGCGCCGGCGTAGCGTCGGGGGTCACCAGCGGATTGGTCTACCGGATACCCTGACGGCAAACTCGACACACTATGCCTTTCATGCTTCGCGAATACAAACTCTCGCCGATAACGATCTTCGGCGCAATTACCATGATTGCCGTGGTCGAGGCCGCTGCGGGAACCACCCTGTTATTCCTCGGTACGGTGGCGCTGACGCTGATCTTCGTCGCAATCACCTACAACCTGCTCGGAGGAGTGAGCACGATCAGTGGCATCCTTTTCGCCGCTTTCGCGCTTCGCACCATCGTTATTTCTCAGCTGGGCAAGGTGATCCTTTTCGAGCCAGCCGACGGGAACCTTGAAACTCCGGCGTTGACGATTTCAATGTATGCGTTGTTTTATTTCAGCGTTATGGTGGGGGTGTTTCTCTATGCGAGAGTCCGGCTCGGCCTCGTCAGGCCCCTGGAGCCGCTTTCAGCCATCCATTCACACCGGCTATACACTATAGCTGTCGTCGTGGGCGGCATCGGTACGGCCGTGTTCCAGAGCTTTAACCTCGATCCAAATAATCAGGAATACAACAATGTTCGGAGTGCGGGGCTGGCCTTCTCCGGGTTGTTATTGTTTGCCGTTGTAGTAGCGGTGGATTCGCGCATTCGAGACACCGGTGGGCGGCACAGCTTCGGGTGGTCTGTTTTAATTCCGTGCTCAATCAACTGGATCTCCGCATTCCTCCAAACCAGCAGAGGTGTCTTTCTAACCCCGGTTGTCGCCTACTTTGCCACCTGCTATATGCGCGGTTACCGGTTCAAACGGCGGCACTATGCGATGGCCCTGGCGATGAGCGTTTTTTTCCTGGCGATATACTCACCGTTCGAGCTCTATTCCAGGAGCGTCCTGGGCGGGAGAGATGTACGCGACAGGATAGGGATGGCATTTCAACTGATCTTCGCGCCTCCCACCAAGTCCGATCTCGAGAGTCTCGCCGAGCACGATGTCCAACAGGATCCGCGGTCGGAGTATTTCGACCGGGCGGGATTCACAGTTCTCAACCGATTTTCGCTTATCCGCCCGGACAGCAACCTCATCAGCGCGTGCTCGAACGGATATCACTACGGATTCACCACGATGAAAATCGATATCCTTGCAAACGTTCCGCGTTTCCTCTATCCCGGTAAGCCAAATGAGGATTCGGCTGGATTTGTCGGGCGAGTTTCGGGGATGAACGGGGATTTTGTCGAGAACGGGGAGATCGCGACTTCCCCGATTGCCGAGAGTTACGGATGTTTCGGCTGGCCTGGTGTTGCGGTATTTGGTTTCTGCGTCTTTCCGCTCCTGTTTGTTGTTTGCGAGAGTGTCTTCGATGTGAGCCGGCCGTGGGGAACGGTGGCGATTGGAATGCTGTTGCCTAACTTCGGCGAAGACGGATTCGGAACCTATCTCGTGAGATTGATCAGGCTCCCGGCGTATTTGGTACTGCTCTCCTGGCTGGTGGGCGGGATTGCCCAGATGTTACCCGCGAGGGGAGATAATGACCTTTATCAGGAGGAGGAGAGCATGACTCCTGGCCCGACGAATCCAATCGAACACAAGCTCCCTCAATCCGCCTTATGATCGATGCCTGGGCCCGATCAGGACTTACCCTCCTGACGTGCCCCCGGAAAACTCAGCCAGTTAAAACTGGAGTTTTCTCGTAATTGACCCGCCCCGGAAAACTGAGCCGCAGGAGGTTAGAAAGTTCGACCTACTGACCCGCCCCGGAAAACTGAGCCGCAGGAGGTTAGAAAGTTCGACCTACGTGGTTCGGTTGGTGCCCGTTTGGCGGGCACGATTGCAGTTAATGTAACTCAAGTGACAGTCTCCAGCAACAGACCTGAGTAACTTTCTTTCCGGGTCATAGTTTCGGTCGTCGTCGTGCGGTGGGAATGTGGGAAACGCGCAGCGTTTTCCAGGGCAGCTTTATCGCCGTCATTTCCACCGCTGCACAGGGCCGCAAACTCGGCTGGAGTCCGATCGGCCAGTACCGAATGCGGTCTCGATGTAGCCGTTCTCGACCGGTCGTCCCGGCCGGATGAAATCCAGATGCACACAGTTCAGATAAGCCCAGAGATCCATCGCCTTGCTGGCGAACTCAGTTCCGTTGTCCACGGCGATCGACCGCGGCGCTCCGGGGCCGGCGACGACCACATCGAGCACAGGGGCCGCCTTCTCTCCGCTAAGTGCCGTGTCAGCCTGTTGGATTACGCGATCTCGGAGTCAAAGCCTGCAACAAACCTCTGCTACAGGCCGCCCATCGGCCGCTCCGGGACCTGAACAACCTCCTGATCATCTACAACCACCCGGCTGTCCTGCTGCGCAGAACGATCGGGCGCCCACTGAGCCAGAAGAGGCGGAATGGGCCGGGCAGTTACTTGCCGGCATTAGCGAACTGCATACACTGTCCCTCGTTCTGGAAACCGAAGTTTTGCCAGCCACTGCCGTTACACAGCCCTTTGCTGGCAGGAGTGAGCAGAACAGGAAATAGTTGGCCGTTGTACGTGCCGATCCCGACCATCTGGCCGACGTCATTGATACCGTAGATCACCTGCAGGTCCCAGCCGGAGTTGGCTGGAATCAGGTTATTGACGTCATAGATCGCGCCGCCGCTGAAGAGGAAGGCGTGCACGATTGAGTCGTAGGCGTCGGTGAAGGAGTAGCCGGCCACCTGGCCCCAGTCGTTGATAGCCAAGGCGAAGCTTTCCGAACCGCCGAGAGTGCCGAGATCATCGGTGGCGGGATTGATGGGACGGTTAGGAGCTGTGCGGAAGGCGCGGAAGGCCTGGTCCTCGGGGATGTATGCATAACCGGCCACCTGGCCCCAGCCATTGATAGCCAGGCCGAAGCTTTCCGAACCGCCGAGAGTGCCAAGGTCGTCAGTGGCGGGGTTGATGGGACGGTTGGGAGCTGTGCGAAAGGCATGGTCGAGTGTGTTGCCGCTGGTCGACGAATAGCCGGTCGCCTGGCCCCAGTCATTGATACCAAGAGCCGAGCTCTGTGTACCGCCGAGAGTGCCGAGGTCATCGGTGGCGGGGTGGATGGCACGGTTGGGAGCTGTGCGAAAAGCATGGAGAATTGTGTCGCCGCTGTCGACAAAGGCATCGCCGGCCACCTGGCCGAGGTCATTGATACCCCACGCCTCGCTCTGCGTACCACCGAGAGTGCCGAGGTCGTCGGTGGCGGGATTGATGGCGCGTTCTGGATCTGTGCGAAAGGCGTGCAGGGCACTGTTAGAGGTTCTGGCCGAGCCGGCCACCTGGCCCCAGATGTTGATAGCCTGGGCGTAACTTACTGCACCGCCGAGGGTGCCGAGGTCATCGGTGGCGGGATCGATGGCATGGTTGCGAGCTGTGCGAAAAGCAAGATATCCGGTGTTTCCGGTCGCCAAGCTGGCGCCAGCCACCTGGCCCTGAAGGTTGACAGCGTAGGCGAAACCTTCGGTCCCACCCAGCGTGCCCAGGTTGGTTACGAAGTATCCGGTCTGGGCGTGAAGAGGCGAGGCTATATCCAGGAGCAGCAGGGCCGCCAACAGCCTGAACAGCTGCAATGATAAGAACCGTGTCATGGTTTTGTACTCCTCCCATCAGGGAAAGACCGAATCGTAGAGGCGGCCTGGGAGCGAGAACTGGTCTCATACATAGCGCTACGCCTTTGCGGACTGCATGAGCCCCGCTTCGATGGCGGGTCTCAAACGCGGCATTTCGGTCGTATGGGATTTAAGAGCCCAGTTCGAGTCTTCGCGGTATTCCAGCGGGGGAGCGCCGACACGCGGAGATAACTCTATCACCACTGGCGGAGAAGGTCTTCAGCAGGGCGTTGTCTATCCTGATTCAGGTCGACGACCTGGAGTCCCCACTCCCTACTCTCCACTCCTGCTGTCAAAGGGAACCGCCCCTCCGCCTGCTGCGTAGACCCGGGCATGACCTACGATCTCCGCTTCGCCCTGCGCATGATCCTTGCCCACCGCTGGTTCTCCCTGGCCATCGTCGCCACCCTCGCGCTTGGCATCGGGCTCAACACGATGGTCTTCACCATCATCAACGCGGCACTCTTCAAGCCCGTGCCGGTTCCTGGCGGAGCCCGCCTGGTCGCTGTTGCCACCCGCACCCCAGGCAACAACGACGAGCGCATGTCCTATCCTGACCTGCTCGACTACCGTGCCCAGGCCCACTCCTTCGCTGCCCTCGAGGGCGCCTCCGATCAGGAAGGCGTTCTCGGCGAGCCCGGCAATCCGCCCCAGGCCTATCACCTCGAGCGCACCACCACCGGCGTCTTCTCCATGCTGCACATCCACCCGGTGCTCGGACGCGACTTCCTCCCTTCCGACGCCCTGCCTGGCGCCGCGCCGGTCCTTATGATCGGCTACACCGTCTGGCAGAACCGCTACGCCGGTGTGCCCTCCGTCGTTGGCCGCCAGGTCCGCATCAACGAAAAACCCGCGATCATCATCGGCGTGATGCCCAGGGGCTTTATGTTCCCCACCACCGTTGACCTGTGGATGCCGCTCGCCCCCACGCCCAACGACCTCAAGCGCGACAACCGCCAGCTCCAGGTCTTCGGCTTGCTGCAGCCGGGCATTGCCATCTCAGCCGCGCAGGCCGAACTCACCGGCATCGCCCATCGCCTCGCCGCCCAATACTCCGCGACCGACAAGGACACAGCCGTGCTCGTCATGTCCTTCCACGAGCGCTACAACGGCGGCAACATCAAAATGATCTTCCTCCTTATGCTCGCCTCCGTGGGATTCGTCCTCCTGATCGCCTGCGCCAACGTCGCTAACATGATGCTCAGCCGTGCCGTCGCCCGCCGGCGCGAGATGTCTATCCGGGCCGCCCTCGGCGCCTCCCGCTGGCGCGTCATCCGCCAGCTCCTCATTGAGAGCGTCCTTCTCAGCGTTCTCGGAGGCATTTTCGGCCTCGGCCTCGCTGTGTTCGGCGTCCGCTGGTTCGATCTCGCCACCTCCAGCGTGGGGCGCCCCTACTGGGTGCAGTTCACGATGGATTACCCCGTCTTCGGCTACTTCGCCGCCCTCTGCATCCTCAGCGGTCTGCTCTTCGGCATGTTGCCCGCTCTGCGCGCCTCGCGCCCCGACCTTAACCAGGTACTGCAGGAAGGCGCACGCAGCATCGGCTACCATCGCGGGGGAAAACTCGCCGCCGTTCTGGTTGTCTTCCAGTTTGCTCTCACACTGGTGCTCCTCACCGGCGCCGGCGTCTTCGTCCACAGCCTGCTCAAAACGCTGGATTCCAACCAATCTGTCCCCGCGCGCCAGCTCACGGTCGCACGCTTCCAGCTTCCGCAGGATAGCTACAAAGACATCGCTGCACGGCAGCGCTTCTACGACCAGCTCCTCCCGGGCCTCCGCGCCCTCCCGGGCGTCATCAGCGCCGCCCTCACCTCGAATCCGCCGGGACTGGGGTCTGCCGAGAGCCCCCTCGAGGTCGAACACGCGCGCATCAACGATCCCGCGCACCGGCCCGTGGTCGCCTTTGTAACTGCCTCGCCTGGATATTTCTCCACCATCCGGCTACCGCTGCTCTTTGGCCGCGACTTCAACGCAACCGATGGCTCCGTGAGTCACCAGGCCGCCATCCTCACCCGCGCAACCGCCGAGCGCTTCTGGCCCGGACAATCCCCGCTGGGCAAGCGGTTCCGTTTATTCGACGATCAGGGCAAACCGGGCGATTGGATCACGATCGTGGGCGTCACGGCCAACCTCGCACAGGATCTGACCGAGCAGGATCCCAAACCTCTTCTGTTCGTCCCCATACAGCAGGAGAACTGGAGCGGCACGTCGCTGGTTGTCGAGTCCACCGCCAACCCCATCGCCGAGGTGCGCGCCGCGGTCCAGAGCCTCGATCAGGATCTGCCGTTGCGCGACGTCTTCGTGCTGAACGAAGCGGTTGAGCACCAGACCTGGTACCTGCACCTCTTCAGCAAAATCTTTATGGGATTCGCATTCGTTGCCCTGGTTATGGCCGCGGTCGGCATCTACGCGGTACTCGCGCAGGCCACCAGCCGCCGCACCCAGGAGATCGGCGTCCGCATCGCCCTGGGCGCCAGCCTGCGCAACATCATGCTGCTCGTCATGCGGTCCGGACTCTGGCAGATCGCGACCGGTCTCGCGCTCGGACTTGCGGCGGCGTTTCCCGCGGCGCGCCTTATGGCCAGCCTGCCCATCGGCGTCTCGCCCACCGACCCCGCCGTCTTCGTTGCGGTTGCCGCGCTGCTCGCGCTCGTCGGCCTCGCCGCCTGTTGGCTGCCCGCCCGGCGCGCTGCCGCCCTCGACCCAGTCAAAGCCATTCGTTACGAATAAGAAGCGAGCGATGCCAGAGACCACCGGTTGATCCGCTCAGGCTTGCGTGTAGTCCATCCCGTCCAGATCGGCGATCAGCCCGGGTCCGGCTGGGGTCCAGTGCAGCCGCTTGCGCGTAAGCGCGCTCGATGCTCGGACTATGGACGATCCATGCTGGAGGTCCGAATGACAATTCGGGCGTCCTGCCGCTCGGAATGACATAACTTCCTTCAGAGCCTTTCGCTATGAATGATTCCCCGGGGAATTGAGGGTAAGATTAAAGCCCTCATGCGAATGCTGGCAATTTCAGCCGGTCTCCTATTTGTCTCATCCAGCCTTTCGGCCCAGCGAGGGCCAGTCGCCACTCCCCACATTCGATCTGTCGTGCAGGGATCTCTGATCGCCCCAGGTAGCTCGCCTTTCCATCTCCAAGCGAGCATCACCGAAGGTCAGGAGGGCACGCCCTACGCGACGATTCTGATGGATTGGATATCTGCCGCGAGCTATCGAGAAGTTATCCGCTCCGCCGACTTAACCTCCGTCCGCATCTCCTCGAACGGACGCTTCTACGAAAACGATTCTGTCCCCTACATCCCCTTGATCCTTCAAACCCTGACAACGGCAATGCTTGATCCCAAGCCGATCGTTGACGCAATTCAGGAAGGGGATCGCGTTCTGACAAAGTCCAATGGGGCCGTCGATGAGTCAGGTGTCTCGTGCTTCGATGTACAACGACGCCTGTGCCGCCGCGATCCTGACGGACTGAAAGAGACAGTAGCCGCATCAGGGCATGCAGTGACGTTTGGGAATTACCAGCCATTCGGAGATAAGCGAAATTGCGCGGGCGATCACCAACTCTCCGCGGCTTGGCGAAGAGCTGTTCACTCTCACCGTTTCTCACCGTTACTGAACTGAGAGAGATCGACAACGCCGCCCTTCAGATTGACGTTCCGGACGACGCTGGTACGGGCCGAATCGAATTCCGGGATCTTTCTGAGGCCGAACTGAGGACCCACGTTATCGGTTCGCCCTCCATCGTCTGGCCTCAGCCGCTCGACGGAGCCGAGCGGGGGCCAGCCAGCTTCTTCATTTCGATCGACACGGAGGGAAAGGTACGCGAAGTTCAGCAGCTATACACAGTGAATGAACGGACGAACGACTCCGCGATCAACCAGCTGATGGGGTGGCGCTTCAGGCCGTTCGCCGTCGACGGCAGACCAATACAGGCCAGCGGCATTTTGCGATTCACGCTCAACACTCGTGAGTTTGGTCCGCAGACGCCACTCACCGACGCGGAGGCAAGAAAGCTCGTGGCGAACCCCACGGAACCAAAAATACAAGGAAGTGTTCCGCCTCCGGGCGCAACTTACTCACTTTGGGCAGCCGTCGATTCCGACGGTCATGTGATCGAGATTATGGCGGGTGACGGGCCCCATGAGCTCTTTATTCCCTGCATGCAGGCAGTTCAAAGCTGGCACTTCGAACCACTGACCGTCGACGGCGCCGCGGTTCCGTTTCGCGCAAACCTGATATTCCGTTTCTAGTTCCCCGATAAGCTCCAAAGGCTATTCACAGAGCCCCGCAGCACTCAACAGCAGTTGCTCCTTCACTGACTCTCCGCTCTTGCCAAACCAAAGGCGCGCCCCCGGGGACGGACCCTTTGTTCACAATTGCCGATTGGGCTACTTCTGTTTCGCTGCAGTTACGCCGCCTTCGATGTCGCGCCCTTCCCTACCGCCCCAATGAGTGTCTTGCTGAACGCGGGAATGTCGTCCGGCTTGCGGCTGGTGATGAACTGTCCATCTGTGACGACTTCCTTATCGACCCAGTTCGCGCCGGCGTTCTTCAGGTCTGTCTTTAACGACGGCCATGAGGTCATCGTCTTGCCTTTGACCACTCCTGCTTCGACCAGCGTCCAGGGACCATGGCAAATCGCGGCCACCGGCCGCCCGGTTGCCACGAAATCCTTCACGAACTGCACCGCCTTCGGTTCCATCCGCAGGTGGTCGGGGTTGATCACGCCGCCCGGCAAAACCAGCGCGTCGTAATCCTGGGCGCGCGCCTGGTCCAGCGTCTTGTCAACTTCCACCTTGTCGCCCCATTCCGTGTGATTCCAGCCCTTGATATCGCCGCTCTTGAGAGAGACGACCTCGGTGGTCGCTCCCGCCTGGTCAAGCGCCTTGCGCGGTTCTGTTA
>Ga0181519_10002080_pt1 | contig 17257 bp, 15 predicted proteins | sample PEATcosm2014_Bin_26_FD_121102 | JGI IMG/M metagenome (GOLD analysis project Ga0181519, IMG submission 121102) | Peatland microbial communities from MTU Mesocosm Facility, Houghton, MI, USA - PEATcosm2014_Bin02_10_metaG | ecosystem: Environmental > Terrestrial > Soil > Wetlands > Peat | place...
TAGTTATTAAGGATGCGGATGATCTGGTTGTGCTGGTCGACGATGCGGGCTGCGCCATTGGGGGCGTAGCATTCGGCGGTGATGCGGTCGTTCCAGTCGTGCCAGGGGGCGGCGGATTCCTGAGACTCGACGGTTTCGAGCCACGGGTTTTCGCGGGGAGGCTGGTAGAAGTGGCCGTGGATGCAGATGGCCCGTTCGGTGCTCCTCAAAGATTGGTCGGCGCTGCTCATGAGTCTCTCTTAGGGTACACGGGCTCTTAACGTGCGCGGCTGGAGGCGGAACGATCCGGTCCAGCCTTCCCTAACGTATTCATATCGGCGCATATCTTCATGTGCGACAATTGAGGCAGCAGAAGTGTGCCCCGTCTCGCGTGGCGCCTTCCTGGAGAATTCTTATGTTTGACAATTTGTTCAAACCCGAACACCTGCTGATTATTCTTGCGATCGCTCTACTGATTTTTGGACCCAGCAAGCTGCCTGGGCTGGGCAAGGGACTGGGCGAGGCATTCCGGGGATTCAAGGACGGCATCAAAGGCTCGCCGGACAACGATGCCCCCAAGCAGCAGGAAAATACTGCCGCGAAGTCGGAGACCGTTACGCCGCAGGTGAAGTAGCCGAGATCATGCAGGTCACGTGATGGCTGAAAAAAGCCGCACTTTCGGGTGCGGCTTTTGTGCGTCTCCGAGCCCTTATTTGTGGATCTTCGCCGCGGCCGCATCGGCGTCGAACGCATCTGCCGCCAGCGGCACGTTGTAATCCGCTTTGAAAATAAATCGCTGGCTGCTCATGTCGCCGTTATGCAGGCGCGTAATCGTGAAGGGCGTCTGAATCCCATCAATGTTGTGGTAGTCGTCGTATTCTTCCGTCTCTTCGTTCTTGTCCTTGTAGACCGGGTCGCGCCAGTAGTACGTGCGGCGCAAGGGCAGATGCGTCATCGCATCGATCTGGATCGTGATCGAGTCGTTGTCGGAGTTGAGCAGAGTGACCTGCTGGGCGAGATGGCGCTCGGCCAGCGACTGGCCCTCATACATAAGTATCGTTGAAGGGTCCTTCATCCACACGTGCACGGCGGCCTCGATCGAGTGGTCGTGGCGGCGGATGGCCTCGGCGCACTGATCTTTTGGCATGGGATTTTTCCCGCGGAACGTGACCTCCCAGCAATTCTTTCCGGAGAAAATCTGGCTCCAGTTGTGCTTGTCGGATTTTCCCTCGGTCAGGTCGATGCGCTCGGCGTCCAGGGTGCGCCAATCCCAGTAACGGACTGTCGCACCGGTGGGCTTGCCCTGGAAGAAGCCGGCGATGCGGCCCTCGACGTAGCTGTTCTGAAAGTTGAGCCATTGGTTGCCGCCCAGCGCCTGGACCATATCGTCGAGAGCGGCGCGGGCTTTTTTGCTGCTCGCGTCTTCGGCTGCGGATGTGGGCGCCTCGACCGTCGAAGTCGGCGGCGCATCAGGCGATGGAGTCTGGGCACGGAGTGCAACAGCGCAGAAAAACAAAAGCAGAACGGAAATCTTTCTCATGGGTCAACCGATCAGGACAGCTCCTCCATTTACATTGACGATCTCTCCGGTCATAAAGCCAGCAAGAGGCGTGCACAAAAAGAGGATAGGGCCGGCGATTTCGAGCGGATCGGCAATGCGGCCGAGCGGGATGGTGGCCAGGGCGCGCGCGCGAGTGGGCGGATTGGCCATGGCGGGGGCGGACATTTCGGTATCTACCCAGCCAGGCGCGACGCAATTGACACGAATGCCGTGAGGGGCAAGTTCCGTTGCGAGGCCCTTGGTCATGCTGATAACGGCTCCTTTGGTGGCGGCGTAGTCGGCGTGGAAGGCTTCGCCGCGCTGGCCCGCAGTGGAGCCGATGAGGACGATATGGCCCGCGGCGGATGGCGCGGCCTGTTCAGGGTCTGCTGTGAGGCGTTGGCCGGTCTGCGGTTTGTTGTTCGCCTGATTTTGGTTTTGCATCTGGCTCGCGGCCGCCTGGATGAGGCCGAAGACGCTGTCCAGATTCACCGCTACCGTGGTGCGCCACTGTGCGTCGGGCATCCTGGCTATGGGGACGTCCGCGGATTCCCAGATGCCGTGGTTGGCGACGAGGATATCGATGCGTCCGAAGCGATCGACCGTGCGCCGGACCAGGGCTCGGCCGTCTTCGGGCGTAGAGAGCTCCTGGGCAAAAGCGACGCAGTGGGCCGGATCGCATTCGGCGACAAGAGCGTCGGCGGCGGATTGTGCAGCGCGGTAACCGAACGCGACACGCGCTCCGGCCTGGCGGAAGAGCCGGACGGTCGCCGCGCCTATACCGCGTGATCCTCCGGTGATGAGAGCGACTTTTCCTTCAAGCGAGAGAGCAACGCCGGACATGGCTACAGCGTATCAACGCAGGTCGATGGTTGCAGAGGGCTAATCGTTTTGGCTTGCGAGGAGGATTACGAGGACGAGTCCGCCCAGCATGACGGCTTGTTCCAGATGCTCGGATTCGCGGTGGAGGCGGTCGAAGTCGGCGTGGCGGGGATCGGTGCGGGGGACGCTGTCGATCGCTCCGCCGGCGGCGATGCGGTCGCTCTCCATGTGAGGAATGATCGAGTACTGCGAGTATGCGGTGAGGCCGAGCATGATCAGGGTAACGGCAATCGCGACCACGATGCTGCTGCGGAAGACGCGCGTGGCCCGCCCGATCGCAAGCAGGATCACGATGAGACAACCGGCGAAGAGCCCTTCGTGATGGAGCACGCCGAGCGACTTCGCAACAATGGTGCCGGCGGCGTGGGTATCGGCGATGGTTCCGAAGGCGGCCCACGCGGTCACCGGGAAAAAGAGCAGTCCGCCGAACCAAAGGACCACGGCCAGCCAGACGAGGGTGCGGAGCAGGGTTTTCATCGCACCGACAGGGTACAGGGTACAGCGTGCCGGGTCCAGGCGCAGGGTGCGGGTGCGGCGTTCGGAAAATCAAAGAGTCCTCAGGTATAGTGGCGGGCTATGAAAACATGTTTTGCTTTGTCGATTGTGCTGGGGTTTACCTGCGCGGGGGCGAGTGCTCAGACACTGCTGGTGGCGAATCAGGGCGATCGGACGGTGAGCCTGATCGACGCGATGTCGGGCAAGGAAGTGGGAACGGTTTCCGAGGGTGTGGCAGGGCAATGGGGCCACGAGATCACAGCTTCCGCCGACGGTCGAACCGCGTACCTACCGATTTATGGCAACTCCGGGGTGGGAAAGCCTGGGATCGATGGGAGTGAACTGCTGGTGATCGACCTCGGATCGCGCAAAGTAACCTCGACGATTGATTTCGGCCATGGCGTGCGGCCTCACCTTCCCGTGCTCGACCCCGCCAGCGGAATGCTGTACGTGACAACCGAGCTGGACGATGCGATCACGGTGATCGATCCGCAGACGCTGAAGATCGTGGGGAAGGTTCCTACCGGGCAGAAGGAATCGCACATGCTCGCGCTTTCGCATGACGGCAAGCTGGGCTACACGGCGAACGTGGGACCGGGCACGGTGTCGGTACTCGACATGGCTGGGCGCAAGACTGTCGCGGTGATCCCGGTGGCGCCCATCGTCCAGCGGATCGCGATCTCACGGGACGACCGGATGGTTTTCACCTCGGATATGACGAAGCCGCGGATGGCGGTGATCGACACAGCCGCGAAACGACTGCGGAGCTGGGTTGATCTGCCGGGCAGAGGATATGGGTCGGCTGCGACGCTCGATGGGAAATGGCTGCTGGTCGCGATTCCCGAAAAGGACGAGGTGGCAGTGGTCGATCTGGGAGCGATGCGGGTGGTACGCACGGTACCCGTGGCGGCAGCTCCGCAGGAGATTCTCGTGCGGCCGGATGGCCGGGTCGCTTATGTGTCCTGCGAGGGTCCGGGGCAGGTCGCGGCAATCGATCTTACCCAGTGGAAAGTGGAGAAGCTGATCGACGCCGGCAAGGGTGCGGACGGGCTGGGCTGGGCGCCGTGAGGCAGGGAACAGGCAACAGGCAACAGGAGATCGGCGAATGTCGGTTCTTGCGAGCTGCCCTTTTAGTTCGATCAGCGCTGCGGCGCGCCATAAACGCTCGGACGTCCAATCAGCCGCTCGATGCGCTTCTGAATCGGCGGGTGCGTTGAGAATAGATTGGCAAAATCGCCGCGGGCCAGCAGCGGCTGAACGATGAAAAGGTGCGCAGTCGAGGGTGAACCGGGCATGGGAATTCGCTTCGAATAGGCATCGAGCTTTTCAAGTGCGCTGGCGAGAGCGTAGGGATTGCCGGTGATGTGCGCGCCCGTGGCGTCCGCTTCATATTCGCGAGAGCGCGAGACGGCCAGCTGAATGAGGGTCGCCGCGACAGGAGCGAGAATCAGCATGAAAAGGGTGCTGATTCCGCCGCGGCGATCGCGACCGCCTCCGCCGAAGCCACCGAACATTTCGGCCCACCAGGACATGCGCGCCAGCAGGACGATGGCGCCCGCCAGCGTGGCGGCGATCGAACTGGTGAGGATGTCGCGGTTTTTAACGTGGCCCAGCTCGTGGGCGAGCACGCCTTCAAGCTCATCGTCGTTGAGAAGCTGAAGTATGCCGTGGGTGACCGCCACCGAGGCGTGTTTTGGATTGCGCCCGGTGGCGAAGGCGTTCGGCGCGTCGGTGGGGATGACATAGATCTTCGGCATGGGAAGGCCGAGACGGCCGGTCATGCGCTCGACGACCGCATAGGCGCGAGGCAACTGCTCGCGGCTGACAGGCTGGGCGTTGTACATCCGCAGGGCGAGCTTGTCGGAATAGAAGTAGCTGAAGAAGTTCATGGCGGCGGCGATGACAAAGGCGAAAATGGCGCCGTTTTCGCCCCAGTGGCTGCCTATCAGGACCAGAAGCAGAGTGAGAGCGGTCAGGAGAAACGTGGTTTTGAGGGTATTCATATTTGCCTCTCTGAGGCTATAACCCATCCTTTCACAATGGGGTGGAAAGCGGTGCTTTAGACGCGGGTAACCAGAAAGTGTGATCTGCAATACAGAATTCGTGGGACCGCGAAAATATGAATTTTTGAATTTTGTTTGATTTAAAGGCGGTTAAGTGCCTGATTTCAGGTGTCCGGAAATGGACTCTCGATTGCTCATTAGCGGGACAAGCCTTCCCCGTCGAATCATTGACTCGCCCTGTAGCGATCTGGTTTTTTGGATATCGGTACCTGCTCTTAGTATCTGCTCCTGGTTCAAAGCACTAGCAGTAAGACAAATAGCCCTCTCCGGATGGAGCGGCCTGTTTGTTGGTTCCGGGTCGCGGCAGTCCTGCCCGGTGGTCGTGCATGATGGGAAACGAGAAACCCTATTGGAGGAGCTGTAAATGACGCAACTCAGACTACGGTGGATCATCGTGGCGGTGGCAGCGGCGCTGTTCGTATGCGCAGGCGCGAGCCGCGGGTTTGGCCAGTCAACGAACACAGGCACGGTGGTCGGTGAAATCACCGACTCGAGCGGGGCGGTAGTCCCAGGTGCGACAGTAACTCTGACCGATGCGTCGGAGGGCGTGAAGCTGACGGACACTACGAATGCGGACGGGAAGTATGCCTTTCCGAGTGTGCCTCCGGGGACGTACAGCGTGAGCGCGTCGAAGTCGGGGTTCTCGATTACGAAGACCGAGGGGCAGGAGGTCAATATCGGAACGCAGCTGACGCTCAACCTGAAGCTGAAGGTGGGCGGCAGCACGGAGACGGTGGAAGTGCAGGTTGTCGGCACCGAGCTGCAGACGCTGAACTCTACCGTGGGTCAGACGATTCCGCAGGAGGCGATCGATTCGCTGCCGAGCCTCAACCACGACGTGAATACTTTCACGTCGATGCAGCCGGGCGTCGATCCGGCGGGCAGCGTGGCGGGAGCGGTGAACGATCAGAGCACGTTCCTGCTGGATGGCGGCCAAATCACGAATGATATGGACGGCAGCATGGCCGTCTATACGGGCAGCTTCGCTGGCGACCCGACCGGGATCGCCTCAGCCAACGGTGCACTGGCGGCAGGCCCGACGGGCGTGATGCCGACGCCGCAGGACAGCGTTGAAGAAGTCAAAGTCAACACCGTGAACCAGACAGCCGACTTCGACAACTCGGCGGGCGCGCAGGTGGAGTTTGCGACGCCACGCGGCACGAATCGCTGGCACGGCGCGGCGTATGAGTATTACCTCGACAACGGTTTCGACGCGAATAGCTGGGGTAACAACCAGTTTCAGATTCCCCTGACTCAATATCACTACAGCCGGTTCGGCGCAAAGGCAGGCGGGTTCTTCCTGCCCAAGCTGCTGGGCGGACGGTGGTATGTGTTCGGATTTTTCGAGGGCTACCGCTACCCGCAGTCGGAGACGATTACAAGGGCTGTACCGTCGGCGGCCATGGAAGCCGGAATGCTGACGTTTGGCGGTACGACTTATAACATGAAGACGCTCGATCCGCGCGGCATTGGGATCAATCCGACGGTGCTGGCGATGTGGAAGAAATACATGCCGGCCGGTAACATTCCGGGAACCGGCTCCGCGGCTTGCGGAGGCATCTCGGGTTCCGAGTGCGATGGCGTGAACGAAGTTGGATTCGAGGGCAATCTTTCGCTGCCCCTGAACAGCAACGACTGGGTTGCGCGCATCGATCACGATTTCAGTTCGAAGTTTCACTGGTTCGCGAGCTATCGCTACTACAAGCTGACGCAGGCCTATGGGTCGCAGGTGGATATCGGCGGCTTCTTCCCCGGCGACAAGCTGGGCACGCCGGCGTCAACGGCAGCCCGGCCGCAGCAGCCGTGGTACTTTGTCACGGGCCTGACGACCAGCATCAGCGCCAACACAACGAACGATTTCCACTACAGCTTCCTGCGCAACTTCTGGCAGTGGGGGACAGACAACGCGCCGGCTCAAGTCGCGGGACTGGGCGGTGCGATGGAGCCGTTTGGGGAATCGGCAACGTATGTTCTGTCGCCGTTCAACCTGAACACCCAGAGCATCAGAACCCGGTTCTGGGACGGTCAGGATAACTTCATCAGCGACAACGTGTCGATGCTGAAGGGGAACCATCTTCTCCAGTTTGGGGGCCAGTACCAGCACAACTTCGACTACCATCAGCGCTCGGACAACGGCGGCGGCATCAACTTCACGCCGACCTATCAGCTGGGCGATTCGGGCGGCGGTGGGTTAGTGGACTTTTCAGGACTGGCGGGTTATCCAACAACGACGTCAGCAGCCCGCGCCGCGGCGGCCGTGTATGGCATTGTGACCGACTCGCAGGTGGCGTACACCCGCAGCGGATCGAATCTTGCGTTGAATCCTCCTCTTACGCACGCCTTTGATCAGAGCACCATTCCTTACTACAACGTCTATTTCAGCGATACGTGGCACCTAAAGCCGAGCTTCACGCTGACCTACGGGTTGGGGTGGACGCTGGAAATGCCACCGACGGAAGCCACTGGCAAGCAGACGGTGTTGGTCGACGCATCCGACGAACCCGTCAAATCGGCGGATTACCTGACGCAGCGCAAACTGGCTGCGGAACAGGGAGGTGTTTATAACCCGGAGGTCGGATTTGCCCTCGTTCATAACGTGGGCGACGGATACAAGTATCCTTACGATCCGTTTTATGGGTCGTTCAGCCCGCGCGTGGGTGTGGCGTGGAACCCGGGCTTCTCGAAGGACACAGTGGTCCGCGGCGGATACGGGCGCATCTACGGGCGTCTGAACGGCGTGGATCTGGTGCTCTCGCCGCTGCTTGGTGTTGGACTGATTCAGGCGGTTCAGTGCAGGCAGAATTTCTCGAGCGGCGCGTGCGGTCCCACGAATCCGACGGTGGCGAACGCATTCCGCATCGGGGTGGACGGAAACGCGGCTCCGCTGCCTGCGGCAGCCGCCACACTGCCGCAGCCGGCCTATCCCGGCTACAACCTGATTGCCGGGTCGGCCAGCGAGGCGATGGATCCGAACTTCCGGCCGAATGTGGTCGATTCGTTCGATCTGACGATTCAGCGGCAGATCGGGCAGAAATCGCTTCTCGAAGTGGGCTATATCGGACGGCGAATCCAGCACGAATACCAGCCGGTGAACCTGAATGCCGTGCCCTACATGACGTCGGTGGGTGGACAGCAGTTCCAGGCGGCTTATGCAAATCTGGAACGGTACATGGGGTGCGCAACGTCGGCCCAGGCGTGCGGCGCCAACGTACCGGCTGCCGGAACCGCAGCTTATACCAGCTACATCAACTCCATTGCAACGCAGCCCTTCTTTGAGGCGGCGCTGAAGGGGAGTGGTTATTGCAATGGATACTCCAGTTGCACGGCGGCGGTGCTGGACCAGGAGGGCGTCTACGGAACCGGCAACCTGTTCTATCAGGCGGTGTGGAGTCTATGGTCGGATCTGGATGGCGGCGCCCTTAATCTACCGCGCACGATGATGAACACGGCGATCCCGGGATCGGCGAACGGGGCGAACGGTCAGTTCACCAGCGGCGTGGCGGAGAATGCCAGCTCGGGCTACGGCAACTATAACGGCGGCTTCATCAGCTTCGGCACGCGGCAATGGCACGGGCTGACGATGCAGCACAACTTCACCTACAGCAAAGCGCTGGGCACAGGAGCGGTGGTGCAGGCGTCGAGCGAATACACGCAGAACGATGCCTTCAACCTGGGAGCGATGTACGGCAACCAGAACTTCGACAGGAAGTATGTGTACAACACCTACATCGTGGCTTCGGAGCCGTGGTTCAAAGGACAGAACGGTTTCCTGGGACGCGCGGCGGGCGGCTGGCAGCTCGCTCCGATCTTCACCGCCGGATCGGGACCGCCGGTCTATTGCAACACGTGGACCGATGCACAGTCCTGGGGTTCGGGCGACGGCGCCGACTACTACAGCAACGAACAATGCGTCTTCACCAGCAAGTACAACGCCGGCCACTCCGCCCACTTCGGGGTGACGGGCGACGCGGCCACCGGAGTGGGAACTGCTACCTCGGCTACGCCTGTAAACATGTTCAAGGATCCGCTGTCGGTTTGGAATCAGGTGAGGGCCCCTATCCTGGGTATCGACACCAAGAACCCCGGACAAGGACCCATCACGGGCCAGCCCTACTGGAACCTGGATGGACAGATCAAGAAGAATATCCGCATCATGGAGTCGGCTACCTTCGAGTTCTCGTTCATCGCGACCAACATGCTGAACCACCGGCAGTTCGGCGATCCGAGTCTCGGTCTCTATGAGTCGGGTTCATGGGGCGTGCTGAACGGCCAGGCGAACAGCCCGCGGGCGATGGAGTTCGGAGGCCGCGTAACTTTCTAAGCTAACCAGCGGTACTTTTGGCGGCGGAAATCCCTTTGGGGTTTCCGCCGTTGTTTTTTGCAGGCTATCGGCCCCCGCCAGGGGTGACCAGGGAGATGCCGGCCGCTCCGATTTTATCGATCGTGTGAAGACAATCACCGACAAGAGGCAGGGCGGAACTGGAATATCCACGTGATTGTGCCGAAAGTGGGAGAGCTATTGCCGCATTCGCTCTTGCCTTTTTAGATAACGGCAGGTAAAAGGGTTTTCTGCGGTATTTCAGGCGGTTTTCGTTGCCGGAAATATCCAGGTTCGGCAAGGCAACCTTTTTCAGCGCAAAGGAATCTATGACCCCGATGCTAGCCGACATTCTGCTGGTGGACGATAACTGCATTCAGGCGACCACCAGGAAAGCAATTCTGGCGCGGTCCGGCGCTGACGTAGCCCTTGCGTGCGACGGAAGGCAGGCGCTGGCGATGCTGGATCAGCCGGGGACGCCGCGGCCTGTGGCGTTGGTTGTAACGGATCATCTGATGCCGGGGATGAACGGCCCGGAATTTGTGGCTCAGCTGCGGCTGCGTTATCCCGATCTGCCGGTGCTGGTGCTGAGCGGGCTGGCGGAGGCCGAGGACGATTACCAGGATCTCGATGTGATGTTCCGGGTGAAGCCATTTCCTCCGGACGAGCTGCTGGCGCTGGTGCGGTCGCTGTTGAAGCAGCAGCCGATAGGGCGAACGGCTTAACAGGAGCCTGTAGCCGGTAGCCTGTAGTTGGCAGCCAGGAGCGGTTGCCCCCCAAATCCCTTTCGCCCCGACGATCGCTTTCCGCCTGCCGCTTTTTAGCTGACCACTTCCGCTGATAGCCCTCCCGCGGCCTTCCTGCCATCAGCTACCGGCCACCGGCTGCCTTTGTGAGATTTGTCACAGCGCCCCAGCGCTGGCAACGCGAAGATCAGTGTGTTCTCCTGGTTGTCTTCGCGATCATCGCTCTCCAGAAAGTGCGACAATCAGAAAGTCACTCCTATGCCCGCATTCGGCAGTTTTTCGCTCCTGATCGCGCTCGTGCTGAGCGGCTACAACCTGCTGGCCGGGACGGTAGCCCTGCGCCAGCTGGCGGTTGGGCGGCGAGGCTGGATTTCGCCGGAGCGGCTGGCCGAGACAGCGCGCCGCGCCGGGATCGCGAGCTTTTTTGCGACAGGGTGCGCGGCATTTGCGCTGGTGTGGGCCGCGTTCACCAACGATTTCTCTGTTGCCTACATTACAGAGCACTCGAATCGCGCCCTCCCCGCCGCCTATAAATTTGCCGCTCTGTGGTCGGGGCAGGAGGGATCGCTGCTGCTGTGGGCGTTCCTGCTGTCGGCGTACGGATTCGTGCTGCGGGTGAGGCACAAGGTCGATGTCAAGCTTACCGCCTATGCCTCGACGATCCTGGCCGGGATTCAGGTCTTCTTTCTCCTGCTGGTGAATGTGGCCGCGACTCCGTTTTCACTGGTGACCGGCGCGATCCCGGCGGATGGGAACGGGCTGAATCCGTTACTGCAGTATCCGGAGATGGTGATTCATCCTCCTATGCTGTATCTCGGATATGTCGGGTTCAGCGTGCCGTTTGCCTTTGCGCTGGGCGCGCTCATGATGCGGTATCCGGGCGAGAAGTGGATTCACATCACGCGCCGCTGGACCATGGTGACCTGGTTGTTCCTGACAGTTGGCATTTTCCTCGGGATGCACTGGGCGTATTCGGTGCTCGGGTGGGGCGGCTACTGGGGTTGGGATCCGGTCGAGAACGCTTCGGTAATGCCGTGGCTCACGGGCACCGCGTTTCTGCATTCGGTCATGATGCAGGAGAAGCGCGGGATGATGAAGAGCTGGAATGTGTGGCTGATCTTCTCGACGTTCATGTTGGCGATTCTCGGAACGCTTCTGACGCGGTCGGGGCTGGTGAGCTCGGTGCACGCGTTCGCACAATCGGCGATCGGAACGTGGTTCTGGGTGTTTCTGGTAATCGTGCTGGCGGTGTGTTTGTTCACCTACATTCTGAACCGCGATCATCTCAAGTCGGAGCACAAGCTGGAGTCGCTGGTTTCGCGCGAGTCGAGCTTCCTGTTCAACAACCTGGTGCTGCTGGCGGCTTGCTTCACCGTGCTGTGGGGAACACTCTTCCCGGTGCTGTCGGAGTATGTGCAGGGCAATCGGGTGACGGTGAGCGCGCCGTTTTATAACCGCGTGGCGGTGCCGATCGGAGTGTTTCTGCTGTTTCTCACCGGCATAGGCCCGTTGCTTGCCTGGCGGTCCACATCGGTGCGCAGTATCGCGAAAAACTTCAGGTTGCCCGCGATTGTGGGACTCGTGGCTGCGATTGCGATCGTCCCTCTGGGTGTACATCCGTGGACGATTTTCACAACGGATGAGCAGGGCGCGTTCTATGCGTGGGTCACGTTGGCGATGTCGGCGTTTGTGATCACGGCGATCTTTGCGGAGTTCTGGCGCGGCGGCAAGGTGATCCAGCAAAAATCCGGGCAGAACCTGCTGACATCGATGGTCCAGCTCACGCGGCGCAATACGCGGCGCTATGGCGGCTACATCGTTCACTTCGGGATCGTGCTGATCTTCATCGGGATCAGCGGGCAGGCGTTCAATCAAAGCCACGAGCAGGCGATGAATTACAAGCAGACTTTCAAGCTGGGGCCTTACACGATTGAGTGCCTGGATTATTCGCAGGATTCGAATCCAAATTACGACACGGAATTCGCGCTGCTGAATGTGTATCGCGGCGGACACCTGGTGACCAGGCTTTCGCCGGAGCTGCGCATCTATGCGGCCAGCCAGCAGCCTTCGACCATTGTTGCGAATCACTCGACGCTGGCATGGGATCTGTACATCATTTATGCCGGTAAGGACCCAGCAACGGGGCAGCCGGTGATCAAGGCGTTTCTGAACCCGCTGGTGGCATGGATCTGGATTGGGCTCATCGTCACGATTCTGGGCACCCTCATAGCCCTGGCGCCGAATATCAGCGCGGCTATTGCGGCGCAGCGGCATCGCGTGGCGGTTGCGCCTGAGGTGGTTGCAGCGGGGAAGGCGGGCGACTGATGCGCCGCCTGAACCGATTTGCGCTCTTGCCTCTGCTGGTGGTGCTGGGAGCTGCGACGCTGGGTTCGGCAGACACAGAGACGCGCTACAACGATCTCGGGCACAAGCTGATGTGTATCTGCGGATGCAGCGAGATTCTGATCGAGTGCAATCATGTGGGGTGTCCGGATTCAGATCGGATGCTGGGCGAATTGAAGGCTGCGATCGCCGGCGGGGACGGGAATGATGCGGTGCTCGCGGCATTCCAGGAGAAATATGGGCCGACCGTTCTGGCCGCCCCAATGCTGACGCGATTCAACATCGTCGCCTGGGTGGTGCCGCCTGGGCTGTTGCTGCTGGGCCTGGCGGGGACGTTCATGCTGGTGCGGAAGTGGAGGCTGCGGACGGTGGCGATGCCCGCGGTGGCCGACGATCCGGCGTCGATGGAGTTGCGGGAGCGGATTCGCCGGGAGACAGAAATATGAGGGCTCGCCCCTTCGACTCGCTTCGCTCGCTCAGGGCTGGCTGTCCAGGCATACTTGATTCGACAAGAGGCCGAGTTTCGCAGCTATGGAGATTTTCACTATGACAACACTAGCCTGCGCCCTGCTGTTGATTACCGCGCTTCTCTATGTATTCTGGCCGGAGCGCCATGCGCAGGCCCAGCACACCAAGACGCGCGTCGAGTACCTGCGGGAGCGGAGAGAAGTGCTGTACGAAAACCTGCGGGATCTGAATTTCGAGTATCGCGCCGGGAAGTATCCGGAAGAGGACTATGCCGCGCAGCGGGCGATGCTGGAGAACGAGGCGGCCGAGACGGTGGCCGAAATCGACCTGCTGGAGTCGGATGCATTCGCGCCGCGGTTCGGCTGATTTTCTGCAACAAGACTGGAACATTATGAAGCTGCTCTCTCAGTTGTCACTTCTCGCTACGTTAATTCTGCCGCTCTCGCTGGGTGCGGCGACGATTTCCGGCACGGTGATGGACCGCACGACGGGTAAGCCCGCGGCTGGGGACACGGCTGTGCTCCTCGATCTGCAACAGGCAATGACGGAGTCGGCGCGGACCACGATCGACGCGAAGGGGCACTACTCCTTTGACGTGCCGGACACCGCCGGCATGCACCTGGTGCAGGTGGAGCATCAGAAGGCCTCCTATTACGGGCCGGTGCCCCCGAACACGACCGTGGTGAACATCGATGTGTTCGACGTGGCGCCGAAAGTCGATGACATTCACACGTATGCCGATGTGTCGCGCATGGAGACGGACCAGCAGGGCTTGAGCGTGACGGAGAGCTTCTTTATCCGGAACACCTCAAAGCCGCCGAAGACGCAGCTGAACGCTCACAACTTCGAGTTCTACCTGCCCCAGGATGCGGTGCTGGAGGGCGCGACTGCGACCGGGCCCGGAGGGATGGCTGTGTCCAGCGCGCCGGTTCCTCAGGCCGAGAGGGGACACTACGCTTTCATCTTTCCGCTGCGGCCAGGCGAGACGCGCTTCCAGATCGGATACAAGCTGCCCTATAACGGGACATTGGCGCTGCACCCGCGGGTAACTCTGCCCACCGATAACGTCGCGGTGATGTTGCCGAAGAGCATGAGCTTCGACGGGGGGCAAAATTTTCAGGCGCTGGGCGCGGACGCCAGCGGGCCCGGAGTGCAGACGTTTCTGGCGACAAATGTGACGCCGCTTGCGCCGCTCGGGTTCACCATTTCGGGGACGGGCGCGATGCCGCGGGAGCAACAAAACGGCCAGGCCGCAGGAAATGGGATGGGTCAGGGTCCGGGCACCCAGGGTCCGGGCGCCCAGGGGATGGGCGCGGCAGGAGACCAGGGAGCGCAGGGTGGTTCAGATCAGCCCGCTGCGCAGACCAACGGGCCAGGCGGGGGCGTGGCGGGAGCGGTGCCGATTGGCACACCGGATCCCCTGCAGAAATACAAGTGGTACATTCTGAGCGGCGCCGGGCTACTGATGGTGATAGCGGCGGCGTTTCTGTTGCGCTCAAGGCCCGGACAGGCGATGGCTGCGGTGCTGCCTGAACCTTCGCCACTGACCTCGATTCTGCCGGCAGGGGTGAAGGCAACAACAATGCGAGCGGAAATGGTTGCGGCGACAGCCGCGCATGCCGTGGCGGCGGGGACAACAACGAATGGGCTGACAACGACGAATGGAGCGCAAAAAAGCGGGAGCACCCCGGAAATGCTGGCAGCGCTGAAGGACGAGCTGTTTCAGCTTGAGACAGACCGGCTGGAGGGAAAGATTACCGACCTGGAATACGCTGAGAACAAGTCCGCCCTGGAAGTGCTGATGCGTCGGGCTCTGGCACGCGAGGCTGCGAAGCACCCGACGGTCAAGGAAGCAACCGTCACGGAACCAGCCATTCAGGAACCAGCCGTCAAGGAACAAGCCAGCTGATCGAATCGGAACCTGACCGATCGAACAGCCCGTTTACGCAAGGTTTTTCGTGCCGGATTGCGGGAACAGGTCCGCGCAAATGGGCCCGCTTATGCGGTGAGCCATGTCAGCAGCAGGAAGAGCGCTGCTGCGGCCGCCGCGATGCGATAGGCGTAATCCTGTTTACGACTCGAGCTCTTCGGCTCCTTGTAGGGTGTTTCGGGATAGATATGCATACGCGGCCTCAACGAGGGGATTCAGCTTCCTGCTTAGACTCATTTTTCGGCAAGCGTGACTCGGAACGTGAGGAAATTATTTTTATTCCGGCATCGGTGTGCCGTGGTGGTTACCTTCTGGCGATAGTACGCGTGAATAATACGCAGGAAGTTGCGCGATCGATTCTTGCGCGGATTCCAGGGTCAGTTTGCAATGTCCGCGGGAGGTACAATCGCCTCGATGAGCGCGCCTGATTCGAAACACGCTTCGCAGCCCGATTCGCAGCCCAGGTCAGAGTCAGGACTGTTTCGACCCGATGGGCCGCGCACTCGCGAACCGCAATCTCCACTCCCGTGGATCATTGCCGGCGGAGTCGTCCTGCTCGTCATTGTTCTGCTTGTGACTTTGGGCCGCCACCGGGAGCCGCCCAACCCTGGGGGCGCGGGACTGGCGGCGACCGATCCTTACGCAACGAACCTGCCGATTACAAATCTGCAAATGAGCCAGGCAGGCAGCATGGTCGGATCGCAGAGTACCTACATCGATGGGCAGATCGGCAACCGGGGCGGAAAGACCGTGACCGGGATTACCGTTCAGGTTGCGTTTCGCGACATTGGGAACCAACTGGTGCAGAAGGAGACGATTCCGCTGAGCCTGATCAGGATGCGGCAGCCCTATGTGGATACGCAGCCGGTGAGCGCGGCGCCGATCCGCCCTGGAGAGACCCGAGAGTTTCGCCTCATCTTCGACCATGTGGCCCAGGACTGGAATCAGAGCTATCCGGAAATCCGGATCATTGACGTCGTGGGCCACTGAACGGGCGGATCCCTGGCTGCGAGTAATTTCTTCCCAATCCCCGCCGACAGTGCGTTATTTACAGGCCTGGAACTGACCGGCCTCGGCGGGCAACTCCTGATCAAACTGATGATTTAATTGCGTTTATCCAATAGGCGTCGAGGGTAGATGGTTTGGCACGGTGAGTGCTCTTGTTGTTCATGCAAGACGGGCGCTGCAGCCTTCCGAAGCTTCAATCCTCAGAGAATAAAAACTATGAAAACGAAATTGAATTCCGGATCGATTACAGTGCTGCTGGTTGCAGTCAGTCTCGGTTTGCCAGCGGTCGCGCAGTCCACCTCGTCGGGTCAACAGCCCCAGGTTCAAACGGGCGCCTCCACCAACGCCAATCCCCAGGATCAGAACACCACCCCGCAGACTGGAACAGGTAAGGCTCCGCTGCCCGAGAAGTCAAATGAAGGCTTCTGGGGGCACATGAACCCGTTCGCGCGCAAGAAGTGGGTAGACCGGCAGTTGGATCCGGTGAAAGACCGGCTGAACGAGCTCGATCAGCTGCAGGCGAAGAACGCGGCCGATATTAAGGATGTCGATCAGCGGGCGCAGAACGGTATTCACGCCGCCCAGACCACGGCGGACCAGGCAAATCAGGTAGCTTCCGCAGCGAATACGACAGCCGGGCAGGCGCAGCAGACCGCGCAGCAGGCGAGCGACAAGACGGCCCAGCTGGGCCAGACGGTTGCGAATCTGGATCAGTATCATCCCATCACGAACACCGACATCCGCTTCCGTCCCGGACAAACTGTCCTGAACGACAAAGCCAAAGAAGCCCTCGATCAGGTTGTCAGCCAGCTGCAGGGACAGAAAGGCTATGTCGTCGAAGTAGAAGGGTACTCGCGCTCACGCGGTACGGTGGGCATGCAGAACTCGCAGCACATGGCGGAAGCCGTGGTGCGGTATCTGGCCGAACACCAGATTCCTGTATGGAGGATTCATGAAGTGGCAATGGGCAACGCGCCGGTCAGCTCGGACGACAATTCCGAAGCAAAGCCGGGCAGTGTGGTTCGCGTAAGCCTGATGGCCAACAGTTTAGCAGCCTTGAACTCGCCGAATGGCAGTTCACCGATTGGCGCGACGCAGCAGAATTCCGCGCAGCCCTCCCCTCAGGGTGCTGCGTCGCAGTCAACGGCCCAGCCTCAGTAAGAAGGCAGGCGCAACCAGGCTCTCACACAACGAGAGAACCAAGGCAGATTGGCCCCTCACCCCGAGGGGCCCTTTTTTTGGTGTTTGGAAATGGCGATCAGCGAATCACGTGAAGAGCGGCGCCCCCATTGCATACCGCACTCACGACAAGCCTGCGATCGAAAGTTGCCAGCTGGCCTCCATGTGTTGAGGCCAATGCAAGAAGGTATGTATCACTGACCTGGCTGGAGTGAAGCAGACGGGAACGCTCGATCTCAGGGCAATCCAGAAGGCTGATGTCGTCTTCCCAGAAATCGTGTCCGGGTAAGGCGCAGAGCACGGTCA
>Ga0181519_10002082_pt1 | contig 17219 bp, 10 predicted proteins | sample PEATcosm2014_Bin_26_FD_121102 | JGI IMG/M metagenome (GOLD analysis project Ga0181519, IMG submission 121102) | Peatland microbial communities from MTU Mesocosm Facility, Houghton, MI, USA - PEATcosm2014_Bin02_10_metaG | ecosystem: Environmental > Terrestrial > Soil > Wetlands > Peat | place...
CAGGCAGGCGAGCGCCGTGGCCGGATCCGTGCAGTGCACGAGCGCGCCGACCCGGACGCCGGTGACGGCCGCCTCGTCGATGGTGCGCAGCCGGACCGTGCAGGCGAGACTCTGGATGATGGCCTTCTCGAACAGGCCCGCCGACTCGCGCGGGGCGATCAGCTGCATGCAGACGCTGGCGCCGCCCGCCGACTCGCCCGCCAGCGTCACGTTGCCGGGGTCGCCGCCGAACGCGTGGATGTTGCGCTTCACCCAGCGCAGCGCCTCGCGCTGGTCCTCCAGACCGACGCTGCCGTTGTGCGCCGGCTCGAAGGCCGGGTGCGCCATGAAGCCGAATACGCCGAGGCGGTAGTTGGTCGACACGATGACGACGTCGCCGGACCGCGAGAAGTAGTCGAGCGGGTAGATATCGGCGGACCCGCCGACGTAGGCGCCGCCGTGCACCCAGACGATGACGGGCCGGCCGCGTGACGCCCCGCGCCCGGCCGCTGCCGAGGCGGGCGCGGTGATGTTCAGGTACAGGCAATCCTCCTCGTCGCTCGCGTCCGTCTGCCCGTAGCGCGAGACCTGCGGACACGGGCTGCGGTAGCGCGTCGCATCGAGCGTGCCGGGCCACGGTGTCTGCGGCACCGGCGGCGCGAAGCGACGCTCGCCGGTCGGCGGCAGCGCGAACGGGATGCCCTTGAACTCGCGCACGCCGGGTCCCGCCGCGCCCCGCACTGCGCCCGTGTCCGTGACCACCCGCAGCGGATCCGCAGCAGCCTCCGCCGCCGGCGCCACGGCCGGCGCGAGACCCGCGAGCGCGGCCAGCACCACCAGGATCAACCGTGCGGAAAAGTTCATGAGTACTCCGACTGGCAGTGCGCGGATGCACCGGACGGGGTGCGCCGCGATCGACGGGCCGACAGTAGCGCCTCCGCCATCGTGCGGGAAGGCGACCGGCGCCGGCCGCATCATCCGCCACGGCGGCGAGTCGCGCAGCGCCGATCATGACTGACTCGTGACGGCGCGCCAATTCGTGACGCTCGCCCGCGCCGCTTTCACACAGGCGTAGCAAATCCCGTGCTTAATCGCGCGTGGCGATCGATGTGCGTCGCAGGCCCTGTTCGAAAAACGTCACGGCGGTGAAACGATGCTGCAGAAGAAGGCGTACTCGATGTCGGACGCGTCCCTCAACTGGGCGCAGCGTACGTCGATACGCGTGATGGAGGTCCTGTCGGGCCAGCAGCGCCTGCAGCGGCGTTACGACGGCTACCGGTCGCAGCAGCGCCCGCAACACGATTTCTGGAGCGACGCGGTGCGGCTGTTCGGCATCCGCGCCGACCTTGACCCGCACGCGCTGGACCGCATCCCGAGGCAAGGGCCCCTGCTGGTGGTCGCCAACCACCCGTTCGGCTTCGTCGACGGGCTGCTGCTGTGCTGGCTCGTCAGCCAGGTGCGGCAGGACTTCAAGGTCATGCTGGACAGCGGCCGCTACGTCCCTGAGATGGGCGACCATGCGATAGCGATCGACATCGCCGGCACGCGCCACGCCCAGCGGGTGAACGCCGCCGCGAGAACCGAGGCGCGCCGCACCCTCGAGCAGGGCGGCGTCCTGATCATCTTCCCGGCGGGCGGCATCGCGACGTCGCCGGACCGTTGGGGCCGGACGCCCGCGATGGACATCGCCTGGCATCCGTTCGCGGCGCAGCTGCTGACGCGGACGCAGTGCCCGGTGCTGCCGGTCTGGTTCGCGGGCCAGCACGGCCGGCTGTTTCAGATCGCGAGCCACATCAGCCGCACCCTGCGCTGGGGAATGCTGATCGGCGAGAACCTGCGTCGCCTGCGCGACCCGATCCGCGTGGTCGTCGGCTCGCCGGTCGCGCACGACGAGCTGCCGGTGCACCTCGATCGCGTGGCGCTCGCCCGCGAGCTGTACTGCCGCACCTATGCCCTCGGCGGCATCGACGCCTCGGTGCCCGGCCTGATCAAGGGCTGGCCGCGGGCGCTGCAACCGAAGGTGCCCGCGGCGGCCCCGCGCGAGCCGGTCGCGGCGCGCGGATTTCCCGGGCTGCTGCGCGGGCGCGTCTGAACCCCCAGTCCCGCTCTTAGGTTGGCGGGCGCGCTGCCGCGCTGCCAGCGCCGCGAGCTTACGCGGCGAATGCCGCCGCCGCGTCTATGCGCGCGGCCCAGCCGAGGATCTCGGCGCCGCGCGCATGCTCGAACTCTCGTTCCGTCGCGGGCACCACCACGGCGCCGCTGAAGTATGCCGCGAAGTCCGCCGCGGCCGCGTGCGCATCCGCACGCGTCTCGTAGAACCCAACCCGCAGGCCGTACCACAGGTGATTGGCGCGGCGGACGGAGACGGCGTACAGCGTCCGCCCGTCGAACAGCGTGAGCGGCGGCACGTAGCGCAGGTCGATCGGCTCGGGTGACCAGACGAGTTCCACGGCCAGGCGCAAGCCGAGCTGAAAGTCGTCGGCGAGTTCCACGACGTTCGTGCCCGCGGCCGGGCGGTTCATGCCTGCCGCCGCTGCGGCACCGGACTGCGGCGCGTCCCGCCGGCCCTGGCAGCTTCCCGCCGGGCGGATCACCGCCCGCGGGAAGGCCCGGCGCGCCTCTTTGAGGACTTCGACTGCGAGCTCGGCGGACGGGAACGGGCCGAGCTGAAGGCGAAAGTGGGTGCGCCCGTCCACGACGCGGCGCTCGCAGAACGCCTTGGCGAACAGCGCGCCCGGCAGGCGCGCGGCGACGTCGTCGAGCGGCAGCGTCGACGCCAGCAACGTGACGACGAAGCCACCCGGCGGTACCGCGCCGCGGCCAGTGACCGCCGCGACCTCGTGGGTCGCGGTTCTCAGCGGCCAGCCGGGCTGTCCGCCGCCGTCTCCTGGTTCTGCGTTCATAGTTGCGCTCTCAGCTCCGCCGCCGCCCGAACGATGCGTGGGCCCCTGCCGCCGACCCGGCACCTGTTCATCCGTGTCACGCCTGATTGCTCGGCAGCGTGACGCCGTGCTGGATAGCGGTTTGTACCGAGATCGGTCCCGCGGGGCGACGCTGGCCGCGCCGCCGGAACAGCGTCACCGCCGTGGCCGGGGCAGCGACACCGCCGGCGCCGGGTCGTGACGCGCGTCGCAGGCGCGACAGGCCACAGCCGACTCGGGCGAATCCGAGGAGTACCGTTCGGGCCCTCCAGACCGGACACGCTCCGGCTGGATCGGTCACTCGGTTGGTTGCGACGGCGGAGAAACTCATGGGCCCCGATAACATGTCTTTCAGCATGCTGCTTTGGATACTGGTGCTGCCGGCCGGCGCGGCGATGATGGCGGCGCTACACCACCTGAGTGCGAGACACCGGGCGCGCGGCACGCGCTGAGCGGCGCTCCCCGGGATCGACCGCCGCGCGAATCGCGCGCGAGCGACAGGGTCGCCGCACGCCGTCCGGCCGCCACGAGTCACCGCCGCCGCGGCGCATCGTGCGCTCGCCGCGCGGACCGTCAGCGCCTCAGTTGTCGTAGTCGAAGTTCTGCGGCCGGTCTGTTGGCGCCGCACCGAAGCGGTAGACGAAGCCGAGGTAGCCCATCCGGCCCACGACCGTGCGCCGGTAGTCCTCGCTGAAGGTCGGGGTCGCCAAAGTCGACGACTGCACCTGTCCCTGGAATACGTCGGTGACGGTTGCGACCAGCGTCAGATCGTCAATGAGCACGCGCCGGTAGCCGAGATTGACCTGGTTGACCGCGCCGAGGTAGCCCTGCGCCGTCAGGCGCCGGTCGGAGCGCGTGAACAGCAGCTGCAGCGTCTGCGTCGCGGTCGGCCGGTAGTTGAGCGTCAGCTTGCCGTTCACGCCCGTCGATGCGCGCAATCCCGGCACGCCGAGCGCTGTCGCATCGATCTCGTTGTAGAACGCGTTGCCGCTGAACGCGTAGGACCAGTGCGGCCCGAGCTGCCCGTTGGTCGTCGCCTCGAGCCCCGCGGAGTCGTTCTTCGGCAGATTGCCGACCGTCGTCAGCAGCACCTGTGGCGAGACGACGGAGCTGAGGTACGTCGGGCTGTCGCGGTTCTGGCGGTAATAGGCGGTCACGCCGTACTGCCGGGCGCCATCGACGTGCACGCCGGCCTCGTACGAGCGCGTGTCCTCCGGCCGGAGGTTCGGATTGCCCTGGAACAGGCTGTAGATGTCCCGTCGGTTGACGATCGGATCGAGCATGTCGGAATACGGCAGCGTGACCCGGCGGCTGACCGCGAAGGACAGCGTCGCCGCCGTCGCCAGCGTGCGGTCGAGATGCAGACTCGGATACACGCGACCGCCGCGCGTCACCGTCGAAACGCCGTCGGTCAGCTGGTCGCCAGTGCCGCGCACCCACTCGTAGCGCACGCCGCCGAGCCAGCTCCACGCGCCGCGGCTGTCCCGGTAGCTGGCGTATGCGGCGTCGATCACCCGCCGGAAGCGGAACGCGTCCGCGAGGTCAGGGTTCGGGATCGCGATACCGGTCGCCGGATCGATGTTCGCGCCGCCGCTGCCGTAGCTATCATCGTCGGCCTCGAGCGCGAACCCCGCCTTCAGCAGCCGCGCCCCGTCGAGCGGCCGCGTCCAGTCGAGCGTCGCCTCCGTCTCGAGGTCGTGCTCGTTGAAATCGAGGGTGTCGAGGGTCGGCGCGCCGAGCGGCTGGCCGTCTGCGTCGAGTACCAGGTTGGTGTAGTCGAAGTGGTCGTGCTCGTGATAGGCACTGCGATGCAGCAGCATCGAAAGCTTCTCGCCCGGAACGCCGAGCGACTGGTCGTAGCCGAGTCGCTCGTCGAGATTGCCGGACGGCTCGCGCCCCGCGGCATGCCGCAGACTGTCCGCTGGCGGTGTCGCGGGCGGCTCGCTTGCGGCGGTGAACTCGTCGGACCAGCGCGCGCTCGTCCGTGCGCTCCAGTCGAGCGCCAGCACCAGGTGCCGCTGTTCGTCGATGTCGAAGCCGGCCTCACCCCTGGCGCGGGTGTAGTGCCGCCGGATGTTCTCGTAGATGGCGTGGCTCGTGTCCGCCACGATGCCCGTCGCAGGATCCACCGCCACCTCCTCCGAGCGCACGTTGCGCAGCCGATCGTCGTCGCGGAAGCTCGCGGTGCCCGAGAGGTGCCACGGCCCGAGGTTGTCGGCAACGCTGCCCGCGAGGTAGGAGCGCTCGTGGTTGCCGAAGCCGCCCTGCAGCGTGCCGGTGGTGCCCGGCCGTCGATGGTGCCGGGTGATGATATTGAGGATGCCCGCCGCGCCCTCCGCCTTGAACTCGGGGGGCGGCGTGGTGATCACCTCGATTCGCTCGATGTCCGCCGCGGGAATCTGCTGCAGGGCGTCGGCGACCGTGCTGCCGTTGAGCGCCGGCATCGGCCGGCCGTCCACCAGGATCAGGACGTTGCTGTCGCCGCGCAATGCGACGTTGCCGTCGCCGTCGACCTCGACCGACGGAATCGTGGCGAGTACGTCGGCGACGGAGCCGAAGGTGCTCTGCACGTCCGCGTTGACGGTGTACACCGTGCGGTCGATGAGCGTCTGCACGCGAAAGTGCTCGGCGGTCACCGTGACATCCGTGGTTGCGCTCCCGGGCGCCGGCGGCGGCGCCTGCGCCGCCGCGTCGATCGGCAAGGCCGCGATACCGAGGCCGAGCACGGTGGCCGCCGCGGCCGTGCGCAGCCGCGCGGCAGCAATCCCGGGCCGGCGTCCGATGCCTGCTTCCCGGCTGGCTGCGGAGCGAACTGTCACGGCCGCGTGCGTGCGTCCATGCGAGCGAGAATACCAAGGCCCGGCGGCACGCGGTCCGCGCCCTGGCGTTTCGGCCTACCGGGCGATCAGCGCTGCGGCTGGGCCTTGATGAACGGGCCGCGCTGGTCGGGCGGGACCGGCCGGCGGCGGAACTTGCGCCACAGGCAGTACAGCGTGAGCACGCCGCTCAGCGTCGCAAACGTCGCAAAGTACGCCGCCGTCCCGTAGGCGGCGATCAGGCTGCTCGCGAGCAAGGGGCCGACGATCGCGGCGCCGCCGTTGAGCAGCAGCAGCGCGCTGCTGGCCGAGACCATCTGCGCGGGTTCGAGCCGGTCATTGACGTGCGAGATGCCGAGCGAATAGATCGTCAGCGCGAGGCCGCTGAACGCCGCCGACAGCGCGAGGAACAGCACGTGCGGCATGGCGACGAACACGACGATGCTCGCCGCCACCAGCGTCGCCAGCGCGCACACGCCGGCGATCACCGCGCGGCGGTCCATGTGGTCGGCGAGCCAGCCGATCGGGTACTGCGTCGCGACGCCGGCGAAGATGCTGCCGGCCATGAACGTGGCAATCCCGGTCGTGTCGAGCCCGCGCAGCCGCGCGTACACCGGCCCGATCGAGAAGATGATCGAGGAGATGACACCCGCCATCGCGACCGCGACGACGCCGAGCGGTGAGTTCCGGTACAACTCGCGATAGCGCACCGGGCGCGGCACGTTGACTGCGGGGGTCGGCTGCGCGGACAGGACGATGGGCACCATCGCCAGCGAGATCAGCGCCGATACCAGCATGAACGGGCCCGGGGTGCGCGGGTTCGACAGGATCAGCAGGAACTGCGCCGCGCCGAGCCCGACGTACAGCACGACCATGTAGGTGGCGAACAGCCGGGCGCGGTTCGCGCGGCTGGCGCGGTCGTTGAGCCAGCTCTCCGCGACAACGTAGATCCCGGCGAAACACAGGCCGGTCAGCAGCCGCATCGCCGCCCACGGCGCGGGTCCGACGAACACCGCCTGGACGAGCGTCGCCGCGGAGGCAATCGCCGCCAGGGCGGCGAACACGCGGATGTGGCCGACCTTGCGCACCAGCCGCGGCGCGGCGATGGTGCCGAGCAGGTAGCCGATGTAGTAGCACGACATGACGACGCCGATCAGCTGCGTCGGAAACTCCTCGAGCGTGGCCCGCAGCCCGAGCAGCGTCGCCTGCAGGCCGGCGCCGAGCATGAGCACGCCCATGCCGAGCAGCAGCGGCCAGGTTGCGGCAATGGTGGTCAGCGGCACGCGGCCCGCCTCGCGGATGTCGGGAATAGGAGCCCCGCCAGCATGATAACCGGTCGTGCCGCGCGCGCGTGGCACGCGACAGTTGGTGCGACCCGGGAGACTGCGCCCGACGCCCCGAGCGGCGGCTGGCGCGTCGGCTAGTGGCCGCCGGCGTTGTCGAAAGCACTCCTGATGAACTTGATGAGGCGCTGCCGGGCGTCGAACCCGTGCCACGGCTCCGTGCTCGGGAAGCCCGACAGGCTGCCGCCGAGCGGGCCGTGATCGTCGCGCGGATACTGGACCATCTCGACGCGTACCCCGGCCTGACGGAGCGCGCGGTACATCTCGAGACTCTGGCCGAGCGGATCGACCCTGTCGCCCTCGCCCTGGATGAGCAGGAACGGCGTCCTGGCGTAGGCGACCCGCGCGAGCGGGCTCTGGCGCCAGGCGTCCTGCGGATGCTCCCACGGTTTGCCGTAGAACCAGCGGTCGTACCACGAGCTCGACTCGGTGCCGTACTCGCTGTGCTGGTCGATGACCGGCGCGGCGCTCACGATCGCCTGGAACCGGTCCGTGCGGCCCTCGACGAATCCCGCCATCTCGCCGCCGTAGCTGTAGCCCGCGAGCGCGAGGCGCGCGGGATCAATCGGGTAGTCGGCGATCACGGCGTCGACTCCGGCCATGATGTCGCGGTAGTCGCCGCCGCCGAGGTCGTTCTTGTTCGCCGCGACGAAGGCGGCGCCGTAGCCGGTGCTGCCACGCGGGTTCGGGCGCAGCACCGCCCACCCCTGGCCCACCAGCAACTGCGCCAGGGGATTGAAGGAATCCTGCCACGCGCCGGTGGGTCCGCCGTGCACCTGGACGACCAGCGGGACCTTGCCGGCGGAGGCCTGCGGCGGCAGAAACAGCAGTCCCTCGATCACAAGACCATCGCTGCGCCAGCGGACGAGGCGCGGCACGAGCGCCGGCCAGTTGCCGGGCACGAGACTCGGCGTGCCCAGGCGCCGCGCGTTGCCGCCGGGCTCGCGCGCATAGAAGAGTGCCGCCGGCTCGGCGGCACTCTGTCCGAGCCAGACGCACGCCCCGTGGCCGACCGCGCAGTGCAGCGCGCCGGCGGTCGGCGTGTCGAAGCGCAGCTCCTCCGGCTTGCCGCCCGCGGCACGGAAGTACGTGCGGCGCACCCCGACCAGCGCCGCCATGAGGACCTGACGGTCGCGCACGACCGGGTTTTCGGCGCCGAGCGAGCCGGCGAAGTCGGCCATGAGTTCGCGGACGGTGCGCGCGGCGAGGTCCAGTTCAAACAGACCCTCGTAGCCGGGCGGCGTGTCCTGAGTCGACTGCGCCCGGAAGTAGAAGCGCGTGCCGTCCTCGGACCAGGTGCCGCCGGCAACAGTCGCCGGCAGCTCCTTCAGCATCGACGGCGCGCCGGGCCTTGCTGTATCGACGAGCCAGGCGCTCGTCGCTGGTCCGAGATCGCCGGCGTGATTGGGGCCCTCGGTGAGCGCGATGAGCCGATCGCCCTGGCTCGACCAGGCGACCACCGCGACGTCGGGCGGCACGGCGACCGCCGTCAGCTTGGCGGACTCCGGCTCGAGCAGGTAGAGCCGCTTGCCGTGCGGGTCGTGGTCCAACCACACGGCGTCCGCCTTGTCCTCCCGGTGCTTCTTCTCCCCCGCAGTCTCCGGGTCCTTGGCGAGGATCGCGATCGCGCGACCGTCGGGGGCCGGTTCGAACGCATCGACCTCGAGCGGCAGCGGCTCGTGCTTCGCCGGCGGGTCGTCCGCCTTGGGCGGCGGCAAAGCGTCCGGCTCTGTGGACGTGTCGACTGCAGGAACGACGCGCAGGTCGTAGGCGCGGGCCTCGCCGCCCGCCATCGGCAGGCGGAACAGTTCGACGCGCTCGGCGCGCCTGGCGAGAAACAGCACGCTGCCGGCGCCGAGCCAGCGGCCGTGCCGCTCGCCGATCTTGTCGCCCGCCGGCGAGAAGGTCAGCTGCCGGGACGAACTGGCGGCGACGTCGACGAGCCACAGGTGGCTGCGGCCGCCGTCGGCAGTGGCGTCGGCAATCTGCACCAGTACCCGCCGGCCATCCGGCGACAGATGCGGGTCCGACAGGGACCGCACGTGGCGCAGCTCCTCGTTGGACGGATAGGTCGCGGTATCGGCGACGGCGGTCGCCATGCACGTCGCCTGCACGAGCGCTGCGACGCGGATGCCCCACGTCGGAACTCGGCGAGATCTGGCCATGCGTGCGGCTCCCGGGTGGTCGCGACGCCTGGCCCGCGCGGAGCACGGGGCAGGCGTCGGCTGCGGTCGTCAGTGCGCGGCGCTAGCCGCTTCGGCGGGGGCGACCGGCACGTACAGCGTGCTCGCCCGCTTGGCGTCGTGGAACAGCGTCACCACGACCGGTCGGGCATCGGCGATCGTCTCGTCGGCCACCACGCCGCCGGCATTGTAGTTCTTCGCGTTCTGGATCGAGTTCGCCGCCGACAGCACGAGCGCGAGGCGGCAGCCCTTGCGCACCAGGCGCGAGGCGAAAGTGAAGTTGCTGAAATCGTAGCGCAGCGGTTCCTTCGTGGTCACGAGCTTCTGCACGCGCTGCGACTCGCGGTAGCGGGCGCGCATGAGGTCGGCGCTGAGTGGCGTGATCGCGCCGTCGCGGCCGATCTCGGCGACCGACACGACGAAGTCCGTGTCCGGCTGGTCGATCGCGATCCAGGCCTCGAAGCGGAAGAAGCCGCTCAGCTCGGTGTCCTGCTCGAACGGCGCCGACACGTAGACGAGCTTGGCGGGATTGGCCAGGAACACCTCCTGGTCGAGCATTGAGTCGAGGTTGCTCTCCGACTCGATCCGGGCGAGCGACCGATCGCGCGGGTCGTAGCGGTAGTGGTCGGGCGCGCCGTGGCCGGCGCGGCCGGGCGAAATGCTGCCGGCCGCGTACGGTTCGCCCGCCGCGTTGCCGGGGGAATCCAGCGCGAACGGCCGCGACTCGGCGGTGACCGCCTCGAGCGTGTCGGCGTAGCGCCAGTGCTCGGCGCCGCTGACGTAGTAGGCGACCGGCTTTTGCAGGAACGCGGGCCGCGGCCCGCCCTCCATCGCATAGCGGTACCAGTCGAGGTGCAGCTGCGGCAGGTCGACGAGGCTCGCCGGGCCGAACTTCAGGCCCTGGAACTCCTGTTTCGGCGTGCGCGTGCCGGGATGGTCCCAGGGTCCGATCACGAGGAAATGGCGGGCGCGGGCCGCCGGCGAGGCGACCGCCATGTAGCGGCGGTAGTGGGCCAGCGCCCCCGGCTGGTCGCCGTCGTACATGCCGGTGATCGTCAGGATCGGCAGCGTGAGTTTGCCGTACTGCTCGGCCGTCGGGTTGTAGGCGTCCCAGTAGGCGTCGAGGTCCGGGTGGCTCACCCATTCCTGGAACACGAACGACGGGTTGCCGATGAAGGTATCGAGCGTGCGGAACGAGGTGCCGGATTCCGCCCAGCGGCGGAACATCGACACCCAGAAGGCGCCGTCGCCGAACACGTGGTCCTGGCTCGTGTGGCCGCTCGTGAACGTGAGCCACTGCATGTCGTAGGGCATGAACAGGTTGTGCGGTGCCGGGAAGTCGACGCCGGCCGCCGGCGAGGCGACCGGCACGATGGTGGCGAGGTGCGGCGGGAACTCCTTGGCCGTCGCCCACTGGTCGTAGCCCGCGTAGGAGCCGCCCCACATCGAGATCTTGCCGTTGCAGTAGGGCTGCTTCGCAAGCCACTCGACGACATCGTAGCCGTCCTGCGCCTCCTGGATCAGCGGCCGGAACGAGCCTTCGGAGTTGCCGCGGCCGCGCACGTCGACGGTCAGGAACGGGTAGCCGTGCGCCGCGAAGTACATGCCGCGGTCGTGGTAGCTCTGGCCGATGTAGGGCGTGAGCGTGAACAGGCACGGCCGCGGCTCCTTCTGCCCGGCCGGCCGGTACACGGTCGCGTTCAGGTGCACGCCGTCGCGCAGCGGGATCTTCACGCCCCAGTGCCACTCGACCTTGGCGGCCTCGGCGAGCTCGGCGGCGGCGACCGCGCCGGCGGCGAGCGGTACGAGCAGCAGCACCGCCGCGGCGGCAGCGGCGGCGACGGCGCCCGCCCGCGCGCGGAAAGGCGTGCCCGCGACGCGGGCACGGAGATTGAGCGAAGTCATCGGGCGTGTCCTCTTGGCTGGAGCGTCCTCGTTCGTCGTCCGTACCGCCGCGACCGGCACCCTGCCCGGCCGGCACCGACCCTGGCCCGTCGCACGGCTACGGCCCGACGTTCTTCAGATACTTGTCGAACCATGCCACGGTGCGGCGGATCGAGTCGATCTGGTTCTCGCGCTTGGCGAAGCCGTGGCCCTCGTCGGCATAGTAGTGCGCGTCGACGGTCTTGCCGTCCTTCGCGAGCAGCGCGGCGACCTGTTCGGCCTCCTCTTTCGGCACGCGCGGGTCGTTCGCGCCCTGCAGCACCAGCAGCGGCGCGCGCACCGCGTGGATGAACGTGATCGGCGAGGCCGCATCGTAGACGGCCCGGTCCTTGACCGGGTCACCGAGCAGGCTCTTCTCGTACTGCTGCAGCACCGGGTCCTCGTGCTCGAGCATCGTCATCCAGTTGATGATGCCGTACAGCTCGACGCCTGCCGCCCAGACGCCCGGCGTCTTGCCGACCGCCATCAGGGTCATGAAGCCGCCGTACGAGCCGCCCGTGATGCCGATCTTCTTCGCGTCGACGTAGCCGGTCGCCTGCAGGAAGCGGGCGGCGAACACCTCGTCCTGGAGATCGCCGCCACCGAGGTCCTGGAAGTTCGCGCGCTGGAAGTCCATCCCGTAGCCGGTCGAGCCGCGCACGTTCGGCGCGATGCAGATGTAGCCGCGCGACACCAGCGCCGCGACGCGCGGGCTCCAGTAGTCCTGCACCTGCCCGGTCGGTCCGCCGTGCGGCAGCACGAGGGCGGGGCTCGTGCCGTCGCGCTTGAGGTTGAACGGGACCCACAGCAGGGCGCTGATGACCTTCCCGTCGAAGGACTTGTAGTGGACGATCTGCGACGCCGGCATCGGCGCCGAGCTCAGGCTCGCGATCGCCGCACGGGTCAGCCGCCGCGCCTTGCGCGCCGCGATGTCGTAGATCCACAGGTCGGTCGGCGTGATGGCGCTCTGGTGCGACAGCAGCAGGCGATTGCCGGACGGCGAGAAGGCGTTGTCGTAGGCCGCCGGCTTGTTGATGCCGGCGTCCAGCGCGAGCTTGGTCGCGTGCAGCGACGCGCGATCCACGAGGTAGGTGTCGGTCACGCCGTCGGCGTTGAGCGTGTAACTGAACGACTTGCCGCCCGGCGAGAAGTCGCCGGAATCGGCCTCCCACTGCGTGTGCGTCACCCAGCGGCGCTGGCCGGTGCTGACGTCGAGCAGCGCGACGTTGCGGTAGCCGCCCTGCTCGGTCGAGGTGAGCAGCAGCGTCTTGCCGTCCGGCGCCAGCGACGAGGCCACGTTCACGACCTTCCCGGCGTGCGCCGTCAGGTTGGTCGCCTTGCCCGTCGCGGCGTCGACGGCGTAGACGTCGGCGTCGGTGAAGCCGATGTCGAAGCGGTTGGCGTACAGCGTGGCGCCGTCCGGGCTCCAGGCGACGGACGCCCAGCTGTGGCTCGCATCCGCCTCGTGCGTCAGCTTGCTGACCTTGCGCGTCGCGAAGTCGAGCAGCGCGAGGTCGTAGCTCGTGCCGTCCTTCGGCTTGTAGTTGAGCGCGATCGTCCTGCCGTCCGGCGACCAGCGCGGCGCCTCCTCGCGTACGTCCGGTGTCTGCGTCAGGTTGATGGCCGCGCCGCCGTTGCTCGGCACGGCGTACAGGTCCCACAGCTCGTTGCCGCCGAAGTCCTGCTGGAACGCGATCCACTTGCCGTCCGGCGACCAGGCCGCCTCGGTCTGGCGCTCGTCCGACTGCAGCAGCTGCACCGGCCAGCCGCCCGCGGCGCTGACCTTCCACAGGTTGGAGCGGCCGGAGAGGTTGGTCGCGAACACGATCTCGCGCCCGTCCGGCGACCAGGCGCCGGACGATACCGCCTGCGTGAAATACAGGTCATCGATCGGGATCGGGCGCGCGTCGCGGTTGGCCGCCGAGGTGACCGCGCGCGGGTCGGACACGGCGCGCGCGTCGGGGCCCGCGGATTGCGCGAGCGCCGCGGCCGCCAACAGCACGCCGGCGAGGCCGGTCGCGCCACGAGCGAGGAAGTGCATTGCAGGGTCCCCCCGGATTCTGGCTGTGAAGGCTCTGGCACCGCCCCTGACGGCATCGTCGGACGCGGCGGCGGCACGCCGCGTGCGCCGGCCGGCGCCGCACCGACCGCAGTCATTGCGGTAGCCGGGCGCGCCGCGGCCGAACCCGCACAGGCTACGCTATCGATCGCGCGCGCTCCACGTCGCGGCGGTGGCGTCGCGCCGAAAGTCGCCGCAGGTCAGCGACCCGCCGGCCAAGGCCTTGTTTGGCAATGACCGGCGGTCGAAACGCGCGACGGGCGACGGGTGCGGCGGCACTGTCGCGACCGCGACGGTTGCGGCACTATCGGCCGGTCGCGACGCGGCTGTGGCCACCATCGCCGGCGCCCGGCCCGGCTGCCGCCGGGGCCGGATCGCGGCGTCGCGTCGGAGGAGTTCGCCTATGTTGGACCGCGAGGGTCGTCGCTGCGGCGCGCAGGCGCGGGCGGCCGCGCCATGAGCACGCTGGCGGCGACCACGGCGCCCGTGCGGCCGTTTCTCGACTGGCCGGTCGCGACGGACCCGCGGCACTGGACCGCGCAGGTCGCGGTACTCGGCATCCAGCACAGCGAGCCGTATGCCGGCGAGCCGCGGCCGAACGACCAGGCGCGCGCCCCGGATGCCATCCGCCTGCAGTCCGCCAACATCTCGTATGGCCGCGACCAGTGGGACTACGACCTCGGACTCGAGCTGTCGGCCGTGCTGCCACGGCTGTGCCTGGATTGCGGCAACTTCGCCTGGGCCGCCGGCGGCTACGACGCCTACGCCGAGTCGGTCAGCGCCTGCCTGCGCCACCTGTGGCGGCAGGGAGCGCAGGTGTACGTCCTCGGCGGTGACCACGGGGTCACGATCCCGGCGCTCGATGCGCTCGACGCCGTCGGCGAGCGCGTCCACGTCGTGCACATCGACGCGCACCTCGACTGGCGCGCGGAGGTCGGCGGCGTGACGCGCGGCTACAGCAGCCCGCTGCGCTGGGCCAGCCGCAAGCCCTGGGTGTCCGGCATCACGCAGATCGGCATGCGCGCCACCGGCAGCGCCCGACGCGGCGAGGTCGAGGACGCACGCCGCTACGGCGCCCACATCTTCACGGCGGCCGATGTCTCGAGCGCGGGCCTCGAGCCGGCGCTGGCGACGATTCCGGCGGGCGCCGCCGTGTACGTGACGATCGATGCCGACGGCATGGACCCGACCGAAATGCCCGGCGTGATGGCGCCGGCGCCGGGCGGCCTGCGCTACCAGCAGGTGGCGCCGTTCCTGCGCACGCTCGCCCGTCGCCACCCGATCGTCGGGCTCGACCTCGTCGAGGTCGCGCCCCAGTTCGACAGCCCGAACGGCATCACCGCCATCACCGCCGGTCGCCTCCTCGTCAGCGCGCTCGGCGCCTCGTGGGGACCGGGCGGACGCTACGCCGCGCGCGGCGGCGCCGCGACGTCCGGACCGCGCTGAGCAGCGCCGCCATCCTGCACGCCGGCGCGCTCAGGCGACGGCGAGGCTGAGGACGAACTCCACGCCGCCATCGACGTTGTGCGCGGCGATGGTGCCGCCCATCTTTGCCATGTAGGTCTTGGCGACGAACAGCCCCTGGCCGCGGCTCGCACCGGAGCCGTTGTCGGCCGCGTCCGAGACGCCGTACTCGAAGATCCTCCCGAGCAGCCGCTCGTCGATCGGCGGGCCGTCGTTGCGGATGCGGATCTCGGCGACCGTCGCGACCCGGCTGAGTCCGATGCGGATGGCCGTCCCCGGCGGGCGGTAGCGCGCGGCGTTGCTCAGCACGTGGGTGAGCGCGTCCTCGAGCGAGTGCTCGTCGGCACGCACCACGAGCGGCCCGCCCCCGGACTCGAGGACCACGTCCGCGATGCCCGCGTCGCCGGCGTTGTCGGCGACGTGGCGCAGGAACGCGTCGACGTCGAGCGTGGTCACCTGCAGCGTGGCCGACAGGATCGCCTCGCTCGGTGGCGAGTGGCCGTAGAGGACGCGCACCGCCCGCTGCATGCGCTCGATGTAGCGGCGGCTCGGGTCGTCCGCTCGCGCGTGCAGCGCCAGCAGCGACTGCAGCGGCGACATGATCTCGTGGCCGACCGCGTGCCATTGGTCCCGCTCCTGGTCGGCGCGGATCTGCTCGCGCTTCACGTCCTCGTTCACGCGCTTCAGGAGGTCAGCGAGCACGCCGGCGAGCAGGCCGAGCTCGTCACGGCCGCGCAGCCCCTCGAGGTCGTGCTCGACCAGGCCCTCCGCGCCCCGCACCGACTTGCGGACTGCCGCCGCGCGCGTGGTCAGCAGCGTGATGCGCCGGATGATGCGCGCCTCGATCGCGAGCCAGGTCAGCAGGATCGCGGCGAGCATCGCGCCAACGAACCAGTAGAGCCGGCCGGCGACGACGCCGATCGACCGGTCGACGCCGCGCAGGTCGCCGGTCACGTGCACCTCGTATTCGCCGAGCGGCGTCGCGATCCGCTGGGTCGCCTCGAGCGGACCGTCGTAGCCCTCGACCGGCAGCCGCCGGATCAGCCCGCTCAGCAACGGCGGCGGGCTCGCGTCGCCATCGCCCGCGTGCGTCAGCACGACCACGTCGGCCGGGCCGGTCGCCTGCAGGCGCCGGATCCTGAGGCTCTCGCCGACCAGCAGCTCCGCACGCAGGTCCGCGAGCGAGAATGGCGCGGTCGCGCCCGGCTGGTTGCTGTCGAACAGCACTCCGGCCGCGCCGGGTCCGAGGACGGCGACGTGGACGCGCACGGCGGCGAGGTCGGGCGGCGGCCAGACCACCCGCTCGTTGTCGTACAGGTCCTCGCGGAACACGTCGACCGGCAGCCGCACCGAATAGAAGGAGCGCCTATGGCACGGATCGGTGGTCGCGCCCGCCGCGCCGCCGGCGGCGACGCAGCGTGCGTCCTGCCACAGCCAGCCGCGGAACTCCTTGTTGGGGCGCCGCCCGAGGTGGCCGAGCGCGTCCTCCTCGAAGCCCGTCAGCCGGCCGCGCATCGCCGTCCGCTTCGGCCCGGGCGTGGTCTCGAGCGGCGCGAGCCAGCGGTAGCTGCGCCCGCGCAGCGACACCTCGACGCTGACGCGATGCGCGGCGGTCAGATCAAGGTCCCCGGGCGTGTGCTCGACGAGCGGGCCGCTGACGAAGCTGCCGACCACGTACAGGAAGCCGCCGGCCGCCGGGCTGTTGCCGACCGACACGCACAGCTCGGCCGCGTCCGGGTACTGCACGAGGCAGCCGGCCATCTCGACCGCCTGCTGGGCCTTCGCGCGGTCGTCGAAGTCGATGCCGGCAAAGGGCAGCACCAGCGGCCGCAGCGGCGTGAGCGCGACCCCGGCCGCGCCCGGGTTCATGAGCGCGAGCTGCCCGGTCGGGTGCTGCAGCCGGGCAGTGATCTGCTCGACGTTCTTGCGGAACACCTCGCCGTAGCTGCGGTAGCTGAGGCGCTTCTCCTCGCTCAGCACGCTGACCGCGAGCCCGACGGTCGCGAGCGCGAGCAGCAGGAACGCGCCACGGAAGAACACTCGCAGCCGGAACGGCACGCCGCCCGGCCAGAGGCGGATCACGGGCTCACCCAGCGAAAGCCGCGCATCGGCACGTTCTCGATGCCGTCGAAGGCCGGGTCGATCTCGCGGAACGCGTCGCGGATGGTGCTCACGTGCTTGCGGACGTTGTCGCGGTTGCGGCCGCTCTTCACGACCTGATAGAGCTCCTCGTACGAGACCACCTGGCCGCGCTTCTGGTGGAGCGCGTCGAGGATCCGCTGCGCGGTGAGCGGCAGGTTGATGCGCTCGCCGCGCCAGGTGGGGCTGCGCTGCCAGAGGGGATCGAGCGACAGTTCGCTGGCCGGCGGCGGCGCGGCGGCGCCGCCGGCCTGGCGCTGTTTGGCGGCGCGCAGGATATCGAGAAAGGTATCGACGAAATCGGATTCCTCGAAGGTGGTCTTTTGCAAATAATCCCAGGCGTCGAGCGCCTTCATGATGCTGCGGTAGATCGCCGCCGGCATCGCCGAGAC
>Ga0181519_10002088_pt1 | contig 17200 bp, 10 predicted proteins | sample PEATcosm2014_Bin_26_FD_121102 | JGI IMG/M metagenome (GOLD analysis project Ga0181519, IMG submission 121102) | Peatland microbial communities from MTU Mesocosm Facility, Houghton, MI, USA - PEATcosm2014_Bin02_10_metaG | ecosystem: Environmental > Terrestrial > Soil > Wetlands > Peat | place...
AGACCGTGCTGCGCGGCGGCTATGGATTGTTCTGGATTCCGCTCGATGCCAGTTGGGCCACCAATCCCCTCAGCGACCCTGTGAACTCCATTCAAACGGAGTACACAGGGAACAATGGAACCCCGACCATCCCCACAAACACCATCACTACACCGTGGATCAACTTCGTCGAGCCTCCCGGCGCCAGCATCGATGCGACAACCGGATTACCGCTTGTCGCCCTGGATGAGGAGGGCGCGTCGAGTCCCACTTTTGAGAACCCGGATTACAACTATGGATACATGCAGCAGTGGAACCTCGATGTCCAGCGCACGCTCTGGGGCGGATGGTTCGCCGACGTTGCCTATGCTGCCAACAAGGGAACGCACCTGCCGGTGTACAACCAACAGATCGACCAAATCGGAGACAACTACCTCGCCGAGGCTGCGCAGCAAGCGGCCTCAGGTACGCCGACAACGTGCAACTATCCAGGCGTAACCGCGCCGAGTGGGGATGCCTGCATTGCGCAGTTTGTGCACAACCCATTTAAGGCCACCTCCGCAGCGGGAAGCTACTTGTCTTCGCTCAATACCACCATCGGAAACCTGCTGCTCCCTTTCCCTCAATTCAACGGCCTCCAGTATGCAGGCGCGGGAAACTTTGGCAGCACCTATAACTCTCTTCAGGCCACATTGCAAAAGCGATTCAATGGCGGTGGAACGGTGTTGGCGGCCTACACCTGGGCCAAGCTGCTCAGCAACACTGACACGATCACCTCCTGGCTCGAGCCCGGCGGCAAAGGCGCAATCCAGGACTGGAACAATCTTCGCGCCGAGAAATCTCTCTCCTCGCAGAACGTTCCCCAACACCTTATCGTCAGCTATGTGCTTGACCTGCCGTTCGGCAAGGATAAGAAGTTCGCGAGCGGCGTTTCACCCCTGGCCAACAAGGTCATCGGCGGCTGGGGCGTTGACGGTGTCACAACCTTCCAGAATGGCTTTCCCATCAACATCAGTGCCGGAGGCAATGGGGCCAACTACTATGGCGGCGGTTTGCGTCCCAACTACATTGCTGGCTGCAAGAAGGCAACCAGTGGTTCAGGCGCTAGCCGCGTACTCAGCGGTCTGGCGGGAAATGCTGGCTGGATCAACCCGGCCTGCTTTACCGAGCCAGCAGCGTACACATGGGGCAACGAACCGCGTGTCGACCCCAGCTTGCAAGCTTCCGGCATCGACAACTCGGACTTTGCCGCCTTCAAGCACACGACCTTCGGCCCCGATGAAAAATTGGGATTCGAGTTCCGTGTAGAACTTTTCAACACCTTCAACCGAGTGCAGTTCGCGCCGCCAGCCAATACAACCGGGTCAACTGGCTTCGGCGAGATCACTGGCCAGGGTCAGATGAACAATCCACGCCTGGTGCAGTTTGCCGGCAAGTTCGTTTTCTAGGCTAGGCACAACCCCTTTGAGAGTGCAGCCTCTGCGCTGCACTCTCAATTTGTCGGACGGGTGATTCCTGACCGCGAGCGCCGGACCTTCTCTTTGGCCGACAACCATGAATAGAAGATTGGCGTGGGTGTGCTCAACCAGTTTTGGCTTGAAGCGGGTATCTTAAGAGTCCGCTTCGGGTGATCGGCGCACTGTCCGAAATCGAACATCACCGCAATGAAAGTGGCCAACCCAGAGTCTCCGCTACATCCTCTGGATCAGCTAAGTGGTTTATTTTGAATATAAAAAGATAAAATCCGTTTGGCACACCGGATGCAAACATTCCATAGCGTATGGATATCGCACGCCCAGATTTATCGCGGAAAAGGAAGCGCCGCACCGTGGCGTATATTGCCGTGGCGCTGATTGTGTTGACGGCGGGGTTTGTCATCGTATTGCGGCTTAAGCCGGCCGCACAAACCGTGGACCGCTCCACCATCTGGCCGGATACGGTTAAGCGCGGACCGATGATTCGCCAGGTGCGCGGCTCTACCGGCACTCTGGTCCCGCGCGAGGACTCGATTGAGCTGATCCCCGCGCAGACCGATGCAACGGTGGTCCGCATTCGCGTCCTGCCGGGAGCCAAGGTCACGCCGGACACCATCCTCATGGACCTGGCCGATCCGCAGCTCGAGCAGGAGGTCCTCAACGCCCAGTTGGCGCTGAAGGCCGCGCAGGCCGACTACAAAAGCCTGCAAGCTACGCTGCAAAGCACCCTGATGGATAAGAAGGCCTCGGCGGCCCAGGTCAACTCCGACTATACGCAGGACCAGTTGCAGGCCCAGACCGATAAGGCCCTCTTCGATCTAGGCGTGATCTCCGGCCTTGCCTATAACAAGTCGAAAAATACCGCCGACCAGTTGGCCACCCAGCACAAGCTCAGCCAGGATCAGCTCGATGTCAACCAGCGGGCCATTGAAGTCCAGCTTGCCTCGGCGCAGACCAAGGTCGACCAAGCCAAGGCTTTGCTCGACCTCTATCGGAAGCAGGCGGCGGCGCTTCAGGTCCGCGCCGGCATCTCCGGCGCGCTCGCCCCACTTGCGGTCCCACTGCAGGTGGGCCAGCACGTTACCGCCGGAACCTCGGTGGCCGAGGTCATTCAGCTTGACAAGCTTAAGGCCGCACTCCAGATTGCCGAGACCCAGGCGCGCGATATTCAGATTGGCCAGCCAGCCTCGATCGACACACACAACGGCATCATCCCCGGCCACGTTACCCGGATCGATCCCTCGGTCGTCAATGGAACGCGCACTGTGGACGTGGCCCTCGATGGCCCGCTTCCTGCAGGCGCGGTGCCGCAGTTAAGCGTGGATGGCACCATCGATCTGGAGCGCATGACGGATGTGCTCTATGTGGGCCGGCCGGCGCTGGGCAACGAGAACTCGACGCTGAGCCTCTTCAAGATTGACCCCGACGGCAAGGGCGCTGTGCGCGTTCCGGTCAAAGTGGGCCGTGCCTCGGTCAACAGCATCCAGGTGATCGAAGGCTTGAAGGAAGGCGATACAGTGATCCTCTCCGATATGTCGCGTCAGGACAACGTAGACCGCATCCGGCTGGAATAAGTCCTGCGCGGACGGCGAGCGGCGCTTCGCTCGGTCATGGATCAGAATTGGGAGTTAAAAACAGAATGAGGGAGAGAACAATGGCATCGAATGACACGCTGATTGAAATCGAAGATCTTAAAAAGGTCTTCTACACCGACGAAGTGGAGACGCATGCGCTCTCCGGCATTCACCTGACCATCTCGCGTGGCGAGTATGTTGCCATGTCCGGCCCGTCGGGGTGCGGCAAGTCGACGCTGCTCTCGATTCTTGGCCTGCTCGACACGCCGACAGGCGGCAAGTATCTGCTCAACAACCAGCCGGTTGAGAATTTGAAATTTGGCGACCGTTCCCGCATCCGCAATCAGGAGATCGGCTTCATCTTCCAGAGCTTCAATCTCATCGGCGACCTCACGGTTGAAGAGAATGTCGAGCTGCCGCTCACCTATCGCGCGGGAATGCCCTCGCCGGAGCGCAAGAAGCGCGTCAAGGAAGCTTTGGAGCGCGTTAATATGGCGCACCGCATGAGGCACTATCCGGCGCAGCTCTCCGGCGGCCAACAGCAGCGCGTTGCTGTGGCCCGCGCTCTGGCCGGTTCGCCATCGATCCTGCTGGCCGACGAGCCCACCGGCAACCTGGACTCGAAAAACGGCGACGCGGTGATGCATCTGCTTGCCGACCTGCACCGCGAGGGCTCCACCATCTGCATGGTTACTCACGATCCGCGCTTCGCAAAGCACGCCGAGCGCGAAGTACATCTCTTCGACGGTAAGGTCGTTTCTGAATCGGAACTGAAGAAGCTCACTGAGGAAGTGGAGGCGTAAAGATGCTGTTGCAGGATCTGCGCTATGCGTTGCGGCAGCTTCGCCGCGCTCCCGGCTTTGCGTTCACTGTGGTGCTCACGCTGGCCCTCAGCGTGGGCGTGGCGACGGCTGTCTTCTGCGTTATCGATGCAGTGATTCTGCGCCCGCTGCCTTTCTACAACCCGGACAAGATCGTCACCGTACAGGCCACTGCGCAGGCCGGTTACAGCCAGCCTGCGTCATGGCCCAGCTTTCAGGACGAGCGAGCGCAACTGCACTCTTTCTCCGCGCTTGCCGGTTACAACGACTTTAAGAAGATCGCGCTTGATGCTCCCTCCTCCGGCCCCGTGTCGATTGATTGCGTGCGCTCGACGGACAACTTTTTTCAGGTCTTTGGCGTTCCTCCGCTGCTGGGACGCACCTATCTGCCCGGCGAGCAGCAGGAGGGCAAGAACCAGATTGTCGTGCTCGGCTACGACGCATGGCAAAAATACTTCAACGGAGACCGCTCGGTCATCGGCACGGCAGTCAAGCTGGATGGGCGCGCCGTCACTCTGATCGGCGTGATGCCCGCTGGATTTCGCTACCCGCTCAACATGCACAACGCGGTTTATATCCCGCGCGTGATCGACGAAGACTGGATGAACCGGCGCGGAGCGCATTGGATGCGCACGGTTGGTCGCGTCAAGGATGGCGTGACGCTGCAGCAGGCGCAAGCCGATCTGACGCATGTATTCGCCGACATCGGCAGAGCTTATCCGGATACCGACGGCGGCCGCATCGCGCAGGCGGTGCCGGTGGCGGAGAACGCGAACAGCAAGAGCAAGGGACCGCTGTGGACACTGCTGTTCGCGGTGCTGGCGGTTTTGGCCATCGGTTGCGTGAATATTGCGGGATTGCTGCTGGCCCGCGGCGTAAAGCGCGAACGAGAGATGGCCATGCGTGTGGCCATCGGGGCGGGAAGGCGGCGTCTGCTAAGCCAGGTGCTGACCGAAGGTCTGCTGCTTGCGGGTTTTGGCGCGCTCGGCGGAATCCTGCTGGCGCAGACCATGCTGCAATTGATGCGTACCTTCCTGATCCACGCACTTGCGCGCGGCGGAGACGTCCGCATGGACTGGATGGTGCTCTCGGCCGCGGTCGCCGTAGCTGTTTTCACCAGCCTGGCGTCGTCGCTGTTCCCTGCCATGCGCCTCTCCGGGATCGATCCAAATCACGCCCTGAAAAGCGGCGGAAGCGCGGGAACACAGCGCGGGCAGGCAAGGCTGCGTTCCGGTTTTGTCGTCACGCAGGTGGCTCTGACGCTTGTGCTGCTTGTGGTTTCCGTGCTGCTGATGCGGGTGGTGACGCGCTATCGCGATGCGGACCTGGGCTTCGATCCGGCGCACATTCTCTCGGTCAAGATCGGGCTTTCGCCGGCGCGCTATCAGGGCCGCGACATGATAATCGCCTTCTATGCGCCGCTGGAGGAGCGCGTGCGCCAGTTGCCGGGCGTGCAAGCCGCGGGAGTGATCAGCCTGCTGCCGATTGAGAGCTGGGGAAACAACAGCGATGTGCACATTGCCGGTCAGCCGCCCTATCCGCACAACCAGGAGATGCTGGCGGAGACGCGCTTTATCAGCGAGGGGTATCTGGATACGATGGGCATCGCGCTGCATCGCGGACGCCGTCTTTCCCGCGGCCTTGACCCGTCGTCGAACGTTGCCGGCACGGTGCTGGCCAATGACGCATTCGTGAAGAAGTTTATTCCCTCTGGCCTTGACCCTACGACGCAGCGGCTCGACGACAACCCGAAGGTAGAGCAGCAGGACCGAATCGTTGGCGTGACGGGAAATATCCGCCAAAGCGTCTATGAGCCGCCGATGGCGGAGCTCGATTGGCTGATTAACGAGCTTCCAATCAAAGATCAGCCGGACGTCCTGGCGAACATGACACTGATGGTGCGCACGTCAGGAGACCCGGAAGAGGCGATTCCGGCAGTGCGCGCGATCCTGCACGATCTGGATCCCACCGTACCCTTCGACCAGCCGCGCACCATGACCGAAGTTGTCTCCGAAACACTAGTCTTCGAGCGGATGGAGAGCTGGCTCTTCGGCATCTTTGCTGCGCTTGCACTGGCGCTGGCCCTGGTTGGCCTCTATGGCTTGGTGAGCCACGAAGTTGAGCAGGCCACACGCGACATCGGCGTGCGCATGGCCCTCGGCGCAACCCGCAACCGCATTCTCGGCATGGTTCTGCGTCGCGTCACATGGATGCTAACCGCCGGCACGCTGGCCGGCCTGATTCTCACCGTTGTCGCGCGCAAGCTCATCGGTATGGTGATTTACTTTGACGCACAAAAGGAAGCCGGTGGGGTTCTTCTGCTGGCGTTGCTTCTGGTTGTAGCGGGGGTGGTTGTGGCGTTATTTCCCGCGCGCCGCGCCGCATCCATTGAACCCATGCAGGCATTACGAGCTGAATAACTTCCCTACTTGAGGAGAGTCGACGTATGAACACGCCGCTTCGAAATCTACGCTATGCGCTCCGCCAGTTGCGCAAGTCGCCGGGCTTCACCGTCACCTCCATGCTTACGCTGGCGCTCGGCATCGGCGCTACGACCGCCATCTTCACGGTGGTCTACGCCACACTGCTCGCGCCCATGCCATATCCTCAGCCCGACCAGCTGGTCATGGTCTGGTCAAAGATTCAAGGTGGCCGCAACAGCACGGCAGCCCAGGATTATGTCGACTGGAAGACACGCAACACTGTCTTTCAGGACATCAATGCCTTCTCCGGCGGCAGCTTCAACCTCGCCACCAAAGAGCAGCCCGAATACCTGCAAGGGCAATTCACCACGCCCGGCATGTATCGGATGATGGGCAACCAATTTCTCTATGGCCGCGATTTTCTTCCCGAGGAAGGCACACCCGGCAAAGATCACGAAGTCATCCTGCTCAACAAGCTATGGAGACGCCTTGGTTCCGATCCAAATATCGTCGGCAAGACCATCCAACTCGATGCAACCCCGTACACGGTCGTTGGCGTACTCGCGGCGGGCCAGCCCGACCGGCTCGATCAGTGGCTTATTGTGCCGCTCGCATTCAAGCCCGACCAGCTCAACCACGACTTTCACTGGCTCCTGGTGATGGGCCGGCTCAAGCCGGGGGTTACCATCCAGCAGGCACAGGCCAATATGGACGCAGTAGCGGCCGGCATGGCTTCGGATTATCCCAAGAGCAATAAAGGCTGGGGAGCATCCGTGGAACTGCTCCACAACGACTTCCTTCCGAAAGAACGGATTCAAACGCTCTGGATGTTGCTGGGAGCGGTCGGTTTTGTGCTGCTCATCGCCTGCGTGAATGTAGCCAACCTGCTGCTGGCCAAGGGTACGACGCGGCAAAAGGAAGTCGCCGTTCGTACCGCGCTCGGAGCATCGCGCAAGGCTGTCTTCGCGCAGTTCCTCACGGAAAATCTGCTGCTCGCCTGCATTGGCGGAGCGCTGGGCGTCGTCCTGGGGTGGTCGCTGATTCGCGCCATTGAGTTGCTGATGCCGCGCGGTACGCTGCCCTCCGAGGCGGATCTCACACTCAATGTGCCCGTTTTGCTCTTCACGCTGGCTGCGTCAACCATCTCGGGCCTGCTCTTCGGCTGTGCGCCGGCATGGTACGCTACGCGCGTTGATCCGGCGGAGGCGCTCAAAGAAGGCGGGCGCTCTGGCACCGGCGCAGGCCGCCATCGTCTGCGCCGGGTGCTCGTTGTTGGCGAATTCGCTCTGGCGCTCGCGCTGCTCACTGGCGCGGGTCTCGCCATTCACAGCTTCTGGAATCTGACCAACGTTGACCTGGGGACTAGCACAGTAAATATCCAGACGTTTTTTCTGCCCGTGCCCGACTCGCGCCCCAAAGATCCCGCGCAGATCAACGCCTACTACCAGCAGATGATTGCGAGCATCAAGGCTGTGCCTGGCGTAAAAGACGCCGCGGTCTCTGTGGGTCTTCCTCTTGAAGGGACGAACTTCGGAATGCTTTTTACGATCGCGGGCCAACCCGATTTTGCCGATCCTTCGCAGCGCCCTGGCGCAGGTTTTGACATGGTCACGCCCGACTACTTCAAAACCTACAGCATCCCGGTTCTTCGTGGCCGTGGATTCACCGATCGGGACAACGCCGCTTCGGTTCGCGTGGCGATGGTCAACAAGAAATTTGCCGACAAATTCCTTGCGGGCAAAGACCCGCTTCAGCAGCGCATCAATGTGGAGGAGCTCATTCCCGGAGTCACCAAGCTTGGCCCGTACATCTCATGGCAGATCGTGGGTGTATTTAACAACGTCCGCGCGGGCGGCTTCCGCAATGACTTCCCTGTGATTGTCATCCCCTTCGCGCAGATTCCCTGGCCAAGCGCTAGCATTGGCGTGCACACCACGGGTGACCCGGACGCCATGTTCCATAGCATTGCGGCGGCTGTCCACTCCGTCGATCCGCAGATTGCCCTCGCGGAGCCGCACACGCTTGAGGAACTCAAGCACATGAACCTCGCGGATGACCGCTTCACTATGACGCTCTATGGCTGTTTTGCAGTCGTCGCGCTGCTTCTCGCAGCGGTTGGCATCTATGGCGTGATGGCCTTCACCGTGGGCCAGCGCGAACACGAGATCGGCCTGCGCATGGCCCTCGGAGCCAGCCGGGGCAATGTTATCAGTCTCGTGCTCAAGGAAGCTCTGATGCTTGCCGTCATTGGCCTTGGAATAGGGCTGGTTGGAGCATATTTTATCGGCCGCGCGATGCAGAGCACGCTGTTCGGCATTGGTTCGCTCGACTACGGCGCCATCGCCGGAGTATCGCTCGTGCTGCTGGGAGCGTCTCTCTTTGCCAGTTGGCTGCCGGCGCGCCGCGCCGCCTCCATTGAACCCATGCAGGCATTGCGAGCGGATTAATTTCCCTCTTTGAGGAGAGTCACCGTATGAACACGATGCTTCAAGATGTTCGCTACGCGCTTCGCCAGTTGCGCAAGTCGCCGGCCTTCACCGTCACTGTCGTCGTCACGCTGGCCTTGGGCATTGGCGCAAATGCCGCGGTCTTTACCCTTTTCGACCAGGTGCTGTTGCGCATGTTGCCCGTCGAGCGACCCCAGGAACTGGCCCGCTTTGTCTGGACCGGCGGTTTCTCTGGATCGGCCAGCAGCTTCGGCGGCGATATGCACAACTATTTTTCATATCCAATGTACAAGGATCTGCGCGATAACAATCAGGTCTTTGCGGGAATGCTGGCCGCCGATCGCGCGAGTGTCGGCGTCAGTTGGCGCAATCAAGCCGAGAACAAAGACGCCGAGATCGTAAGCGGCAATTATTTTCAACTCTTGGGCCTCAAGCCCGCGGTTGGACGTTTGTTCACACAGCAGGACGATACAACCAAGAACGCCAATCCAGTTGTAGTCCTAAGCTACGGCTACTGGAAGACACGCTTCGCAGCATCGCCCGACGTAGTCGGCCAGCCGGTACTTATCAATGGCCATGCCTTTACCATTGTCGGTGTCGCTCCGCAAAGCTTTGACTCCGCAATCGGCGGCTACAGGCCAGCCGTCTTCGTGCCCATCAGCATGGTTGAGATCGCTTTGCCATGGGCGACGCCACGAGACAACCTGAACAACCATCAATCACTCTGGCTTACCTTGGTTGCGCGGCTCAAGCCAGGCATAACTATGACCCAAGCTGAAGCAAGCCTAGGGCCGCTCTGGCGCTCTTTAAGGGCCTATGAATTGACTCTTTACAGGTCGCAGAACGAGCACTTCAGGAAGGACTTCCTTGATAATTCGCTGCTGCAAGTTAAGGACGACTCCACAGGCTTCTCTCCCGGCCGCATGGAGTTGAAAATGCCGCTCATCATCCTAATGAGCATGGCTGGTATATTGGTGGCCATTTGCGCTATCAATGTCGCCACGCTGCTGCTCTTGCGCGCTGCGGGCCGCGTACGTGAAATGTCCATGCGTTATGCGCTGGGCGCAACGCGCAGCCGCATTGTTTCACAGCTGCTGATTGAAGGCGGATTGCTCGGCGCGTCCGGAGCCGGCATGGGACTTGCGCTTGCTCCGCTGGTTGCAACGGCTCTTGTTCGCCTCGTGACCAACGCCGATCCTGGCAGCGAGCCCTACTCGACCTCCATCGACTCGCGGATTCTGCTCTTCACATTGGGGACTTCGCTCGTGGTAAGTTTCCTCTTCAGCATCGCCCCGGTGCTTCACTTCCTGCATCCTGACCTGGCAAATGCATTGCGCCAGAACGCGGGCACCGCATCGAAAGGATCGCAGCGCTTCCGCAAGCTGGCCGTCGGTGCGCAAATCGCACTGAGTGTGTTGCTGCTCGGCGGAGCGGGCCTGTTTGTTCGTACACTCGACAATCTCCGTCATCAACAGATTGGCTTTGAGACCACAAGTCTCGCCACCTTCTCGCTCGATCCCACCATCTCTGGCTACGGTGAAGACCGTACGGTGCAAGCCGTAATCAATGTTCTGGACGCGCTACGCCGCATTCCCGGCGTTGCCAGCGTTTCCGCAACCACCGATCCGGAGATTACAGGCAACTCGTCACATTCCTCCTTTACCCTGCAAGGTTACAAGCCGGCCGAGGACGAACGATTGCACTTTGAGGATGCGCGGATCATGCCCGGCTATGCTGCAACCCTGCATCTGCCTTTGCTGGCAGGCCGGGAATTCACCCCTGCGGATTCAAAGGGACAGCCGCTGGTGGCTATTGTGAATCTGACTTTGGCCGAGCGCTACTATGGCTCGGCGCAAAACGCGCTTGGCCGTTCGCTCGGGGAAGGCCGCGGCGACGACATCAAGCCCGATACCACCATCGTAGGCGTGGTTGCGGATGTGAAGCACGAGAATCTGCGCACAGACATAGGTCCAGCGGTCTACCGGCCATATCTGCAAGATCAGCATCCGGTCGGGGTACAGATCTACCTGCGGACCGCGCAACCGCCGGAGACAATTGAAGGCGCGATCCGCCAGGCCGCCCACCAACTCGACTCCACGCTTGTCGTCGATGGCCTGCGCACGATGGAAGAGCAGGTGAACCAGAGTGCCTCGGACCAGAGGGCGCTCGCATTTCTCGCCGTCGGATTCTCCGTGCTGGCAATGCTGCTGGCCGCCGTCGGCCTCTACGGCGTACTCGCATACTCCACTGCTCAGCGTATCCGTGAGATCGGTGTGCGTCTGGCCTTGGGTTCGCCGCGCTCCACCGTGGTTGTCCTTATCGTGCGTGAGATGTCCATCATCGCTGTCATTGCCACCGCTCTTGCCCTCCCGTCTGTTATTGCCCTTGCGCATCTTTTCGGCAGCCAGCTCTACGGGGTCACCGCTTTCGATCCCATCACGCTCGCCGGAGCTGTCGCTTTAACTGCGTTGATGGTCATCCTGGCCGCAGCCCTGCCTGCGCGCCGCGCCGCAGCCGTCGAGCCGATGCGGGCCCTGCGAATCGAGTAACAGCAGTTGAAGATTTTGCTTTGAGATCGGAGTAACTCACAGATGATCGAACTTAAAAATGTAGAACGCAGTTACAAGACCGGCCACACTGAGACCTGGGTGCTGCGCCGTGTCGGCCTCACGATTCGCGAAGGCGAATTCGTCACCATCATGGGGCCGTCGGGGGCAGGGAAGTCCTCGCTGCTTAATGTGCTTGCCCTGCTCGACGACGGCTGGCTGGGCGAGTACTGGTTCGGCGAAACCGCCGCGCACAAGCTCAATCGCAAGCAGCGCGCCGACCTTGCCCGGCAGCGCGTCGGCATGGTCTTCCAGAGCTATCATCTGCTCGACGATCTCACCGTTGCTGAGAATATCGACCTGCCACTCAGTTACAAGAACCTGCCCGTCAAGGAGCGTCAGGCTATGGTGGCCGATATTCTGGACCGCTTTCAGATCGTGGCCAAGAAGGACCTGTATCCCTCGCAGCTCTCCGGCGGCCAGCAGCAACTGGTAGGGATTGCTCGCGCCGTGGTTCACGCTCCAGCGCTGCTGCTGGCCGACGAGCCGACGGGCAATCTGCACTCCACACAGGCGCGAGAGATCATGCAGATGTTTTGCGAACTCAACCGCGCCGGTACAACCATCGTGCAGGTTACGCACAGCGAGGAGAACGCGCGCTACGGATCGCGTATCCTCGAGCTGCGCGACGGATGGGTTACACGCGATGAAGCAATTGCAATCCGGGCAACGGAGGTCGGCGCTCAGTGAAATTCCCGATCAAGAATGCCGCAAGATGCGCGAAGACGGTAGTGGCCATTCTCTTGTTGCAGGCGAATCTTTCTCTCGCTGTGGAGCCGGCGGCCTCGACCGAGGTAGTGCAGACACCGGCTCCGTCGAATGCGCCGGCGCAGGCTCCTGCCGCGAGAGTGCCTTTCGACCAGTTGATGCGGCCCTCGCGCAACCCGATCAACGCGTATCGCGGCAAGACCGTTCCTCCGCCGAGCCTAGCCAACTCCGCGCGGCTGGACACACTGGTTCGCGATGGAAAAATCTATCTCTCGCTTCGAGACGCCATCGATCTTGCGTTGGAAAATAATCTGGATATGGTGATTGCGCGCTATAACCTGCCCATCGCCCAGATGGACATCCTGCGAACGCAGGCAGGCGGCCAGGTGCGCGGCGTCAATACCGGCGTTGTATCGGGCACGCCCGGCGGTGTAGGTGGCGGCAGCGGCGCGGGCTCAGGCGCAGGGGGCACATCCAGCGGCGCGGGGGGCGCAGGAGCGGGCGCCTCCGGCATCGTTTCGTCAACGCTGGGAACAGGTACAGCGGTATCCAGCTACGATCCATATATCAATGCTCAGGGTTATAGCGATCACACCTCGCAGGTATTGACCAACCAGCAGCTATACGGCGTCCCGGTCTATAAGTTGAATACCAACCTATTCAACATGAGTTACGATCAAGCCTTTCCAACCGGCACTTACATCGAAACGGACTGGAACAACAACCGGACCACCTCGAACAGTCCGAATAACGGCTTGAACCCGCAGCTCAATACAACGGTGCGCTTCTACATGCAACAGCAGTTGCTGGCCGGCTTCGGCCTGGGGCCAAACCTCCGCTTTTTGCGGATCGCGCGCACCAACCAGAAGATCTCCGACATCGCTTTCAAAGCGCAGGTGATTGCTACCGTCACCCAAATCTCTGACATCTATTGGGATCTGGTCAGCGCCTACGATGATGAACAGGTGCAGGAGCATTCCGTGGCCTTTGCGACCGAGACCCTGGACACCAGCCGCAAACAGCTTGCGTTACAGGCCATTCCAGAGATGGATGTGCTCAAAGCCGAAGGCGACCTTGCGGTGCGTGAGCAGGATCTGACTGTCGCCCGCACTACCCTTGAGCTGCAGGAACTCTATATGAAGAACGCCATCACACGTTCTCTCGATAATCCGGTTCTGGAAGAGATGCCGGTCGTTCCGACTGACCACATCGGCACTCAGGTCCAGCTCGACAATGAACCGGTGCAGGATTCGATCGCGGCGGCACTCAAGAATCGCACCGAGCTTCAGGAGTCGGCCCTTGACCTGCAAAATCGCGAATTGAGTCGCAAAACCGCCCGCAATGCGTTGTTGCCGCAGCTTGACCTGTATAGCTTTTATGCTGGAACAGGATACGGCGGAACTCCGATTCAGGGGAGCAAAGTCACCGCGCCGGCCAGCTATGGAGGCACACTGGAAAACGCGCTAAACTACTCATCGCCCGAGTACCAGGTCGGCTTCCAGTTGAGTATCCCTTTGCGGAACCGCATAGCCAAGGCCGATCAATACCGCACCGAGCTTGAGTACCGCCAGTCACAGGTATACGCTGAGGAGTTGAAGAAACGCATTCGCATTGAAGTGCGCAGCGCGCGGTATGCTCTTGAACAGGGCGCAAGCCGTGTGGACGCGGCCCGCAAAGCCCGCGACCTGGCGCAGAAGACTTTGGGTATCATGCAAGAGGAACAGAAGCTCGGCGCAGGCTCGAACCAGCAAACGCTCAGTGCCGAGCACGATCTGGCTGTGGCCGAGTCCGCGCTGGTCACCGCTGAAACCGCCTACGAGAAGGACCGCATCGAGGTCAGGCGCGCCACCGGCACGGTTCTTGAGGAGTACGGTATCTCGATAGCCGACGCGAAGGCCGGCGCCGTGGAGGAAGACCATCCCCAGCGATAAAAACACGATCCGAGTTCTGGTTGCGGACGATCAGCCCCACATCCTTGAAGCCGTGGAGTTGCTGCTCGCTCCGAACGGCATCGCCGTGGATTGTGTCCGCTTACCCCAGCTGCTGCTTGAGGCGTTGGGCCAGAACGACTACGACGTGCTGCTCATTGACTTGAATTACACCCGCGACACCACCTCCGGCCAGGAGGGCCTTGACCTGCTGGCTCGCATTCAGGAGTTCGACGCGCGGTTGCCGGTAATCGTGATGACCGCGTGGGGCAACATCGATCTCGCCGTCGAGTCCATCAAGCGCGGCGCGCGCGATTTCGTGCAGAAGCCCTGGGAGAATGAACGCCTGCTCTCGCTGATTCGCGTCCATGCCGAGTTGCATCAGGCTTTGCGCCGCGCGCGCCAGTTGGAGCTGGAGAACCGCCTGCTCCGTGCCGAGGGAATGCCCACATTTGTGGCCAGCGCACCTTCAATGCAGCCCGTACTTGAATTAATTGCGCAGGTGGGACCCTCGGACGCCAACGTACTCATCACCGGCGAGCACGGCACCGGGAAGGAGATCGTGGCCAAGCTGCTCCATGCCGCCTCGCCCCGCGCCCGGATGCCGCTGGTCGCCGTCAATGCCGGCGGTCTGCCCGAGGGGACCTTCGAAAGCGAGATCTTCGGACACGTCAAAGGAGCATTTACTGACGCGCGCACCGACCGCATCGGCCGCTTCGAGCTGGCCAACGGCGGTACGCTTTTTCTCGATGAAATTGCCAACGTTCCCCTGCGTCAACAGGCCAAGCTTCTCCGCGTACTTGAAGCCGGCGAACTGGAGCGCGTCGGCTCCTCGCAAACCCGGCGCGTCGATGTGCGCGTTCTCTCCGCCACCAATGCGCGCTTGCACGAAGAAGCCAAAGCCGGCGCATTTCGCGAGGACCTGCTCTTCCGCATCAACACCGTTGAGATTCACCTGCCTGCATTGCGCGACCGTCGCGAAGACATTCCCGTCCTGGCGCAGCATTTTCTCAGCTGTAACCTCGCGCGCTATCGCAAGCAGGTCAGCGGTTTCTCTCCCGCGGCTATGCAGCAGATGATGAACTATTCCTGGCCGGGGAATGTGCGCGAACTTGAGCACACTGTTGAGCGTGCCGTGCTGCTCTGCCGCGGAGATGAAATCGAACCCGCCAACCTGGCAATCGCCGCCGCGCGGTCCGCATCGCCGTCCTTTGAGAACATGAGCATCGACGAGGTCGAAGCTCTGCTCGTTCGCAAGGTGATGCGCCGCTGCGACGGTAACATCTCGCAGGCTGCCGAGTCCCTCGGACTCAGCCGCGCGGCGCTCTATCGCCGCATCGAAAAATATGGCATCTGACCAGCTCGCCCGCCGTAACCGCCGTTCGGTCGTCCGCCGGGCGTGGTTTTACTGTCTGCTGTTGGTCCTGCCCACCTTCTTCTTCGCGGGCATCCTCCTCTATCGTCATCCCATCTCTGTTGCTCCCACTCTGATGCTCGTCGTCTGCCTGCTGCTTTACCTGCTGCTGGTGGCCGTTGCGCTCATTGAAGGCATGATTCGCCCGCTGCAAACTCTTGCGAACGTTGTCTCTTCCCTGCGCGAGAGCGACTACTCTTTCCGTGCGCGCGGCGCCGGCTCTCAAGATGCCTTCGGCGAGCTGGCCTGGGAGGTCAACGCGCTCGCCGATCTACTCCAGAAGCAGCGCGTGCGTTCGCTGGAGGCCACTGCCTTGCTGGGCCGCATCCTCGAAGTGATGCACGCTCCTCTTTTCGCTTTTGACCGCGATGATTTGCTGCAATTGGTCAATAACGCCGGCGTACAGTTGCTGGGCCGCGCTCATTCCCGCTGCTTTGGCCATCCAGCGGGCGAACTGGGTCTCGCAAACCTGCTTGCGGCTCCCGACCAATCTATCCACTCCTTTGGTTCCAAGCCCAAGCGCTGGCTTCTGCGCAAGGCGGTTTTTCGCCAGGACGGCGCGCCGCATACACTGCTCTTACTGGCCGACGTGAGCCTTCCTTTGCAGGAAGAAGAACAGATCGCATGGAAGCGATTGATCCGCGTCCTCGGTCACGAGCTTTCCAACTCGCTAGCCCCCATCAAGTCCATCGCCGGCAGCCTTCACGCCCGCGTGGATCAGATGGAAGGAGAGGACTCCGCGCTGCACGATTTTCGCCGCGGCCTGAGTGTCATCGAGAGCCGCGCCGACGCTCTCCATCGCTTCGTGCAGTCCTATCGGCTCCTCGCCCAGTTGCCCCCGCCGCAGCTCAAGCCAGTTCTACTTGGGCCGCTGCTGGAGCGGGTTGTGCTCCTCCAGCGTGGCGCTCTCCCCGATCGGCGCCCAGTGGTTCAGTTTGATCCCGGACCTCCGGCAACTCTTCGAGCCGATTCCGATCAACTGGAGCAGATGTTCATCAACCTGCTGGCCAACGCCGTTGACGCATCATTGGCCAACGGCGCAAAGCCGGTGCGCGCAAGCTGGGAACTCGCGGGTTCTGAGGTAGCGGTTTCTGTCGAAGATAGCGGCCTCGGCATCGCCAATCCGGAAAACCTCTTTGTCCCCTTCTATACAACCAAGCCTGCCGGCAGCGGCGTTGGCCTGGCTCTTGCGCAGCAGATTGCCCGCGCCCACGGCGGTGAAATACGCCTATTGAATCGCGAAGACGGCCCTGGAGCGCGCGCCACAGTCCGCCTGCCCGTGACTCAACTGTGATGGAGTGGATTGATTGGGATTGTTTTTTGGCGGGGAATCAGTGAAGGAGAGACCGAGGAGAGGTGTGAATCACCTAGCCATTTGTCTGAATCAGCCACTTGAAGGGTCAGCGCATTTGTACCTGCAGCTGTAAGCGTCGAGGACGCGATTCTAGCCAATCAGAATGAACTCTTATCTATCCGCTGGAAACTTGCCTTATCCCTCTGTGACCCAACAGTTTTTTCTTCGATCTCGGCGCAGCGGAACCAGGGTACCCATTTCTCCTGAAATGCAGAGTCAAGGATTGAGCTAGTCGAAATGCCCCCGTGTAAAACTCTTCTGAAAACGACCGAAGAGTCGCAGGGGTTTGAACGCGCAGCGCGATTTATCGACCTGTTCGAGCCAACTGTGAGCCAGAAGAGTCCATGCGCGGATATGATTCATGCGATTGCGGATACAGGCTTTATTTTATCGAGTAATTCGAGAGCAGGATCTCTGAGAACTTACGAGGCTAACACCGAGAACCGTAAGGGTGCGGGGCACAAGAATGGG
>Ga0181519_10002089_pt1 | contig 17190 bp, 13 predicted proteins | sample PEATcosm2014_Bin_26_FD_121102 | JGI IMG/M metagenome (GOLD analysis project Ga0181519, IMG submission 121102) | Peatland microbial communities from MTU Mesocosm Facility, Houghton, MI, USA - PEATcosm2014_Bin02_10_metaG | ecosystem: Environmental > Terrestrial > Soil > Wetlands > Peat | place...
AGGCCGTGGCCTGCGTCGGCGACGGCGGCTTCCTGATGACCGGCCAGGAACTGGCCACCGCGTTCCACCACGGCGTCGCGCCGATCGTGCTGGTGTTCAACAACCAGATGTACGGCACCATCCGCATGTACCAGGAACGCGCCTATCCGGGCCGCGTCTCCGGCACCGCGCTGACCAACCCCGACTTCGTGAAATACATCGAGGCCTTCGGCGGCCACGGCGAATTGGTGGCGGCGACCGGCGAGTTCGCCCCCGCTTTCCGCCGCGCCGTCGAGAGCGGCCGGCCCGCGGTGATCGAGCTGCGCATGAACCCCGAGCAGATCACCACACGGGCCACCATCGCTGAGTTGCGCGCGGCCTCGACGCCGAAACCGCTGCCCAAGCCGAAGCCCAAGCGCGCGGTTGCCGCCGCCAAGCGTCCCGCCGGCGGCGCGCGGGCGCCGGTCAAGCCGGCGCCCAAGAGGTAACCCGCGAGGTCGCCTTGTGCACTCCCTCGCGGCGCCATCGTCATGCCAATCCGCCATGTCAGGCGGCAAACACAGGCGCGGCCGACCTCGGACCGCGCCGAGGAGACAACGCCCCATGAGCATCTACACCGGTCCCGTCTTCGAAATGGCAAAGGAACAGTTCCACACGGTCGCTGACTACCTGGGCATCCCCGGGGACGAGCGCGACCGGCTGCTGTACCCCAAGCGCGCCATCGCAGTGTCGGTACCCGTGCATATGGATGACGGCCGCGAGGTCGTGTACCAGGGCTACCGGGTGCAGCATCATCTGACGCTCGGCCCCACCAAGGGGGGCACGCGCTATTCGCCCAAGCTCGATGTCGGCGAGGTGGCGGCGCTGGCGATCTGGATGAGCTGGAAATGCGCGCTGTGCGGCCTGCCCTACGGCGGCGCCAAGGGCGGCGTGAATTGCGACCCGTACACACTGAGCCGGCGCGAGCTGGAGACCGTGTCACGCCGCTACATGCAGGAAATGATCCCCTTCGTCGGCCCGCACATCGACGTCATGGCGCCCGACATGGGCACCAACGAGCAGGTGATGGCGTGGTTCATGGACACCTACTCCATGTACCAGGGCAGCACCGTGACCGAGATCGTCACCGGCAAGCCGGTCTCGGCCGGCGGCACCGAGGGGCGGCGCGAGGCCACCGGACGTGGCGTGGCGCACCTGGTCAGCCGCGCCATGGAGCGGCTGGGGATGACCCCGTCCGGCGCCACCGCCATCGTGCAGGGTTTCGGCAACGTCGGCTCGGTGAGCGCGATGGCCCTGGCGGAACGCGGCGTGCGCATTCTCGGCGTGTCCGACCACACGGCCTGCTACTACGATCCGAAGGGACTGGACGTGCCGAGCCTGCTGCGCCACGCGGCGAACGGTGGGCTGCTGGCGGGCTGGTCAACCGAGGCGGTGTGCGATCCCGGCCAGTTGCTGACCATGCCGTGCGACGTGCTGGTGCCGGCGGCGATGGAACAGATGATCACCGGCGCCAATGCCGGCAAGCTGCGCTGCCGCATCCTCGCCGAGGGCGCCAACGGCCCGACCACGCCGGAGGCTGACCGCATCCTCAACGACAGCCACAGCGATATCTTCATCATCCCCGACATCTTGTGCAACGCCGGCGGTGTGGTGGTGAGCTATTTCGAGTGGGTGCAGGACCTGCAACAGTTCTTCTGGGACGAGGCGGAGGTGCTGAACCGGCTGGCCCACGTGCTGGACCGGGCCTTCAACCGGGTGATGGCCCGGGTGGACCAGGACCACGTGCCGCACCGCCACGCGGCACTGGCGCTCGGGGTGGAGAAAGTGCGCAACGGCAAACAGGTGCGCGGCCTGTTCCCCTGAGCGCGTGTTAAATGGAGCAAGGCCGGCCCCCGGCCTTGCTTCGTCTGTTTTCCTGCCGTCACGGAGGTTGGCATGGTTCGTATCGTCGATGTTCGCGAGATCACGCGGCCGATCGCGTCCCCGATCCGCAACGCCTATATCGATTTCTCCAAAATGACGACCAGCCTGGTGGCGGTGGTTACCGACGTGATGCGCGACGGGCACCGTGTGGTGGGGTACGGGTTCAACTCGAATGGCCGCTACGGCCAGGGCGGCCTGATCCGCGAGCGGTTTCGTCCCCGCGTGCTGGAGGCCGCGCCGGCCAGTCTTCTCGACGCCACCGGGGAAAATCTCGATCCCGACCGGATCTGGGCGACCATGATGGCGAACGAAAAGCCGGGCGGGCACGGCGAGCGATCGGTCGCGGTCGGCACCATCGACATGGCGGTGTGGGACGCGGTGGCGAAGATCGCGGGCAAGCCGCTGTTCCGGCTGCTGGCCGAGCGGAGCGGCATCGCCGCCGATCCCCGCGTGTTCGTCTATGCCGCCGGCGGTTACTACTATCCGGGCAAGGACGACGCCGCGCTCAGGGCCGAGATGCGCGGCCACCTGGATCGCGGCTATAACGTGGTGAAAATGAAAATCGGCGGCGCGCCGATCGATGAGGACAAACGGCGCATCGAGACGGTGCTGGGCGAGATCGGCGGAAAGGCGCGGCTGGCGGTGGACGCCAACGGACGTTTCGATCTGGAAACCGCCATCGCCTACGCGAAGATGCTGGCGCCCTATGACCTGTTCTGGTTCGAGGAGCCTGGCGACCCGCTCGACTTCCAGCTTCAGGCGGCGCTGGCGGCGTTCTATCCGGGGCCGATGGCGACCGGGGAAAACCTGTTCAGCCACCAGGACGCGCGCAATCTCATCCGCTATGGCGGCATGCGGCCGGACCGCGACTGGCTGCAATTCGACTGCGCGTTGTCGTACGGGCTGTGCGAGTACCTGCGCACCCTGCGCGTGCTGGCCGAGGCAGGCTGGTCGTGGCGGCGCTGCGTGCCGCATGGCGGCCACCAGATGTCGCTGAACATCGCCGCCGGCCTGGGGCTGGGCGGCAACGAGAACTATCCGGACCTGTTCCAGCCCTATGGCGGATTCCCGGACGGCGTACGGGTGGAGGACGGCCACATCACCATGCCCGAGCTGCCCGGCATCGGCTTCGAGGGCAAGGGCGAGCTATATCGGGTGATGAAGGACCTGGCGGACTGATCGGACCGGCGTCTCGAAATTCTGGATATTGCCGGCCCACGATGGTTAGATCGGGCGGCAAATCCAGGGGGAGGCACCGCCGTGCCGCGGGAGATGCTGACAGGGAAGCGCAGGTTCCGCCTGTACCTGATCAAGCCGTCGCACTACGACGAGGACGGCTACGTCATCCAGTGGAAGCGTTCGGCCATTCCGTCGAACACGCTGGCGGCGCTGCACGAGCTGGCGGTGGATTGCCGTGCCCGCCGCGTATTGGGCGACGACATCGACATCGACATCACCGCCATCGACGAGACCAACACCCGAGTCCGCCCGGAGCGCATCGCCCGTGCCATCGCTTACGGTGGCGGGCTGGGCCTGGTGGGCATCGTCGGTGTGCAGTCCAACCAGTTTCCCCGCGCGACCGACCTCGCCCGGCGCCTGCGGGCCGCCGGGGTATTGGTGTGCATCGGCGGATTTCATGTGTCGGGATGCCTCGCCATGCTGGCGGACATGCCGGATGACCTGAAGGCGGCACAGGACATGGGCGTGTCGCTGTTCGCCGGCGAGGCCGAGGAGGGCCGGCTGGACGAGGTGCTGCGGGATGCCGCCGCCGGCGCGATGCGGCCGCTATACAATTTCATGGACGACCTGCCCGCGCTGAACGGCGCCCCGCCACCGATGTTGCCGGCGGCGCTGGTGCGCCGCACCGGCGGCAGGCTGTCCAGCTTCGATGCGGGGCGGGGCTGCCCGTTCCAGTGCTCGTTCTGCACCATCATCAACGTGCAGGGCCGCAAGTCGCGCTACCGCACGCCCGATGACGTGGAAGGGATCATCCGCGCCAACCTCGCCCAGGGCATCGACCATTTCTTCATCACCGACGACAACCTCGCGCGCAACCGGAACTGGGAGCCGATCTTCGACCGGCTGATCGACATGCGCGAGCGGGAAGGGCTGTTTTTCCGCTTCGTCATCCAGGTGGACACGCTTTGCCATCGCATTCCCGGCTTCATCGAGAAGGCGGCGCGCGCCGGGGTAACGCGGGTTTTCCTCGGGCTGGAGAGCATCGATCCCGAGAGCCTCGTCGGCGCCAAGAAGCGGCAGAACCGCATCGCCGAGTACCGCGAGATGCTGCTGGCCTGGAAGGCGCAGCGCTGCTTCACCTACGCGGGCTACATCCTCGGTTTCCCGAACGACACACCGGAAACCATCGTGCGGGACATCCGCATCATCCAGCGCGAGCTGCCGCTCGACCTGCTGGAGTTCTTTTGCCTGACGCCGCTGCCCGGGTCCGAGGACCACAAGCGGCTGCACACGGCGGGGACCTGGATGGACCCCGACATGAACAAGTACGACCTGGAGCACGTCGTCACAGCGCATCCGCGCATGAGCAAGGCGGAATGGGAGCGCGCCTACCGGCTGGCCTGGGAGACCTATTACACGCCGGAGCACATGGCGACGGTGATGCGGCGCGCGGCGGCCACCGGCATCAGCCCGGGCAAGATGATGTTCCTGTTGATGTGGTTCTGGGGCTGCGTGACGATCGAGAAGGTGCACCCGCTGGAAGGCGGCTACCTGCGCCGCAAGGTGCGCACCGATCGCCGGCCGGGCATGCCGATCGAACCGGCCCTGCTGTTCTGGCCGAAATACCTGGGCGGGCTGGTCGCCAAGCATGTGCGCATCGCCGGCATGGTGTGGCGCATGGCCAGGGTACGGCGCGCGATCAAGCGCGACCCGAACCGCCGCGCCTACACGGATACGGCCCTGACGCCGGCAAGTGCGGCCGATCTCGACGACCTGGAGATGTTCCAGGTGAGCGCGTCGGCCCGCGATGCCGCGGGGAAGGCACGCCGCGACGCGGCCAGGGTGGCGGCGCGGGTGTAGGGCGCGATCACAGCCGCCCGCGCTGGCGTGGGTCGAGCACCTGGCTGAGTCGGTCGCCGACCAGGTTCACCGCCAGCACGGCGAGAAACAGCGCGCCGCCCGGGAACAGCATGGTCCAGGGGGCATAACGCATGTATTCGCGCCCGGCGTTCAGCATCGCCCCCCACTCCGGCGCCGGCGGCTGCGCGCCCAGCCCGAGGAAGGACAGCGTGGCGGTGAACAGCACCGCATTGCCGAGGTCCAGCGAGGCCAGCACGATCAGCGTCGGCGCCAGATTGGGCAGCAGATGGCGCCGCACCACCCGGACCCGGCCGGCGCCGATGGCATGCGCGCCCTCGATGAACTCGCGCGCCGCGAGGGATAACGCGGCGCCGCGCACCACCCGGGCAAATCGCGGAACGCCGGCGATGCCGACGGCCAGCGCGGCGTTCCACAGCCCGACCCCGAGCACCGCCACCACCAGAATGGCCAGGATGATCGGCGGGAAGCCCAGCATGACGTCGATCGCCCGGCTGCCGAAGGCGTCCGCGCGCCCGCCGGCATAGCCGATGATGGTGCCGAACAGCCCGCCGAGCACCAGGCTGATCGCCACGGTGGCGATGCCCACCGACAGCGTGTAGCGCCCGCCATAGAGCACACGGGAGAAGATGTCGCGGCCATACAGGTCGCAACCGAACAGGTTTTGCGCGGAGGGATGCGCCAGCCGGGCACAGACCCGCGTCTCGTTCCAGTCGAACGGCACCACCAGCGGCGCCAGGATGGCGCCCGCCACCATCACCAGCAGCACCGCCATGCCGGCCACCGCCCCGGGGCTGGCGAACAGTTTTGCAAAACGCGACGCCTCGCGGGGAGCGACCACAACCGCGCTCATGTGCGCGATATCCGCGGGTCGATCAGCCCGTACAGCAGGTCGATAAGCAGATTGATGGCGATATAGGCGGCGGTGGTCAGCACCACGATGCCCTGCACGAGGGGATAATCCTTGGTGAGCACGGCGTTGACCAGCATGGCGCCGATGCCCGGCCGGGCGAACACCTGCTCGGTGACCACGGCGCCCCCGATCAGCACCGCGAACTGCACGCCGAGCAGCGTCAGCGGCGGAATGACGGCGTTGCGCGCGACGTGGCGGGCCACCACCAGCACCGGACTCAGCCCCTTCGCGCGGGCGGTGCGGATGTAGTCCTGGCTCATCACCTCGATGATGCTGGCGCGGATCAGCCGGGCCAGGCCGCCCGCCAGGAACAGCCCCACCGTGATGCTGGGCAGGATCAACGCCTGGGGGCCGGTGCCGATGATCGGCACCCAGCCCAGCCGGGTGCCGAACACGTAGATCAGCACCATGCCGATCCAGAAACTGGGCAGCGACAGCCCGGCCAGCGCCAGCGTCATCAACGCGGTGTCGATCCAGCCGTTCGGCCGCAGCCCGGCCAGCACGCCGAGCAGGGTGCCGAACAGCACCCCCACCAGCAGCCCGCCGCCGGCCAGCGACAGCGTGTAGCCGATCTGCGAGGCGATCATCGTCGTCACGGGCTGGCGGGTGGCGAAACTGTCGCCGAAATCGCCGGTCAGCGCGCGGCGCAGGAAGTCGACGTACTGCACCGGCACCGGACGGTCGAGCCCGAGGCGGTGACGTTCGGCCTCGATGGCGGCCGGGCTGGCCGGGCTGCCGCCCAGCAGCAACTGCACCGGGTCGCCTGGCACCATGTGCATGGCGCCGAACACGATGGTCCAGGTGATCAGCAGGATCGGGATGATGCCAAACAGGCGACGGATCAGATATTCCAGGCGCATGCGCCGATGGTAGTGCAGGTCGATCGGGGGAAGGAAGGCTGCCCGATTGACCCGCGCGGTGGTCGCGGCCAGAAGAGGGCGATGTTGCCCTCCGCCTCCTGGGTTCTGACCGAGGACTATGCCGGCCTGCGGGCGCAGGCGCTCGGGCTTGCCGAGGCGGCCGGGCTGGCGCCCGAGGTGCGGGTGTTGCGGCCGCGCGGGCTGTGGCGGCGCGTGCCGGCGGCCTGGTGGCCGCGGCCGCTGAGCGCGATCGAGTCCGCCGCGCTGGCGCCGCCGTGGCCGGAGCTGGCCGTGGGCTGCGGCGGCAAGTCGGCGGCGGTGCTGGCGGCGCTGGCCCGGCGCATGCGCGTGGTGATCGTGCAGCATCCCCGCATGGCGGTGCGCCGCTTCGATCTCGTGGTGGCGGCGCGCCACGACGAGCTGACCGGGCCGAACGTGCTGGTGACCCGCACCGCGCTGCACCGGGTGACGCCGGAGCGTCTGGCCGCGGCGGCGGCGGCGTGGCGGGCGCGGCTGGCGGGGCTGCCGCGGCCGCTGGTGGCGGTACTGGTGGGCGGCGGCAACGGCCGGTTCCGGCTGGACGCGGCGGTGGGCGCGCACCTGGTCGGGCAACTGGCGGACATGATGCGGCGGGACCGCGTGGGCGTCGTGCTGACGCCGTCGCGGCGGACCGACCCGGCGGTGCGGCAATTGCTGCGGGATCGACTGGAACCGCTGGGCGCCTGGGTCTGGGACATGACCGGCGAGAACCCCTATTTCGGCATGCTGGCGCTGGCCGACGCCATCGTGGCGACCAGCGAGTCGGTGTCGATGGTGTCCGAGGCAGTGGCGACTGCCGCCCCGGTGCTACTGGCCAAACTGCCGGGGCGGTCGCGGAGAATCGGGCTGTTCACGCGCGGCCTTATCGACGACGGGCGCGTGCGGCCCTATGAGGGACGCTTCGAGCACTGGCCGGTCGAGCCGGTGGATGACACGGGGGGGGTGGCGGCCGAGATGTGCCGCCGCTTCGGATACTAGGTGCGCCATGCTGGACATCCGGACGTTCGACGCACGCCACGGCGGTAACGTGCTGTACAAGGCGCTGGCCCATCCGCTGGCGGCCGAGGCCGTTGCGGCGCTGTACGGGCGGCTCGCGGCGGCGGGGCCGGTGGCGGTGCTCGACCCCGACGATGTGATCGAGGCGCTGCTGGCGCTGTATCCGGACGCACCCGCTTGGCACGGCCTCTTTGTGCAGGACGCGATGGCGATCGGCCGGTTGCGGGCCGGCATGACGGGGCGCCCGCTGACCGAGCTGCCCGCCAGCGGGGCACGCAGCGTGCTGGTGGCGAGCTTCGATGCCGAGCGCATTGTCGCGCGCATCCGCCACCTGTTGCCGGCCGGGGCGGAGGTGCTTTCCCTCGATGCGGTGCGGCTGCCGGCGGCGATGCTGACCAACCCGCGCCGCTACCTCGACCGGCTGAACTTCGCGACCAATTTCTGCTTCTTTCGCGACCAGGGCGGGCTCACCACCCGGCTGGTGACGGCGAACTACTGGGCTGGCTACGGCGTGGGGAAAAGGTGGTTGTGGCTGCGCCTGTTCGATGAAAACGGCACCGCATTGGCCACCTGGGAAGAGGCGGTGCCGGAAGGGGCCGGAGGCTTCTCGATCGATAGTTCAGAAGTGCGGGCGCAGTTCGGCCTGCCCGCATTCACCGGGCAGCTTTTCATCCACGCGATCGGGGTCGCCGGGCACGACGTGGTGAAATACGCGCTCGACACGTTCGGCTCCGGCGCGGACGCCAGCCTGTCGTGCACGCACGACGCCAATGCCTGGCCGTCGGACCGCTACGCGGGACTGCCGGCGCCGGCCCCCGGCGAGCGGGTTTTGTTGTGGGTCCAAAACAGCCACGCCGTGCCGATTCCCGCCGGTGCGGTGCAGCTCGACCGCATGGGGGCGGAACGGCCGGTGGCGTTTGCGCATGCGCTGCCGGGTTTTGCCACGGTGGCGCTGGATGTGGCGGCGTTGCTGCCGGACGTGGTTTGGCCCGCGCAAATCGAAATACGGGCGGGGCGGCACGTGGTGCGGCCGCGCTACGAGGTGGTGCGCGACGGCCGCACGCGCATCGCCCACGTCAACGTCGAGCGGGCCGATCTGGCGACGGACCCTGCCCTGCCCGCGCTGCCCGCGCCGCTGGGGCGGGGCTATCTGCTGCCGCTGCCCGTGCTGGCGCGCCGGCGCTGGCGCACGCTGATCCAGCCCACCCCGATGGCGACCACGCAGACCGATCTGCCGCTGCGGCTGGACGTCTTCGACCCGCGGGGCGGGTTGGTGGCCGAACGTTTCCTGGGCTGCCTGCCGCGCGACCACGCGGTGGCGCTGGATCTCGACGATCTGCTGCCGGCGGACGCGCTGTTCGACGGCGGGCACGCCGAGCTGGTCTACGATTTCCGCGCCGGCGGCGGCGGCGATGGCTGGCTGCACGCCCTGGTGCGGGCCGAGGACCGGGCGAGCGGGCATGCGGCCGAGAGCAGTTTCGGCGCGCATATGTTCAACCTTCCCATGACGTATCGTGACGAGCCGCAATCGTATTCCGGGCCGCCGCCGGGCCTGTCCACGCGGCTGTTTCTCAAGCTGGGCGACCAGGACCGGCGCAGTTTCGCGCTGCTGATCTATCCGGCCTCGGGGGTGTGGCATGCGCGATCCGAGACCACGCTCATTCTGCATGACGGAGCGGGGCGGCCGATCGCCGAGGAGCGGGTGGCGATCCCCCTGTCGGGTTCCGCCCTCGTGGAGCCGCACGCGATCTTCGGCGCGGCAATGCTCGCGCGGGCCGGAGCGCGCGGCTATGTGCTGGTTCGCGACGCCACCTGCCGGCTGTTCGGCTACCACGGGCTGACGGCGGAGGGCGGACGGTTCAGCCTGGACCACATGTTCGGATTCTAGCGGTCGGCCCGCGCAACGCCGATCCCCGCCAGCGCAATCAGTGCCGCGCCGGACGCGAGCAACGAGAAACTCAGGTGCCAGTCTCCCGTGGCCTGGTGCAGCACGCCGATGAGCAGCGGGCCGACGGAGGCGATCGCATAGCCCAGGCCCTGCACGACCGCTGAAATCCGGCGGTTGTCGTTGAGATCGTGAGCATACCCCATGGCGAGCGTGAACACCGTGGTGAAGCCGCCGCCGGTGGCGATGCCACCGGTGATCGACCACAGCACCCACTGGCCGGGCATCGCCAGGAATCCCACGCAGGTGACCAGCCACGCCAGGGCGATGCCGACCAGCAGCGCCGCGCCGGAGACCCGGCCAGCGAGCGCGGGAACGCCAAAGGAGCCGAGCAGCGCGAGAACCTGGAACAGCGAGGCGACGAAGCCGGCCTGCGTCGTCGCCATGCCGTCGGTCTGGATGAGGAACGCCGGCAGCCACGCCGTCAGGCCGTAGTAGATGAAGAGATGGGCGGTGAAAGCGACGACAAGGAGCCACACCAGCGGGCGCCGCCACACCGGCAGCAGGGTCAGCGGCGCGGCCAGCAACGTCGCCACGGCGCCTGAGCGGGCCACGCCGGGCCTCGCCTCGGAGCCGCCGCCGCCCCGCCGCCGCGTGGCGAAGCCCCAGAGCGCCATGGCGAGGAGCGCCAGCACCGCCCAGGCGCCGATGGCGCCTCGCCAGCCCAGGACCACCGCGAACGGGGCCGTGAGCCCCGAGGAGAGCATCGAACCGACATTGAGGCCGGAGGCGTAGATTCCGGTCACGACGTGCAGGCGCCGGGGAAAATCCCGGGCGATCACCATCAGACTGACGATGTTGCCGATGGTCAGGGCGGCACCGATGACCACCGTGCCCGCGAGTACCGCGGTCAGCCCTCCGCTCGAACGGATGATCAACCCGAGAATGAGCCCACCGAGGGTCGCGAACACGGCACGGTCGACCGAGGTGCGGGCGATGAACAGCGAGGCCGCGGGCGTCAGCACGCCGAAGCAGAGCACCGGGATGGTCGTCAACAGACCGGCCATCGCCGGCCCGATGCCGAGGTCGGAGCGGATGTCGTTGATCACCGGCGGGAGCGACGTGATCGGACTGCGCAGGTTGAGCGCCAGCACGACGAGCGCCAGCAGGGCCACGACCCCCGCCCCCCTTGCCCCGCGCGAAACAACCGGTTTCATGTCCATTCGCCCTGTTTAGGCGATACCCGGCGCGTGGAAACCGGCCATTCGGCCGCCCTCACATATGCTCTGCGGCCAGGCCACCCCGCGCCTTCCTTGGCAACGAAGTCGGGACTGAACACCTAGGCGTAAAGGACGGATAACCTCTCGCCGTCCTCGCGCTCGAGCCACGGCTCCAACTGCTCCTCGCTGATCTCGATGCCGAGGCCGGGCCGCTCGGGAACCGCCAGGGAACCGTCGGCGAATTCAAGAACGCCGCTGGCGAAATTGTCGCGCAACGGATTCTCGGAGCGGTCGAATTCGAGTCCGGGCTGCTGGCGGAACGGTTTCGGCCGCGCCGTCGACGGGCAGTCCGGCAGCGAGGCCACCAGATGCAACGACGCCACCACGCCGATGATCGAATTCCAGGAGTGCGGAACGAGCAGCACGCCGAACGCATTGGTGATCGCGGCGATCTTCTTCAACTCGGTGAAGCCGCCGGAACCGCAGATGTCGGGCTGGGCAATGTCGATCGCCCCCTTGGACACGAGATTGCGGAAGCCAAAGCGCGTGAAGTCGCATTCGCCGCCCGCGATGGGAATGCGCAGCATGCTGCGAATGCGCGCATAGCCCTCGACATCCTCCGGAATGGTCGGCTCCTCGAACCAGGCGATGTCGAACTCCTCGATCCGCCGGCCGAAATCGATCGCGCTGGCGACGCTCAGCGAGTGGTTGGCGTCGATCATGATTTCGATGTCGTCGCCCAGCGCCTTGCGCAGGCCGCGGATGCGGGCGACATCGTAGCCGATGGTGCCGAGGCCGACCTTCGGTTTCATCGCCTTGAAGCCAAGCGACTTGAAATGGAGCGCGTCCTCGACCAGCGCCTCGACGGAGTCGTTGTCCTTGCGGTACCAGAGGCCGGTCGCGTAGGCCGGGACGCGGTCGCGCAGGCGCCCGCCGATCAGCCGGTGCACCGGCTGGCCGGTCGCCTTTCCCATGATGTCGTAAAGCGCGACGTCCAGCCCGCTGATGGCGCCGATCACCTGGCCCTTCTGGCCGTAGTCGCGCGTCTGCAAATAGGCCCGTTCCCAGAGGGCTTCCACGTCGAATGGATTGGCACCGATATAAATCGGCGCCACCACCTGCTCGATAAGATGCTTGACGATGATGGTCGGACCGGTCTGACCGGCCTCACCCCAGCCGATGAGGCCGTCGTCGGTCGTGACTTTGACGAACAGCGCACTGCGCGACGTCACCCAGCCGCTGCCCCCGCCCTTCACTTCCTTCACCGGCGAACGAAGGAGGAAGCACCTGATGTCCTGAATTTTCATGACGGCTTGCCTTTCCTGGACATGACGGCCGACCGGTCGAGGGCCACAATGACGGAAGCGATACCGATGAGCCCCTTCGCCCATCGGTATCGTGCGTCCGTATGACAGCGGCTCAAGCGACCTTCGGAATGCGCTCCTGCCGCCGGTCGTGACCCGCGATCGCCAGCGCTATCGCGCCGAGCACCGGTATGGCGGCGATCACGTACAAGGCATAATGGTCGGTGCCGCCACTGGCGTCCTTGATCGCCCCGAACAGCCAGGGGGCCACGAATCCGCTGATGTTGCCCACCGAGTTGATCAGCGCGATACCACCCGCGGCGGCGAAGCCAGACAGCATGGCCGTCGGCAGCGGCCAGAACAACGGCCCGAACGACTGGATGCCCATGACGCCCACGATCAACGCAATCGTCATGAACACCGGACTGGTCGGACCGATGAAGGCGCAAGCCTCCAGCCCCACGGTCATCACCAGCAGGGCCGTGACGGAATAGACCAGGCGGTTGCCGGTGTGATCCGAACGCAGGCTGAAGTAGAGCATCGCCACCGCTCCGAACACGTACGGCAGCGCCGAGACAAAGCCGGTCACCTGTATCGATACGCCGAGCGAGCGGATGATCTGCGGCAGGAAGAGCGCCACCACCATGCTCACCGAGCCCTGGCCAAAATACGCCACCACGAACAACCAGACCCGCGGATTGATCAGCGCCTCGCCGAGCCGGTAGCGGTGCACCGTCTCGCGTTGGACGTTCTCCGAGTCCAGCCGGCTTTGCAGCCACTCGCGCTGGTCGGGACGCAGCCAAGCCGCCTCCTTCGGACGGTCGGTCAGGTAGAACCAGAACACGATGCTCATGATGATCGGCGGCAGCGCTTCGACCAGGAACAGCACCTGCCAGCCCTGGAAACCGAGCCACCCGTCCAGCGTCAGCAGCCAGGCCGATACCACCGGACCGATGATCAGCGACAGCGGCTGGGCCATCATGAAGAACGCCACCATGCGGGCGCGGTAATAGGAGGGGAACCACCAGGTCAGGTAAAGCACGATGCCCGGATAGAACCCCGCCTCGGCCAAACCGAGCAGGAAGCGGACGCCGGTAAAGCTCCAGTCGTTCCAGACGAAGGCGTTGAGGCCGGAGACGATGCCCCAGGTGAACAGGATGCGGGCGATCCAGCGCCGCGCGCCGACCTTCGCCAGGATCAGATTGCTGGGCAGCTCGAAGGCGAGGTAGCCGATGAAGAACATGCCGGCGCCGAAACCGAACGCCGCCGACGACAGGCCGATCGCCTTGTTCATCGTCAACGCGGCGAAGCCGACATTCACCCGGTCGAGATAGTTGCAGAAATAGCCGACAATGAGCAGCGGCAACAGCCGCCAGGCGACGCGGCGGATGGTCTCGCGTTCCAGCGGCTCGATGACGGCGACGACGGGAGGTGGCGGCACTTGGCTCATGGCCTGTTTCCTCGTTGCTTGCCCACGCAAGGGCGGGGATGTTGCGGTGGCGATCGAAGCCTTCCAGGCAGAGTTGTGCCCCAGCCCGGGCCGGCCGGCAACACCCTCTTGCGGCGGCGCGCACAGGCGCGCTGATGACGCTGCCCCGAGGATCATAGTATAACTCCCATCCTGCTTACCCGATTGGAAGGACTGCCAATGTCTCCCCATCGCATGGCGGTGATCGGCCTCGGCGCGATCTCGTTCAGGGCGCACCTGCCGGTGATCGCCAGCCATCCGGACTTCGAGATCGTTGCCAGCGCGGATCCGCGGCCGGCGGCCACCACGATCGGCGGGCGGCAGTACTGCGACTATCGCGAGATGTTGGCGGCGGAGCCCGCCATCGAGGCGGTCGCCATCTGCACGCCCCCTGATGTGCGTTGCCGCATCGCGCTGGACGCGATCGCGGCCGGCAAGCATGTCCTGCTGGAAAAGCCGCCCTTTTCGACGCTCGGCGAATTTCGCCTGGTTCGGCAGGCGGCCGAGCACGCCGGGGTGACGCTGATGGTCAGCTGGCATTCCCGGTTCGGTCTCGCCGTCGAACGCGCCCGCGCGATCCTGGCGGACCAGCAGGTGGCAAGCGTGGAAATGACCTGGAAGGAGAACGCCGCCGCTATTCATGCCGAGAAGGGCTGGATGTGGAAGACCGGAGGCTTCGGCGTCCTCGATTTCGGCATCAACGGAATTTCGATCCTGACGCGAGTACTGCCGATGCCGCTGGTGGTTCGCGCCGCGACACTGTGGACAGCGGATGGTGCGCAGACCCCGGTTGCCGCGGAGATCGACTTTGCCGGCTTGCGGGAAGAGGATCGCCTGCACGCCGAGATCGACTGGCGCTCGACGTCCGAAATACGAACCATCGAAATCGTGACCCGCACCGGACGACGGCTGTGGATGCCGATCACCGGACACCGTCTCGAGGTCGATGGAACCGTTCTCGCCGACGAAGGGAACCTGGAATATCAGCGGCTGTACGACCGCTTTGCCGCGTTGCTCGACAGCGGCGAGTCCGAACTGGACGACTCGCCGCTGATTGTTGTCGCCGACGTGTGTCTGATCGGCCGCAGGGAGGTTGCCCCATGAACGCCGGATACGCCGTCTATCCCAGCCTGAGCGGCCGGGCCGTGTTCGTCAGCGGAGGGGCGAGCGGCATCGGCGCGGTGATCGTCGAGCACTTCGCCGCCCAGGGCGCCCGCGTTGCCTTCGTCGACATCCAGGACGAGCCGGCCCAGGCACTGTGCGCGCGCCTCGCAGCGGCCGGGCATCCGCGGCCGCATTACGTCCCGTGCGATGTGCGCGACATCCCCGCGTTGCGGGCCGCGATCGCCGGGGCGGCCGTCGCCGTCGCGCCGTTTTCCGTGCTGGTCAACAACGCCGCCCACGACCAGCGCCATGCCTGGCAGGACGTGACGGCGGAATACTGGGACGACCGGCTGGCCGTGAACCTGCGGCACCACTTCTTCGCCATTCAGGCGATCGCGCCGATGATGCAGGCCCAGGGCGGCGGATCGATCGTCAACGTCGGCTCGATTTCCTGGCACAAGATGCGGGACGGCATGCCGGGGTACACCGCCAGCAAGGCCGCCATCGAGGGCCTGACGCGCTGCTTCGCCCGCGAGCTCGGGGGCGCCAATATCCGGGTCAACTGCGTCATCCCGGGCCAGATCATCACCGAACGGCAGATGGCGAAGCTGACCCCGGAGTACCTGGCCGCCCGGCTCAAGGAGCAGTGCCTGAATCAGAAGATTTTTCCGGCCGACGTCGCCCGCCTCGTACTGTGGCTCGCGGCCGACGATTCGCGGATGTGCACGTCACAGAACTGGACCGTGGACGGCGGCTCGGCTTAGGTGTCGTCGCCCGGGACAATTTCCCTGGCAATGACTTCAGAGCGACTCACGGGTGCGACGGGATGCGTTCCAGCCGCCGGTCGTGACCCATCGCCACCAGCACCAGCGCCGCGATCACCGGCGCGGCGGCGATCACCAGCAACGCAGCGTGGTCGCTGCCGCCATTCGCGTCCTTGATCAGCCCGTAGACCCAGGGGGCGATCAATCCGCTCATGTTGCCCACCGAATTGATCAGCGCGATGCTGCCCGCCGCGGCGACGCCGGACAGCATGGCGGTCGGCAACGGCCAGAAGGTCGGCGCGAACGACTGCGTGCCCATGATCGCCAGGATCAGCGCCGCCATCATGAACACCGGACGGGTCGGGCCGATGAGGCTGCAAGCCACCATCCCCGCGGCGGCGACCAGGCAGGCCGAGGCGGCATACCGCGTGCGGCTGCCCGTGCGATCCGAACGCAGGCTCCAGTAGAGCATCGCCACGAGCCCGAAGACGAACGGCAACGCGGCCAGGAAGCCGGTCATCGTTATCGATACACCGAGCGAGCGGACGAGTTGCGGCAGAAAGAGATTCACCACCGTGTTCGCCGAGGCATAGCCGAAATACACCATGATGAGCAGCCAGACCCGCGGATTGACCAGCGCTTCGCCGAGTCCGTAGCGGTGGACCGCCTCGCGCTGCGCGGTCTCCGAGTCCAGCCGGTGCTGCAGCCAGTCGCGCTGGTCGGGCCGCAGCCAGGCGGCGTCGCGCGGATGATCCGTCAGGCACACCCAGAAGACGACGGCCGTGACGATCGGCGGCAGCGCCTCGATCAGGAACAGCAATTGCCAGCCCCGCAGGCCGAACGACCCGTCCATCGACATCAGCCAGGCCGACACCATTGGCCCGATGATCAGCGAGATCGTCTGGGCCGACATGAAAATCGCCACCATGCGCGAGCGGTAATGGGACGGGAACCACCAGGTCAGGTAAACCACGATGCCCGGATAGAACCCCGCCTCGGCCACCCCGAGCAGGAAGCGGATGCCGTAGAAGCTCCAGTCGTTCCAGACAAAGGCGGTCAGGCCGGAGACAATGCCCCAGCTGAACAGGATGCGGGCGATCCAGCGCCGTGCGCCGACCTTCGCCAGGATCAGATTGCTGGGCACCTCGAACACGAGGTAGCCGACGTAGAACAGGCCCGAGCCGAAGCCGAACACCGCGGACGAGAAGCCGAGCGCCTTGTTCATCGTCAGCGCGGCGAAGCCGACATTCACCCGGTCGATGTAGTTGCAGAAATAGCCCAGCATCAGCAGCGGCATCAGCCGCCAGATGACGCGCCGGATGGTTTCGCGTTCCAGCGGTTCGATGACAGCAGGCGGTTGCGTGCCCGCGGAGCTGAGCGGCGTGGTTTGGCTCATGGCTCGTTCTCCTCGCTGCTTGCCCCCGCCGGATGGCGAAGGGATGTCCCTGCGGCGGTGGAAACCTTTCAGGCGGCGTTACGGCTCTAGTTGCGGGGCGGCCGCGCGCACACCGCGGCCTCGTTGATATCGATGCCCCAGCCCGGGCCGGTCGGCAGCACCATCTCGCCGTTCTCGATCGCCGGCACCGCGGTGACGAACTCGTCCCGCCACGGCGCACTGTCGATGTCGGTCTCCATCATGCGGAAGTTCGGCACCACAGCGCAGAGATGCGCGCTGATC
>Ga0181519_10002091_pt1 | contig 17187 bp, 11 predicted proteins | sample PEATcosm2014_Bin_26_FD_121102 | JGI IMG/M metagenome (GOLD analysis project Ga0181519, IMG submission 121102) | Peatland microbial communities from MTU Mesocosm Facility, Houghton, MI, USA - PEATcosm2014_Bin02_10_metaG | ecosystem: Environmental > Terrestrial > Soil > Wetlands > Peat | place...
CCCGTGGCCGTAGCCGACTTCGCCGTTAAGTGCGAGCGTGAAGCCGCGGCTCACCGGGTAGTAGTACTGATGCTGATAGTAGGCGCGGAAGTACTTGGTCGTTCCGATCGGCGTACCGACTTCGATGTTCGCCTGCTGATAGTGACCGCGGTTCGGGATCAGCGCGCTGTCACGCGAATCGCGCGACCAGCCCACGGTCAGCGGATAGTTGTTGCTGACGTAGCCGAACTGGTTGGCATAGTCGATATAGCGTTGCGGCGTCGTGCCATCGCTCGTCAGGTGCAGACGCGTCTGTTCAAAGCCGATGCCGAAGAACACCGTATCGACTTCAGAGAACGGCACACCGAACTTCAGGTTACCGCCCAGCGTGTTGATACGGAAATCCGAATCGCTCGTCAGCAACAGCGGCTGATACGTGCGGTAGTAGACGTCCGTGATGCGGCTCACGCCATCGACCGTGAAGTACGGGTCGACCTGCGTGACGGCCAACGTACGATAGGTCTTACCGGTGTTCACGTTCACCGAGAGCGACGTGCCCGAACCGAACACGTTGTCCTGGCTGATACCGGCTTGCAGCACCACCTTATCGGTCGACGAGAAACCCGCACCGACGTTGATCGTACCGGTCGGCTTTTCTTCGACCTTCACCTGAAGGTCGACCTGGTCGTTCGAACCGGCCACCGGCTCGGTCGTCACGTTCACGTCGGTGAAGTAGCCCAGACGGTTGATACGATCCTGCGACAGTTTCAAGCGGTCGGCGTCATACCACGAGCTTTCGAGCTGACGCAGTTCGCGACGGATCACCTCGTCACGCGTACGCGAGTTGCCCACGATGTTGATCTTGCGAACGTACACGCGACGACCCGGATCGATCGTCAGCGTCAGCGCCACCGTGTGGTTGTTGCGGTCGATCGTCGGCTGGGCGTTCACGTTGGCGAACGCGAAGCCATAGTTACCGAGCAGATCGGAAATCGCCTTCGTGCTGGCTTGCAGCTTGGCCGCCGAGAACGTATCGCCGGCTTTCAGTTGAATGAGCTTCTGAACGTCGTCCTGCTTGCCCAGCATCTCGCCGGTGAGCTTGACGTCCGAGACCTTGTACGGCTCGCCTTCATGCAGATTGATCGTCAGGAACATCTCGTCCTTGTCCGGCGTGATCGAGACGTCGGTGGAGTCGATGTTGAATTCCAGATAACCGCGGTTCAGATAGAACGAACGCAGCTTTTCCAGATCGCCCGTGAGCTTGTCCTTCGAATAGAGGTCGTTCTTCGAATACCACGACAGCCAGTTCGGCGTACCGAGCTCCATTTCCGCCATCAGATCCGACGACGAGAACGCCTTGTTGCCGACGAAGTTGATCTGCTGGATCGTGGCCTTCGGGCCTTCGGTCACTGCAAACTGGATACCCACGCGATTACGCTCGAGCGGCGTGATCGTCGTCTTCACCTCGGCAGCGTAGTAACCGCGCGTGAGGTATTGACGCTTGAGTTCCTGCTCCGACTTGTCGAGCAGGTTGCGGTCGAAGGTGCGGCCTTCGGTCAGGCCGACCGAGCGCAATGCTTTCTTCAGACCGTCTTTGTCGAATTCCTTGATGCCGAGGAAGTCGATGGAAGCAATCGCGGGACGCTCGTTGACATGCACCACCAGCACGCTGCCTTGCGCTTCAACGCTAACGTCCGAGAACAGGCCCGTTGCATAAAGGGCACGAATTGCTTCGGTGCCCTTATCGTCGTTGAACTTGTCGCCCGGTTTGACCGGCAAGTACGAGAACACCGTACCGGGTTCAATGCGCTGCAAGCCCTCCACTCGGATATCCTTGACCACAAACGGCTCGACGGCGCGTGCCAGGAAACTGTGTGCCGCCAGAACCGCAATCACCAGGGTCTTCGGAACAAGGTGGTATTTATTCGACAACTTGCTTCCCCAAGAAACAATTGAATCGTAAAAACTCGGATTTGCCTGCGACGGCAGGCTCGTGACGCTGTCTAGTGCAGCAACTTCGACAGGTCATTGAAAAGTGCTACGGCAGAGAGCGCAAGGATGCAAACGATGCCCACTCGTTGCAGCGCGCCCTGCCACCGCTCGGAAACAGCCCGACCGGTAATCGCTTCGACCGCATAATATAACAGATAGCCACCGTCCAAAACTGGAATTGGTAACAGATTCAATACGCCCAGGCTGATGCTGACAAGGGCGAGAAAGGCCACGAAATAATCCAGCCCCAATCTGGCCGACCGACCCGCATAGTCCGCAATCGTCACCGGCCCGCTCAGATTCTTCAGCGATGCCTGCCCGGTGATCATCTTCCCAAACATCCTCACACTGAACGCGGTGACGTCCCACGTACGCTGCGCCCCACGGCCGATCGCATCCAGCAATCCGTACCGCACGGTCACCGTATCGACCTGACTGGCCAGTGCGGCACCGATCTTGCCCACGCGCGCGCCGCCCGCGTCAGCCGGATCGACCTCTGCACTCGGCGTCAGTGTCAGGTTGCTCAGCGCGCCGTCGCGCCGTACCGTCAGAGTGATCGGCTTGCCTGGGTGCGCACGCACGGCGTCTACGAGCGCTTTCGCCGAACCGATCGGACTACCGTCGATCGCGGTGATCTCGTCACCTACGCGCAGTCCGGCAATGCCTGCCGCGCCGCCCGCCATCAACTGGCCTACCTTGACCCGTGCCGATGGCACGAGCCCCAGCCGCTGCATGAAGTCTTGCTCGCCGTCGGCATCGAAATGCTGACCGGCCGCGTCCAGCATGTATTCGGCACGTCCCTCGCGGGTGCGCGCCACGAGCGTGACGCGCTGGCCGTCGATCATCGGATCGACCAGACGCCAACGAAGGTCTTCCCAGGAACGCACGGGCACCTCGTCGCCGACCGCTTCATCGGGACTGCTGCCGTTCTCGCGCACGCCGGTAATCACCTCTCCACCTGACATGCCAGCACGTGCGGCCAGGGTACCGGCCGCCGGGGGTGCGATACGCGCGATGGGCTCGGTCACGCCGGCCAGATTCAGGCCAGCATAGAGCGCGATAGCAAGAAGGAAGTTCGCGACCGGACCGGCCGCAACGATGGCGAAGCGCTTGTAGACGGACTGGCGATTGAACGCGCGCGCCCGATCCTCCGGGGCAACGACCTGTGTCTCGTCACGCTCGTCGAGCATCCGGACGTAGCCGCCAAGCGGCAATGCGCAAACGGTCCACTCCGTGCGATCGCGACCCATCGTCCACTTGAGCAGCGGCAGTCCGAAGCCGACCGAGAAACGCAGAACCTTGACGCCGCACAGTCGCGCAACCGTGTAATGGCCCAACTCATGGAACACCACCAGCACGCCAATGGCGACGGCAAACGCAAGCAACGTGGTCAGCAGAGTCATGAGCGAATTCGAGCCCCGGGGACGTTACAACATGGACGTCGGCGTCAGGACGACGCCGGCGCCGGCAGCTTGGCGACGATACCCGTGGCCAATTCGCGAGCACGACGATCGGCCTCGAGCACGACGTCGAGCGAGGTCGCTTCGCCAACGGCGACCGTATCGAGCACTTGCTCGACGACCTGAGCAATGGCGGTAAAGCGAATGCGCCGTTCCAGGAACGCCGCCACCGCAATCTCATTGGCCGCATTGAGCAGCGCACCGGCCGTGCCCCCGCTACGCAGCGAGTCGAATGCCAGTCGCAGGCACGGGAAGCGGCGCAGATCCGGCGCCTCGAAAGTCAGTTTTCCAATGTCGGCGAGGTTCAATCCTGCGACACCCGACGCCACACGATCCGGGAACGCCAGCGCATGGGCGATCGGCGTGCGCATATCGGGGTTGCCGAGTTGGGCGAGCGTCGAGCCGTCCGTGTAGGTCACCATCGAGTGGATCACACTTTGCGGATGGATCAGCACTTCGATTTTCTCGGGCGGCATGTTGAACAGCCAACGGGCTTCGATGACTTCGAGTCCCTTGTTCATCATGCTGGCGGAATCGACCGAAATCTTCCGGCCCATGACCCAGTTCGGGTGCGCACACGCTTCGTCCGGCGTCACATTCTCGAGCGACGCCAACTCTCGCTCGCGGAACGGGCCACCCGATGCGGTCAGCACCAGCTTTTCCACGCCGCGCGTCGAAATCCGGTTCTCACCGGCCACTTGCGGCAGGCATTGGAAGATGGCGTTGTGCTCGCTGTCGAGCGGCAGCAGCGTAGCGCCTGCACGCTCAGCCGTCGCCATGAACAGCGCGCCGGAGAGCACCAGCGACTCTTTGTTCGCGAGCAGAATGCGCTTGCCCGCACGCGCTGCGGCGAGCGTCGACTGGAGCCCGGCGGCACCGACGATGGCCGCAACGACCATCGTGACGTCAGGGGCTTCCGAAATCTCGACCAGGGCCTGCGGACCGTAGATCACATCGATCTTCAGCCCCGCGTCAGCCAGACGCGTCGAAAGCGAACGAGCGCCCTCGGCGTCGGCCACCACCGCCACCTTCGGGCGATGCGCCACGCATTGCTCAAACAGGCGATCCAGATTGCGGTGCGCCGACAACGCGTAGACAGAGAATCGGTCGGGATGACGTCCCACAACATCGAGCGTGCTAACGCCGATGGAGCCGGTGGAGCCAAGAATGGAGAGTTGTTGCGACATGATCAGACGAAGAGCAGAGCCAACGGGAGCACCGGGAGCAACGCGTCGATTCTGTCGAGCACGCCCCCATGGCCTGGCAGCAGCGCGCTGGAATCTTTCACGCCGGCTTGCCGCTTGAGTTGAGATTCGAACAGATCGCCCACGACCGAGAAAGCTACCAGCACCGTAAGCGCCACTGCGCCGAGTGCTAGACCCAGCGTGCCGGCGAGATGGGAAACGAGGGTCGGGGCCTGCAAGCCGCTCACGAGAACTGCCGCGGCGACTACGAGCACCAACAGCCATCCTCCGACGGCCCCTTCCCATGACTTTCCGGGACTGATGGACGGCGCGAGCTTGCGACGGCCGAAAGCACGACCGGCAAAATAGGCGCCCGTATCAGCGAGCCAGACGATCACAAGCACCGACAGCAGGAATGCCACACCACGCTCACGCGCCAGACACAGTGCCTGCCACGCCGCGATCAGCACCACCGGACCGGCAACGAGCAGCAAACCGCGCCATGCCCCCCTGGTTGCGGGCTTGCGTGCCAGCGTATAGGGTCCGGCCAGCAGCCAGAAGACGGCGGCAGGCTTGAGCCAGATCGACGAAAGTGTCCAGCCGCCCGCCCACGTGAAGCCCACCCCCATAAGTGCGAGCGCGCCGTAGAAGATGGCGCCCGTCCCGTTCAGACCAACGAGACGCCCCCACTCCCAGCCGGCGGCAGCCACGATCACTGCGGCCAGCAAAGCGAACTGCGCCGGCGTACCGACGAAGATCACGGGCAAAAGAATGGCAAGAAGTACGACAGCGGTAATGACGCGTGTCTTGAGCATCAGGCGGATTGTCCCGAGGGGTTCTGAACTTGAGCACTGGTTCGGCCGAAACGGCGTTCGCGCTGCTGAAACTCGGCGACGGCACGCTTGAGCGTATTGGCGTTGAAGTCCGGCCAGAATTCTTCGGTGAAATAAAGTTCAGTGTACGCCAGTTGCCAAAGCAGAAAATTACTGACGCGCTGATCGCCACCGGTGCGGATGAACAGATCCGGCTCCGGCGCGTAAGCCATACTCAGGTAGGGCGCGAGATCTTCCTCGCTGAACGACGTCTCCAGCGCACTTGCGCCGCCCTGTGCGACACGCGCGGCGGCGAGCTTCTGCGCGGCTTGCAGAATGTCCCACCGGCCGCCGTAGTTGGCGGCGATGGTCAGCGTGAGACCCTCGTTGTGCTGCGTACGCTCTTCTGCACGCTTGACCAGTTCCTGAATGCGCGGCTCGAACGCCTCGAGCGCACCGATGACACGCAGACGGATACCGTTACTGTGCAGCTTCCCGACCTCACGCTCGAGCGCGAGGATGAAAAGCTGCATCAGCGTCGTGACTTCATCCTGCGGCCGACGCCAGTTCTCGGAACTGAACGCGAACAGTGTCAAGTACTCGACGCCGAGCTCGGCGCACGCCCTTACCGCTTCACGCACGGCATCGACGCCGCGCTTGTGCCCCGCGACGCGGGGCAATTTACGGCTGGTAGCCCAACGCCCGTTGCCATCCATGACGATGGCAACGTGGCGCGGAATGCTCACTGTTTCGGGAACGGAGAGCGAAGAGCTGAGAAAACCCATTGAGATACGGCGCGGGAGTCGAGCGCGAAAGTCGGCGGAGATCGTACGATGAGTGCCTGAGCACTCAGACCGTCATGATCTCGGCGTCCTTCTGCTTCACCAACTCGTCGATCTCGGCGACAAACTTGTCCGTGAGCTTTTGCACTTCGTCGCTGCCACGGCGCTCGTCGTCTTCCGACGCTTCCTTGTCCTTGACCAGCTTCTTGAGCTGTTCGTTGGCATCGCGACGCAGGTTACGCACAGCAACCTTGGCATTCTCGCCTTCCGACTTGACCAGCTTGGTCAGTTCGCGACGACGCTCTTCGGTCAGCATGGGCATCGGCACACGAATCAGGTCACCTTGCGTGGCCGGGTTCAGGCCCAGATCCGATTCGCGGATGGCCTTCTCGACCACGGCAACCATCTTCTTTTCCCACGGTTGCACGCCGATCGTGCGGCTGTCGACGAGATTCACGTTAGCGACCTGGGAGATGGGCACCATCGAGCCGTAGTAATCCACCTGCACGTGATCGAGCAGGCCGGCATGCGCACGACCGGTACGAATCTTCGCCAGGTTGTTCTTGAACGATTCGATCGAGCTTTTCATCTTTTGCTCGACATTCTTCTTGATGTCAGCAACGCTCATGACAACCTCCAAACCTTGAATTGTTACGCAAAACGTAAATGATACGGCGTCGGCGCGCCAATGCACGCCGACGCCGCAATTTGAACTCAAACGTGGACGAGCGTTCCCTCGTCTTCGCCGAGGATAACGTGCTTGAGCGCGCCCGGCTTCACGATCGAGAAAACGCGCACCGGCATCTTCTGATCGCGGCACAGCGCGAAAGCAGTCGCGTCCATGACCTGCAAGTTCTTCGAAATGGCTTCATCGAAGCTGATGGTCGAATACTTTACCGCGTCGGGGACCTTCTTGGGGTCAGCCGAGTACACACCGTCGACCTTGGTCGCCTTGAGCACCACTTCGGCGCCGACTTCGGAGCCGCGCAGCGCAGCCGCCGTGTCGGTCGTGAAGAACGGGTTGCCCGTGCCAGCGGCGAAAATCACGACTTTGCCCTCTTCGAGCTGACGGATCGCGCGCGGGCGGATGTAGGGTTCAACGACCTGGTCCATGCGCAGCGCGGACTGCACACGCGCTTCGATACCGGCATGACGCATGGCATCCTGCAACGCCAGGGCGTTCATCATGGTAGCGAGCATGCCCATGTAGTCGGCCGTCGCACGGTCCATACCGGCGGCACCGCCTGCCACACCCCGGAAAATATTGCCACCGCCAATCACAATGGCCATTTGCGTGCCCAGGCGAACGACTTCGGCAATATCGCCAACCATGCGCTCGATCGTCGCACGATTGATGCCGAATGCATCGTCACCCATGAGGGCTTCACCAGAGAGCTTGAGAAGTACGCGTTTGTATGGAGTCGACATGGCGGTCCTTAAGAAGTCTGGTCGGGCACTGTTGGGTATTCTGGATGAAACAACGGGGACGGCACCGCCGCCCCCGGATACTGCGGTACTGCGCGAATTACGACTGCTTCGCAGCGGCTACCTGGGCGGCCACTTCAGCAGCGAAGTCGTCTTGCTTCTTCTCGATGCCTTCGCCGACCACGAACATGGTGAAGCCCTTGACCGACGTGTTGTTGGCCTTGAGCATCTGCTCGACGGTCGACTTGTCGTCCTTCACGTAAGCCTGGTTGAACAGCGAGACTTCCTTCAGGAACTTCTGCACGCTGCCTTCCACCATCTTGGCGACGATCTCTGCCGGCTTGCCCGATTCGGCAGCCTTCTCGGCAGCGACCTTGCGCTCCTTCTCGATCAGTTCCGGCGCGACCTGGTCGCCCGACACGGCCACCGGCTTCATGGCGGCGATGTGCATGGCAACGTTCTTGCCGACTTCGGCGTCAGCGCCTTCGTACTCGACGAGCACGCCAATGCGCGTGCCGTGCAGGTACGCAGCCAGCTTGCTCGACGTCGCGTAACGCTGGAAGCGGCGGATCGTCATGTTTTCACCGATCTTGCCGATCAGGTCGGCACGCACCTGCTCAACGGTCTTGCCGTCGAGCGGCAGGGCCGACAGGGCCGCCACGTCGGCCGGGTTGTTCTCGGCGACCAGCTTGGCCACGTCGTTGGCGAACTTCAGGAAATCGTCGTTCTTCGAGACGAAGTCGGTTTCGCAGTTGATTTCAACCACGGCACCGTTGCCGCCATCGATGTAGGCGGCGATCACGCCTTCAGCCGTGATGCGGCTGGCGGCCTTGCTGGCCTTGCTACCCAGCTTGACACGCAGGATTTCCTCAGCACGGACCATGTCTCCGTCGGCTTCGGTCAGCGCCTTCTTGCATTCCATCATCGGCGCGTCGGTCTTGGCGCGCAGTTCGCCCACCATTGCTGCAGTAATTGCCGGCATATCGTTACTCCTGTATATCGAATCAGTCGGGAGGGGATGGCGCCGGAGCGGCCGCACGGCCCGCTCTCGTCGCCCCGCGCACCCGACGCGGGAAAATCAAACTAAAAAAAAGGGGCGCCACCAGCAGCCCCCTTTTGTTACGCAGCGGTGGCCGCTTACGCCTCTTCGTTCACTTCGACGAACTCGTCGCCTTCGCCGCGAACGGCTTCAACGACTTCCTTGACGGCGTTTGCACGGCCTTCGAGGATCGCGTCGGCAACGCCTTGAACGTACAGCTCGACAGCCTTGCTCGAGTCGTCGTTACCCGGGATGACGTAATCAACACCTTCCGGCGAGTGGTTCGTATCGACCACGGCGATCACCGGAATGCCCAGCTTGTTGGCTTCGGTGATGGCAATCTTGTGGTAGCCGACGTCGACGACGAAGATAGCGTCGGGCATGCCGCCCATTTCCTTCACGCCACCGATCGACTTTTGCAGCTTGGCCATTTCGCGATCGAACAGCAGCGCTTCCTTCTTGCTCATGCGCTCTTGCTCGCCGGCTTCCAGCGCCTGCTCCATGTCCTTGAGCTTCTTGATCGAGGACTTGAGCGTCTTGAAGTTCGTCAGCATGCCGCCCAACCAGCGGTTGTTGACGAAAGGCATACCGGCGCGGCCTGCGGCTTCCGCCACGATGTCACGCGCCTGACGCTTCGTGCCCACGAACAGGATCGTGCCACGGTTCGCTGCCAGTTGACGCACGTACTTCAGTGCGTCCTGGTACATCGGCAACGTCTTTTCGAGGTTGATGATGTGAATCTTGTTGCGATGGCCGAAGATATAGGGGGCCATCTTGGGGTTCCAGAAACGGGTTTGGTGACCAAAGTGGACGCCCGCTTCCAGCATCTGACGCATAGTGACAGACATGTGATTCTCCGTGAGGGTTAGGTCTTAGACCGGCTGCCGTACCCGTTTCGTCAGACTGCCATACAGCTTTGCATGACCCGCCTGCGAAGATCGGGCACCCTGGGTGCGCCGGCCCGCGATTTCAAAATTTCCAAGCCGATGACGGCTTTTGCCGCCCGGCACTCACCGGGCAGCGGCACCATTCGGCACCACATTGGGGCAAAAACACCCTCAAAACCCGGCGAAAGCCATTGAATCCCAAGGGAAAACCCTCGGGTTTATTAGCAACTCGTCCTCGACTTAGCCCGAGATTATAGCATCGCACCGTGCCATCACTCAAGCGACGCGTGAACTTGTGATGACAAGTCGGAAACGCCCGATTTTCGCGGCATTCCCCCCGATTCACTGCGCCATTCTGCGCCCACACCCGGAACATCGGAAATTCATCGTCGGAACCCTCCGAAATCCGCGCCAGACGGGGCGAAAACCGTCCATTGATGCGATAATGCGGCACTGTTTACGCAATTTGTCCGATTCAGCAATGGCCATCACCCTCAAGAATGCCCACGACATTGAAATGATGCGCGTCGCCTGCCGGCTGGCCAGCGAAGTGCTCGATTTCATTACGCCACACGTGCGCGCCGGCGTCACCACCGGGGAACTCGACCGCCTCTGCCATGAGTACATGGTCAAGGAACAGGGCACCGTACCGGCTCCGCTGAACTACCAACCGCCGGGCTATCCGCCCTACCCCAAGGCCACCTGCATCTCGGTCAATGACGTGATCTGTCACGGCATTCCCGGCGACAAGGTGCTCAAGAACGGCGACGCCCTCAACATTGACATCACAGTCATCAAGGATGGTTACTTCGGCGACACCAGCCGGATGTTCATCGTTGGCGAGGGCTCGATCCTCGCGAAGCGTCTGGCGCAGGTCACCTATGAATGCATGTGGCTTGGCATCAACCAGGTGCGCCCGGGTGCGCATCTGGGCGATATTGGCCACGCGATTCAGACGCACGCCGAAGCCCAGGGGTACAGCGTGGTGCGGGAGTACTGCGGCCATGGAATCGGCCAGGTATTCCACGAAGATCCGCAAATTCTTCATTACGGGCGACAAGGCACCGGACTCGAGCTGCAAGCCGGCATGATCTTCACCATCGAGCCGATGATCAACGCGGGCAAGCGCGAGATTCGGACAATGCCTGACCAGTGGACGGTCAAGACGCGCGATCGCAGCCTGTCGGCGCAGTGGGAACACACCGTGCTGGTGACGGAGACGGGTCACGAAGTGCTCACGCACTCGGCCCTGACGCCCCCGCCGCCGCCCGGTTCGTCGTACGTGACATCATTCGCGGCAGCAGCCTGAACATTTATCGTCCGGCCGCCCGAGGCATGGGCGGCTGCCCGGCCTGACTCGTTACTTTCATACCCAGGAAGCCGTCATGCACGCGCGTGCGCACGCCCCTTCTCCGCTACGTCAGGCCCTCAAGGAACGCAAGGCCGAACTCGTCGAACGCTTTTCTGCGCACGGCAAGATCGATACGCTGTTGCACGGCCTGTGTCAGGCCGTCGACCAGGCCATGCGCGATGCCTGGGCCGAGTGCCAGATGCCGGACGATCTCGCTCTCGTTGCGGTCGGTGGCTATGGACGCGGCGAGCTATATCCGCACTCGGACGTCGACATTCTCCTGCTCCACCGGCACGCCGAGGGCGCGGCGCTCACATCGCATGTGGAGCCGTTCATCGGCTTCCTGTGGGACATCGGACTCGAAATCGGTTCGTCGGTGCGCACGCTCGATGAGTGCATCAGCGAAGCCAATGCCGACATTACGGTACAAACGAGTCTGCTCGAAGCGCGACTTCTGACGGGCAATCGAGCCCTCTTCCACGAGTTCGAACAACGCTTTTCGGCCGACCTCGACCCACGCGCGTTTTTCCGTAGCAAGCAGTTGGAAATTCGCCAGCGTCACGCGAAGTATCAGGACACCCCTTACAGCCTTGAGCCGAACTGCAAGGAAAGCCCGGGCGGGCTGCGCGACCTTCAGGTCATTCTGTGGATGACGAAGGCTGCGGGTCTCGGCAATAGCTGGTCGGAACTGTTCGCGCGAGATCTGCTGACCGACCGCGAACTCAAGGAGTTGCGGCGCAACGAACAATTCCTGAAGGGCTTGCGGGCGCGACTTCACCTGCTCGCGCGGCGTCGTCAGGACGTGCTGGTGTTCGACATGCAGACCTCGCTCGCGCAGAGCCTCGGCTTCAACGCCACGACCACGAAGCGGGCCAGCGAAGAACTCATGCGGCGCTACTACTGGGCTGCGAAAGCTGTTTCTCAGCTCAACACGGTCCTGCTGCTCAATGTCGAAGCTCGCCTGTTTCCGCAGACCAGCGGCGTTACGCGCGTGATCAACGAGCGCTTCGTCGAGAAGCAAGGGATGATCGAAATCGTGGATGACGAGCTTTACCAGCGCCATCCGAACGCGATCCTCGAGACGTTCCTGCTGTACGAACAGGTGGTGGGCGTGAAAGGTCTGTCGGCGCGCACATTACGCGCCCTGTACAATGCGCGCGAACTGATGAATGCACAGTGGCGCGCCGATCCCGAGAACCGCCGTACGTTTCTCGCGATTCTTCAGCAACCGCAGGGCATCACGCATGCGTTGCGCCTGATGAATCAGACGAGCGTGCTTGGCCGGTATCTGATCAACTTCCGCCGCGTGGTCGGGCAGATGCAGCACGATCTGTATCACGTGTACACCGTCGATCAGCACATTCTGATGGTCGTGCGTAACATCCGCCGTTTCGCCGTGGCGGAGCATACGCACGAGTATCCGTTCTGCAGTCAGTTGATCGCCAACTTCGACCGGCCGTGGGTGCTGACGATCGCGGCGCTCTTTCATGACATCGCGAAAGGTCGCGGCGGCGATCACTCCACACTCGGCATGGTCGATGCGCGACGTTTCTGCGCCCGTCACGGCATCGACAAGGAAGATACCGAGCTGATCGTCTGGCTCGTGGGCGAGCATCTGACGATGAGCACCGTCGCGCAGAAGCAGGACACGACCGATCCCGAGGTCATTCGGCGCTTTGCGGATAAGGTCGGGAACGAACGACGTCTGACAGCCCTGTATCTTTTGACTGTCGCCGATATTCGCGGCACCAGCCCGAAAGTGTGGAACGCCTGGAAAGGCAAGCTGCTTGAAGACCTTTATCGGCTGACGTTGCAGGTGCTGGGTGGCGCCAATCCCGATCCGCATTCGCAGTTGAAAACGCGCAAGGAAGAAGCGCTCGGACTACTGCGGCTGTACACGGTGCCTGAGCGCGCGGAGGAAGCGCTTTGGAACACGCTCGACGTTGCGTACTTCCTGCGCAACGATCCGGCGGACGTTGCATGGCAGACGCGTCATTTGTGGCGGCACGTCAATAGCGCCGCTCCCATCGTCAAGGCACGCCCTTCGCCCATCGGCGAAGGGTTGCAGGTGATGGTCTACGTGCGCGATCAGGTGGATCTGTTCGCGCGTATTTGCGGCTATTTCGAGCGCAAGGGACTGTCCATTCTCGACGCCAAGGTGCACACGACCAGCCATGGCTTCGCGCTGGACAGCTTTCTGTTGACGGACCCCGGCCTGGATACCAGTTACCGCGACATCATCAGTCTGGTGGAGAGCGAGCTGGTGTCGCTGCTCACACGTGTCGAGCCGCTGGCGGAGCCGAGCAAAGGACGGTTGCCACGACGCTCGCGCAGCTTCCCCGTCACGCCGCGCGTCGATTTGCGGCCTGACGAGCGAGGCCAGTATTACCTGCTGTCGGTGTCGGCCAACGACCGCACCGGCCTGCTATATGCGGTCGCCCGCGTGCTTGCCCGTCATGGCGTGAGCGTGCGTACCGCCCGCATCAATACCCTCGGCGAACGTGTCGAAGACACGTTCCTGCTTGACGGCAGCCGTTTGCAGGACAATCGTCTGCAAATTGCCGTCGAGACCGAATTACTCGAAGCATTGGAACCATGAGCGATACCCCGCGCGCCAAACTAGGCGCCAAGCATCCCCGCACTCTCGACAAGACCCGCGCTCCGGTGCGCTCGGCGAGCGCATTGCGTCGTCCGACCAAATCCGTGCCCGCGTCGATGCTCGACGCCAACGGTGTGAAAAAGAAACCCGCCGCCAAACCGGCGCGTCCGCGTCCGGCAGACGATGCCGCCGCACCCGCCGGCACACGTCGCCCGGCAGGCACTGGCGCCGCACCGCGCAAACCTGCTGCGGGTGGGGTAAAGCCCTACGAGAAACGTCCTCCCATGGGGGAGCGTCCGCCGGCACGAGGTCAGCGCGAGCGCGTTGCAGGCGCGCGTCCCGCACGTTTTGACGATGAATCGCGTCCGCGTCGCTTCGATGAGGATCGCCCGCGTCGCAATACCGAGGGGGGCGCTCGAGGCGATTTCGCCCGTCCGGCTACGCGCGGTGCCGACGACCGCGCACCGCGTCGCTTTGATGAGGAGCGCCCGCGCCGGAGCGCCGAAGGTGGTGCTCGCGGCGATTTCGCCCGTCCGGTGAAACGCGGTACCGACGAGCGCGCGCCGCGTCGCAACACTGAGGGTGGTGCACGTGGTGACTACGCGCGTACGGCCACGCGCGGCAATGATGATCGCGCACCGCGTCGCTTTGACGAAGATCGTCCGCGTCGTGCCACCGAAGGTGGTGCACGTGGCGACTACGCCCGCCCGGCCACGCGCAGCAATGACGATCGTGCGCCGCGTCGCTTTGACGAAAACCGTCCGCGTCGTGCCACCGAAGGTGGGGCACGTGGCGACTACGCCCGCCCGGCCACGCGCGGCAATGACGAACGCGCACCCCGTCGATTTGACGAAGATCGGCCGCGTCGCGCCACCGAAGGCGGCACTCGCGGCGATTACGCCCGCCCGGCCACGCGCAGCAATGACGACCGCGCCCCCCGTCGATTTGACGAAGATCGTCCGCGTCGTACCGCCGAAGGCGGTGCACGCGGCGATTACGCCCGCCCGGCCACGCGCGGGAATGACGATCGCGCACCGCGTCGCTTTGACGAGGACCGCCCTCGGCGTGACGCAGAAGGCACGCCACGCGGCCGCTTCACTCGTGACGATCGTGACGCCCACGCGCCCCGTTCAACGCGCCCTGCACGCGCCCCTCGCGCAACACGTGAGGACGATGACATCAAGGTCCATCACGACGCCGCCGGGTCGCTGCGTCTGTCGAAGCGCATGTCGGAACTCGGCCTGTGCTCGCGTCGCGAAGCGGATGAATGGATCGCCAAGGGATGGGTACGCGTCGACGGCAAGGTCATCACCGAACTTGGCACGAAGATTCTGCCGACGCAGGAAATTACCGTCGTCCAGGCCGCGCGAAAGGAACAGGCCAATCGTGTCACGATCCTGCTGCACAAACCCGTGGGCTACGTCTCCGGGCAAGCGGAAGATGGCTATGAACCCGCCGTCGTACTGGTCACGCGCGAGCATCACTGGGCTGAAGACGATGCCGGCGTGCGCTTCTCGCCGTCGCATCTGCGCAGCCTGGCACCCGCCGGACGCCTCGACATCGACTCCACCGGCTTGCTCGTCCTCACGCAAGATGGCCGCATCGCCAAGCAACTGATCGGCGAAGACTCGGATATCGAGAAGGAGTACCTCGTGCGGGTGTCGTACAACGAGCATGAGCAGAACGTCGAGGCCCACTTCCCCGCCGAGCGTCTGGCCCTGCTGCGTCATGGTCTGGAACTCGACGACCAACCGCTCAAGCCAGCACAGGTCGAGTGGCAGAACCCGGAGCAACTGCGCTTCGTGCTCAAGGAAGGCAAGAAGCGTCAGATTCGCCGGATGTGCGAACTCGTCGGCCTGCATGTGACCGGCCTCAAGCGCGTGCGCATGGGACAAATCACGCTGGGCAACCTGCCCGTGGGTGAGTGGCGCTATCTGCGCGCCGGCGAAGGCTTCTGAGTCACACAGCGCCCGCCCCCATGAACAAGCCCGCGATCAACGCGGGGATAGAAAAAGTTGGTCGAGATTAAAAAATGACCTCACCACGGCGGATAGGCCACAACCTATCCGCCGTTTTTCTTTTCTGGTCAGGGAAATTGCTGCCCCCGCGCCGGCATGCCCGCCAAGCGGGCGTACGGCTTATCGGCGAGGAGTCAAATGATGGAGAAAGGCAGGCGCAGCCTGGATTGGACGAGGAGACCCAGCCCCCGATTATCGCGTGATGGGCAGTCGACTCTCTCGTCAGTCAACGATCAGAAGATGGCGAAGCGAATGAAAGCGAGACCGGGAGGAAGAGCTTGAACGGCTGTGCACAATGATGGCGCGCAACGGTCTGCGTGAAAGTGCCCACAGACTCGGCATCGATGCATCAAATTCAAGGGGAAAATTGCCAAAATCAACGAGCGGCGAAATTTAATTTTCCCGCACTATTTTTTAAAAATATGGTTAACCGCCCGCTATATATTTCTTACAACTTATTACATTGCTAAATTTTTAAAATTTCGGATCATATAGAGGGAGCACAGAAAGTCGTTTATGCCCTCAAAAAATTAACGCAGACAATGGCAACCTGAATCCATGAGTACTAGCTATCTCATGGATTGCCAATAAGTCGGGGAGCGTTGCGATGGACCTTTCACCCGAAAAATACGATGAGATCGTACATCTGTTGTACGAAGCGGTTGCAGTGCCATCGGGCTGGCCCAGCTTCTTTACATGCCTCGGCCAGGCCATCGACGCAAACGTACTTCACATGCTCGCCATCGACAAAAAGCATGGCTCGCTTTCCTACAGCGATGGCTACAACCTTCCCGTGGATGGTGAGTTGGCCTATATCCAGAAATACGGTCGCATCGATCCACGGGCGGCGCGCATATTTCAAAAGGCCCCCGGGGAATGGCTACATTGCCACGAAGTATTCGACGAAGCGTTCGTCTCCCGCGATCCGTTCTATCAGGATTTTCTGATCCCCATCGGGAAGCGCTACGTCTCCGGCTGCAAGCTGGTTGACGATGCGAACGTAATGGTTCTGTTTTCAGCGCTTCGAGGGGTTGGCGAACAACCGCTTGGACCGGCAGAGATCCAATTTCTTGACAAGCTCTTACCGCATCTGACGCGCGCTGTCCGGATGCAGGTTCAGAACTACACGTTTTCGACCAAGGCGCTGGTCGGGCACGCGCTGGTGAACAAACTTCGCCAACCCGTCATGCTTTTGACTACCGACAGTAGCGTAGTGCTGGCGAACGAAGCCGCGGGAAATCTTCTTGCTTCGACCTCACTCGTTCGGATTTCTGACGGACGACTTCATCTACCGACAGCGTACCAGGGGCAGTTTCGTAGCGAATGCGAACGACTGGAAGGGCTGGCTCGAAACGGGATCGATACGCCAGAAGAGGTTTCAACTTATCGCTCGATAGCCATCACATCCTCAAAGCACAAGGGGGTCGTCGATGAAACGCTCTATGCGTTCTTCACATTGCTGGTCCCACCCAAAGTCAGCGGAGCCTTCGGCCTGCGGCCGCTCGTTTTGCTGTTGTTCTATCACCCCGAGTCAGCACCTGTCGTGGACTCGGAACTATTGAGCGCAGCGTTTAACCTGACACCCGCCGAAGTCCGCGTGTGCCGCCTGCTTGGCGAAGGGTTATCGCCTAAAGAAATCGCTAGCGCGCTAGGTATCCA
>Ga0181519_10002092_pt1 | contig 17181 bp, 16 predicted proteins | sample PEATcosm2014_Bin_26_FD_121102 | JGI IMG/M metagenome (GOLD analysis project Ga0181519, IMG submission 121102) | Peatland microbial communities from MTU Mesocosm Facility, Houghton, MI, USA - PEATcosm2014_Bin02_10_metaG | ecosystem: Environmental > Terrestrial > Soil > Wetlands > Peat | place...
GCGCATCGACCCGCTCGGACTCATGCAGCGGCCGGTGCCACGCGTGCTCGACCTCGCGTACTTCGGGCTCGGCGAGGCGGACCTCGACACCGAGTTCTTCACGGGCTCGAACACCGAGGCGATCCCGTCGCGCATGAAGCTCCGCGACATGGTCGCGCAGCTGCGCTTCGTCTACTGCGACACGATCGGCGCCGAGTTCGCGCACGTTTCCTCGAGCGAGGAGCGGCTGTGGCTGCAGCAGACCTACCAGGAGAGCCGCCTCCGGCACCGCTTCACGGCGGATGAACGCCTCAACATTCTGTGGCAGGTGACCGCGGCCGAGGGCCTCGAGCGCTACCTCCACACCAAGTACGTCGGCCAGAAGCGCTTCTCGCTCGAGGGCGGCGACGCGCTGATCCCGATGCTCGACGACCTGATCCAGCACGGCGGCCGCCACCAGGTCGAGGAGTGCATCATTGGCATGGCGCACCGCGGGCGCCTGAACGTGCTCGTGAACCTGCTCGGCAAGTCACCGGCCGATCTCTTCTCCGAGTTCGAGGGTCAATACGATCTCGCGCACCTGCGCGGCTCGGGCGACGTCAAGTACCACAAGGGATTCTCCGCGGACCTGCGCACCCCGAACGGCAACGTGCACGCAGCACTCGCCTTCAACCCCTCGCACCTCGAGATCGTCAATCCGGTCGTCGAGGGCTCGGTGCGCGCCCGCCAGGAGCGTCGCGACGACGAGCGCGGCGAGCGCGTGCTGCCGGTGCTGGTGCACGGCGACGCCGCCTTCGCCGGCCAGGGCGTCGTCATGGAAACCCTGCAGCTGTCACAGGCGCGCGGTTTCTACACCGGCGGCACCATTCACCTCGTCATCAACAACCAGGTCGGCTTCACGACCTCCGATCCGCGCGACGCGCGCTCGACGCTGTACTGCTCGGACGTCGCGAAGATGATCGAGGCGCCGATCTTCCACGTGAACGGCGACGACCCGGAGGCGTGCGTGTTCGTCACGCGCCTCGCGCTCGACTACCGCATGCGCTTCCACAAGGACGTGGTGATAGACCTCGTCTGCTACCGGCGCCACGGCCACAACGAGGCCGACGAGCCGGCGGCGACGCAGCCCGGCATGTACCAGATGATCCGCAAGCACCCGACCACGCGCCAGATCTACGCCGAGCGGCTGATCGCGCAGGGTGCCGTCACGGCGGCCGAGGTCGCGGCGATGGTCGAGGAGTACCGAACCGGACTCGACCAGGGCAAGCCGCAGGCGCGTGCCGCGCTCGGCATGATCGGCAACAAGTACACCGTCGACTGGTCGTCGCACCTCGCCGCCGACCCGCAGGAGATCGTGCAGACCGGCGTCGACGCCGAGCACCTGAAGGAGCTCGGCGCGCGACTGGTGGCGCTGCCGGACGGCCTCGTGCTGCATCCGCGCGTCGCGAAGATCTACGAGGAGCGCGCGCAGATGCTCGCCGGCAAGGCGCCGCTCGACTGGGGCGCGGCCGAGACGCTCGCCTACGCCACGCTCGTCGACCAGGGCTACGCGGTGCGCCTCACCGGACAGGACGCGGGCCGCGGCACCTTCTTCCATCGCCACGCCGTGCTCCACGACCAGGCCAGCGACGCCGTGCACACGCCGCTCGCGCTGCTCGCGCGCGGTCACCGCTTCCGCGTCACGGACTCGGTGCTGTCGGAGGAGGCGGTGCTCGGCTTCGAGTACGGCTTCTCGACCACGACCCCGGACACGCTCGTGATCTGGGAAGGCCAGTTCGGCGACTTCGTCAACGGCGCGCAAGTGGTCATCGACCAGTTCATCAGCTCGGGCGAGGCCAAGTGGGGCAGGGTCTCGGGGCTCACGCTGCTCCTGCCGCACGGCTACGAGGGCCAGGGTCCCGAGCATTCCTCCGCGCGGCTCGAGCGCTTCCTGCAGCTCTGCGCCGAGTGGAACATGCAGGTGGTCGTGCCCTCGACGCCGGCGCAGATGTTCCACCTGCTGCGCCGGCAGATGGTCCGGCCGCTCAGGAAGCCGCTGATCGTGATGACGCCGAAGAGCCTGCTGCGGCACAAGCTCGCGGTGTCGGGGCTCGAGGAACTCTCGCGCGGCATCTTCCGCAACGTCATCGACGAGGTCGAGGCGCTCGATCCCGCACGCGTGCGTCGCGTCGTCTTCTGCAGCGGCAAGGTGTACTTCGACCTGCTCGAGCAGCGGCGCGCGGACGGCATCGACGACGTGGCGCTGGTGCGCATCGAGCAGCTCTATCCGTTCCCCGCCGAGGAGTATGAGGCGGCCCTGAGCCGCTACCCGGAGGCGCGCGAGATCGTCTGGTGCCAGGAGGAGCCGCAGAACCAGGGCGCCTGGTACCAGATCCGCCATCGGCTGCAGGAGCGCCTGAGCTCGCGCGACGTGCTCCTCTACGCCGGACGCGCCGGCGCCGCGGCGCCGGCGGTCGGCATCTACCAGCTGCACGTCCAGCAGCAGCAGACTCTGGTCAAGGCTGCGCTCAGCGCGACCGCGACCGAGGACACGGGCCGCGAGACGACGCGCCTCAAGGCGCTCGGCGGTGGAGACGCTGGCAAGAAATCCCTGAGGAAGACTTCATGACGATCGAAGTGCGTGTGCCGCAGTTGCCGGAATCGGTTGCCGACGCGACGCTGGTCACCTGGCACAAGAAGCCGGGCGACAGCGTGGCGCGCGACGAGAACCTCGCCGACCTCGAGACCGACAAGGTGGTGCTCGAGGTACCGGCGCCGGTCGCCGGCGTCCTCAAGGAGCTCAAGGTCGAGGCCGGCACGACCGTGACGAGCGGCGCGCTGCTCGCGATCGTCGAGGCCGGGGCCGCCGCGACCGCGGGCGCACCGGCCAGGACTGCCGAGCCCGCCGCGCCCAGGCCCGAGGCGCCGCGCGATGCCGCGAAACTGGCGCCGGCGGCGCGCCGCCTGGTCGAGGAAAAGAACCTCGACGCCGGCCAGATCGCCGGCAGCGGTCGCGACGGCCGCGTCACCAAGCAGGACGTGGTGCGCGCGCTCGAGACCAAGCCCGCGACGCCGCCGGCACGACCCGCACCGCCGGCTGCGGCGACCACCGCCGGTGCGCCCGTGGCGCGCAGCGGCCGGACCGAGCAGCGCGTGCCGATGACACGGCTGCGCGCGCGGATCGCCGCGCGCCTCGTGGAGGCGCAGACGACCCAGGCGCTGCTCACCACCTTCAACGAGGTGGACATGAAGTCGCTGAACGAGGCGCGCACCCGCTACAAGGACCGGTTCGAGAAGTCGCACGGCGTGCGGCTGGGCTTCATGTCGTTCTTCGTCAAGGCGGCGGTCGAGGCGCTGAGGAAGTTCCCGGCGGTCAACGCCTACGTCGACGGCAGCGAAATCGTCTACCACGACTATTACGACATCGGCGTCGCGGTCTCGACCGACCGCGGCCTGATCGTGCCGGTGCTGCGCGACGCCGACCTCATGAGCTACGCCGACGTCGAGCGTGCGATCGGCGCCTACGCCAACAAGGCGCGCGACGGCTCGATCACCATCGAGGACCTCACCGGCGGCACCTTCTCGATCACCAACGGCGGGGTATTCGGCTCGCTGATGTCGACGCCGATCGTGAACGCCCCGCAGAGCGCGATCCTCGGCATGCACAAGGTGCAGGACCGGCCGGTGGTGGTCGACGGCGCGGTCGTGGTGCGGCCGATGATGTACCTCGCGCTCACCTACGATCACCGCATCATTGACGGCCGCGAGGCCGTGCAGTTCCTGGTCACGATCAAGGATTGCCTCGAGGATCCGGCCCGCCTGCTGCTGCAGGTCTGAGGCGCCACAGAAGGTTCACATGAGCGACAACTACGACGTCATCGTCATCGGCGGCGGCCCGGCCGGCTACCCGGCTGCGATCCGCGCCGCGCAGAACGGCCTCTCGGTAGCCTGCCTCGACGACTGGAAGAACCGCGACGGCAGCCACGCCTTCGGTGGCACCTGCCTCAACGCCGGCTGCATCCCCTCGAAGGCGCTGCTCGAGTCGTCCGAGCTCGTCCATCGGGCGCACGAGGAGTTCGCGGTGCACGGCATCCGCCTCGGCAGCATCGACGTCGACGTCGCGACGATGCAGAAGCGCAAGGCCGGCATCGTCAAGGCATCGACCCAGGGAATCCTCGCACTGTTCAAGTCCGCCAAGGTCACGGGGCTCCCGGGCCGTGGCCGGCTGCTGCCGGGGCGACGCGTCGAGCACACGCTGCCCGACGGCAGCAAGCAGATTCTAGGCGCGCGCCACGTGATCCTCGCCGCCGGCTCGACGCCGATGGCACTCAAGAGCGCGGCTCTCAACGGCCGCGAGATCGTCGACAGCTGGGGGGCGCTCGAATTCGACGCCGTGCCGAAGCGCCTCGGCGTCATCGGCGCCGGCGTCATCGGGCTCGAGCTCGGCAGCGTCTGGCGGCGCCTCGGCGCCGAGGTGGTCGTGCTCGAGGCGCTCGAGACGTTCCTCGCCATGGCCGACCAGCAGCTGGCCAAGGAGGCGCTGAAGAGCTTTCGCAAGCAGGGCCTCGACATCCGGCTCGGCGCCAAGGTGACCGCGGCCACCGTCAGGGACGGCGTCGTGGAGGTGGCCTACGCGGACGCCAAGGGTGCGCAGTCGCTGACCGTCGATCGCCTCGTGGTCGCGATCGGCCGGCGCCCGAACACCGAGGGCCTGGTGGAGGCGGGCACCGGCGTCGAGCTCGACGAGCGCGGCTTCGTCAAGGTCGACGGCGAATGCCGCACCGGCGCCGAGAACGTCTGGGCGGTCGGCGACTGCGTGCGCGGCCCGATGCTCGCGCACAAGGGCAAGGAGGAGGGCGTGATGGTCGCGGACCTGATCGCCGGCCTGCACGCCGAGGTCAACTACCGGGCGGTGCCGTCGGTCATCTACACGGCGCCGGAGATCGCCTGGGTGGGCGAGACCGAGGAGCAGGTCAGGGCGTCGGGCCGCGCCTACAAGACCGGCGTGTTTCCGTTCCTCGCGAGCGGCCGCGCCCGTGCCATGGAGTCGACCCAGGGTTTCGTCAAGGTGCTCGCCGCGGTCGACGACGACGAGCTGCTCGGCGTGCACATCATAGGTCCCATGGCCGGCGAGCTGATCGCGGAGGCGGTACTCGCGCTCGAGTACTCGGCGAGCGCCGAGGACCTGCAGCGTACGATGCACGCGCACCCGACGCTGGCGGAGGCGCTGCACGAGGCGGCGCTCGCCGTCGACAAGCGCGCCATAGATTTCCCGAACCGCTGACGCCGCGCCTCAGCGGCGCTGCACGCGGATCACGTCCGGCAGGCCCGCGATGCGGGCCTCGACCGCCTCGAGCTCGGCGAGGTCGTGCACCTTCACCGCGACCCGCATGTCGGCGGTGCGATCCGCCGCGTGCGTGACGGTGCTCATGCGGTCGATGCTGAGCCGCGCGTCGGCCAGCACGCCGCTGACGTCGCGCACGAGGCCGCGGCGGTCGAACGCGAGCACCGAGAACTCGACCGGATACACGCGGCCGCGGTCCGTTCCCCAGTCGACCGCGACCAGCCGGTCGGGCTGCTTGAGGCGCATGCGCGCGAGGTTGCCGCAGCTCGCGCGATGGATGGTGACGCCGCGTCCGAGCGTGACGTAGCCGGCGATCGGTTCCGGTGGCACCGGGGTGCAGCAGCGCGCGAAGTGCGACAGCAGGTCGCCGACGCCCATGACGCGGATGCCCTCGGCCGCCACCGGTGCCGTGGATTCGGCGGGCTCGATGCCGGCGGCAGCCGCGGGCGCAGTGGCACGCTCGCGGCGCGCGAGTGCGGCGCCGAGCTGCGCCCCCGAGACGTCACCCGCGCCGAGCGCGATGCACAGTTCGTCGGCACCCGCGAAGCCGAGTTCGGTCGCGAGGTCGGCGAGTGCGAGCGGCGCCGCGCCGCCGCGGCGGCCGAGCTCGCGCTCGAGGATCGCGCGCCCGGCGCGCGCGTGTTCGGCCTCGTCGACGATCCGGAACCAGGCGCGCACCTTGGCGCGGGCGGACTTGCTCGCGAGGAAGCCGCGACTCTCGACCAGCCAGTCGCGGCTCGGCTGCGGATCCTTGGCGGCGATGATCTCGACCGTCGCGCCGTTCTCGAGGCGCTGGTCGAGCGGCACCATGCGCCCGTCGACGCGCGCCCCGCGGCAACGATGGCCGAGGTTGGTGTGCACGTGATAGGCGAAGTCGAGCGGCGTCGATCCGGCCGGCAGCTCGATGACGTCGCCCTTCGGCGACAGCACGTAGACGTGCTCGGCGAACAGCGCCGCGCCGACGCGCCCGAGCGGGTCGTCGTCGCCGCCGGCAGCGGGGCTGAGCAGCGCGCGCAGCTGCTCGACCTTCTTCTCGAAGCCCGTGTCGCGCCGGCCGCCCTCCTTGTAGCGCCAGTGCGCGGCGATGCCGAGCTCGGCGCGGTCGTGCATCTCGTGCGTGCGGATCTGCACCTCGACCGCCTTGCCGCCAGGACCGAACACGGCCGTGTGGATCGAGCGGTAGCCGTTGGCCTTCGGCGTCGCGACGTAGTCGTCGAACTCCGCCGGCAGGTTCTCCCACAGCGAATGCACGACGCCGAGCGCGGCGTAGCAGTCGGCGATCGAGCCGACCAGCACGCGCACGGCGCGCACGTCGAACACCCGCTCGAAGGCGAGGCCCTTGCGCTGCATCTTGCGGAAGATGCTGTAGATGTGCTTCGGGCGGCCGTAGACCTCGGCGCGGATGCCGGCGGTGGCGAGCGCGCCGGCGAGCGCGGCCAGGAAGTCCTCGATGTAGCGCTCGCGGTCGCTGCGGCGCTCGTTGAGCGAGGCGGCGATGCGCCGGTAGGCCTCCGGCTCGAGGTAGCGGAAGGCATAGTCCTCGAGCTCCCACTTGAGCACAGCGAGCCCGAGGCGGTTGGCGAGCGGGGCGTACACGTCGCGCGTCTGCAGCGCGAGGCGCCGGCGTTCGGTCTCGGTCGCCGCGCGCGCCGCGCGCAGCAGCCACAGCTGCTCGGCGACCCGCGCGAGCACGAGCCGCGGATCGGCGACGACCGCGAGCAGCATGCGCCGGAGCGGCTCGGCGTGCGCCGCCGGCAGGACGCCGTCGCCGCCCGCCGCGAGCGTCGGGTCGAGGCGGCCGAGGCGGGTGAGGGCGCGCGCGAAGCCGAGCGCCTCGGCGTCGGCACGCCCGGCGAGCGCATCGATCGCGAGCACGCCCGCGGCCACGAGGCTCGCGAGCGCCGTGCCCGCGATCGCGGCCGGCTCCGGATCGAAGTGCGCAACGATGCGGGCGATGCCCTCGGCCCGCGCCAGCGCCGCGGGCGCCGGCGCGGCCAGGAGCGGCGCGATGTGCGCGAGCGCCTCGCGGGCGCTCGTCGCGGCGGCCTGGTCGTTGTCGAAAGTGGTTGTTTCCACGGCAGAAAAACGCCCGGCGGCGGTGTCCTCGAGCGTGCTTCCCGGTATCATACGCGGCGATGACCCAAACCGATCCAGGCACGCATGCGCCGCTCCGCCTCGTGGCGTTCGTATAAGCCCGGTGCGACCGGGGCGCCCGCGAGCGCGCCGGTCGCCGCGCGGCGCGGGCTGCCGGTCGTCCGGACCGTGCGCGTGCTCGGGCTCGACCCGGGCTCGCGGATCACCGGATTCGGCATCATCGAGGCCGGCAGCGCGCGCCCGCGCTACGTCGCGAGCGGCGCGATCCGCGCCGGCAGCGGCGACTTCACCCGGCGGCTGCAGCAGATCTATGCGGGCGTCGCGGCGGTGGTCGCCGAGCACCGCCCCGGGGAGATCGCGATCGAGCGGGTATTCGTGCACCGAAATCCCGACAGCGCGCTCAAGCTCGGCCAGGCGCGCGGCGCGGCGCTCTCGGCGACCTTCGGCTACGCGGCCGAGCTGTACGAGTACTCGGCACGCGAGGTCAAGCTCGGTGTCGTCGGCACCGGTGCCGCCGACAAGCGCCAGGTGCAGCGCATGGTGAGCGCGCTGCTCGGCCTCGACGGCACGCTCGGTGCGGACGCCGCCGATGCGCTCGCGATCGCGCTCTGTCACGCGCACGGCCGCACCACGCGGCTTGCGCTCCTGGCCGCGGGTCTCGGCGCATGATCAGCTGGCTGCGCGGCCGGCTGGCGGCGAAGCAACCGCCGACCCTCGTGGTCGACGTCAACGGCGTCGGCTACGAGTGCGAGGCGCCGATGTCGACGTTCTACGCGCTGCCCGAGACCGGTGCCGACGTGACCCTGCGCACGCACCTCGTCGTCCGCGAGGATGCGCACCTGCTCTACGCCTTCGCGACCGAGGACGAGCGGCGCCTGTTCCGCAGCCTCCTCAAGGTGAGTGGCGTCGGCCCGCGCATCGCGCTCGGCATCCTCTCCGGAATCAGCGTCGAGGGCTTTGCGCTCTGCATCGAGGCGCAGGATGCGGACCAGCTGGTGCGGGTACCTGGCGTCGGCCGCAAGACCGCGGAGCGCCTGCTCATCGAGATGCGCGACCGGGTCAAGGAACTCGCGAGCGCGGGTGCTGCGCTGCCGCCGGCGATCGGTCGCGCCGCCACCTCGCAGCACGAGGCCTACAGCGCGCTGGTCGCCCTCGGCTACCGGCCGGTCGAGATCACGAAGCTCCTCAAGGCCGTCGCCGACGAGACGGCGAGCACCGAGGAACTGATCCGGCGTGCGCTCAAGGTAGCCGCCACATGAACGCGGGGGATTGCCGTCCATGATCGAACCGGAGCGCGTGGTCACCGCCGGAGCGCGTCGCGAGGACGAGTCGCTCGACCGCGCCGTGCGGCCGAAGCTGCTCGCCGACTACGTCGGCCAGCCCGCGGTCAAGAGCCAGATGCAGGTGTTCATCGAGGCGGCGCGGCGCCGCGGCGAGGCGCTCGACCACCTGCTGATCTTCGGGCCGCCCGGCCTCGGCAAGACGACGCTCGCCAACATCGTCGCGAACGAGCTCGGCGTCGGCATCAAGCAGACCTCGGGTCCGGTGCTCGAGCGCCCGGGCGACCTCGCGGCGCTGCTGACGAACCTGCAGCCGCGCGACGTGCTGTTCGTCGACGAGATCCACCGGCTGAGCCCGATCGTCGAGGAGATCCTGTATCCGGCGATGGAGGACTTCCAGCTCGACCTCATGATCGGCGAGGGCCCGGCGGCGCGCTCGATCAAGCTCGACCTGCCACCGTTCACGCTGGTCGGCGCGACGACGCGCGCGGGGCTGCTGACCTCGCCGCTCCGCGACCGCTTCGGCATCGTGCAGCGGCTCGAGTTCTACTCGGTCGAGGACCTGACGCGCATCGTCAGCCGCTCGGGCTCGATCCTGTCGCTCGAGGTCGAGGCGGGCGGGGCGCTGCGGATCGCCGAGCGCTCGCGCGGCACGCCGCGCATCGCGAACCGCCTGCTGCGGCGCGTGCGCGACTATGCCGAGGTGCGCGCCGACGGGCGCATCACCGAGGCGGTCGCCGTGGCCGCGCTCGACATGCTCGACGTCGACCGCCAGGGCTTCGACGTCATGGACCGCCGCCTGCTGCTCACGATCATCGAGAAATTCGGTGGCGGCCCGGTCGGCGCCGACAGCCTCGCGGCCGCGATCGGCGAGGAGCGCGGCACCATCGAGGACGTGCTCGAGCCGTTCCTGATCCAGCAGGGTTTCCTGCTGCGCACCGCGCGCGGGCGGATGGCGACGGCGGCGGCGTACCTGCATTTCGGGCTCGCGCCGCCGCCGGCGCCGCCTGGCCCGCTGCCGCTGTTTCGCGAGGAGGGCTGAGGTGCCGGTACGCTTCGAGTGGCCGGTGCGCGTCTACTGGGAGGACACCGATGCCGGCGGCATCGTCTACCACGCCACCTACCTCGCCTTCATGGAGCGCGCGCGCAGCGAGTGGCTGCGCGCCGCCGGCATCGACCAGCGGGCGCTGCGCGAGCGGGAACGATTGCAGTTCGCCGTGGTCGATATGCAGATCGAGTGGCGTCGGCCCGCGCTGCACGACGACCTGCTGGCCGTGACCGCCGGGCTCGCCGCGCGCGGCCGGGCGACGTTCAGCGTCGCCCAGCAGGTGCTGCGTGGCGCCGAGCTGCTGGTCGACGCGACTGTACGCGTCGCGGCACTCGATTCCGATACCCTGAAACCCCGCCGCCTGCCGACCGAGGTTGTGAACGCACTGACATGAACCAGACCGTCATCGACGAATCCTTCGTGCGCCTGATCCTGGACGCGAGCCTGATCGTGCAGTTCGTGCTGGCGCTGCTCATCACGGCATCGATCGTCTCGTGGGCCGTGATCCTCAGGAAGCGACGCTCGCTGTCCGCGACCCGGTCTGCCGCCGAGTCCTTCGAGACCGTCTTCTGGTCGGGCGGCGACCTCGGCGCGCTCTATCGGACCATCGAGGCGCGCAAGGGCAAGACCACCGGCATGGAGAGCATCTTCGAGTTCGGCTTTCGCGAGTTCAGCCGCCTGCGCAAGCAGACGGCGATCGACGCCGCGCAGCTGATGGAAGGCGCCCGGCGCGCGATGAAGGTGGCACAGCTGCGCGAGATCGACCGCCTCGAGAGCAACCTCGAGATGCTCGCGACCATCGGCTCGATCAGCCCGTACGTCGGCCTGTTCGGCACGGTGTGGGGCATCATGCATGCCTTCCGCGGACTCGCGAACGTGCAGCAGGCGACGCTGCAGATGGTGGCGCCCGGCATCGCCGAGGCACTGATCGCGACCGCGATCGGCCTCGTCGCCGCGATCCCGGCGGTGGTCGCGTACAACCGTTTCTCCGACCAGGTGAGCCGCCTCGAGCTGCGCTTCGACACCTTCATGGAGGAATTCTCGACGATCCTGCAGCGCCACGCGGCGGCGCCGCGCGGGGCCTGAGCATGCCGAGCGCAGGCAAGCGCGGCCGGCGGCTGATGGGCGAGATCAACGTCGTGCCGTACATCGACGTGATGCTGGTGCTCCTCATCATCTTCATGGTGACGGCGCCGCTCCTGACGCAGGGCGTGCAGGTGAACCTACCGAAGGCCGCGGCCCTGCCGCTGCCCGAGCAGAAGCGCGAGCCGCTGGTCGTCAGCATCGACCAGCGCGGCCGGCTGTACGTCAACGTCGGCGAGGCCAAGCAGCGGCCGGTGGACGAGGCGACGCTCGAGGGCAACGTGCGCGTCGTGCTCGGGCGCGACCGCGATACGCCGGTGCTGCTCAAGGCCGACCAGAGCGTGTCCTACGGACGGGTGATCAAAGCGATGGTGCTGCTGCAGCGCGCCGGTGCGGCGCGCATCGGCTTTCTGACCGATCCGCCGGTGCTGGCGCCGGCATCCCCCTGAGGCGCGCATGAACCCGTTCCTGCGCGAACATGCGGGTCCGCTGGTCGGCTCGACGACGCTGCACATCGCGCTCGTCGCGGCGGCGATCCTCGCGACCTGGTGGCAGTTCACGCCCAAGGTGACGCCCCCGGCCGCGATCCAGGCCTACCTCGCGGCGCCCGCACCCGTGCACCGCGCGCCGCCGGCCGCCGAGACCGCGGCGCCGGCACCGCCACCGGCGGTCGCCGCGATCCAGCCGCCGCCGCAGCCCGCGCCGCCACCCGTGGCCGCGCCGGCGAAGCCGGATCCCGAGATCGCGCTGCGCGCCGAGGCGGCGCGGCTCGCGGCCGACCGGGCCGCCGCGCAGAAGCGCGCCGCCGAGGATGCCGAGCGCGCCCGGGCCGAGGCCCGCCGCCAGGCGGAGGCCACGCTCGCGGAGCGCCGCGCCGACGAGGCAAGGCGCAAGGCCGCCGCCGCGGCAGAGGCCGCCAAGCGGGCCGACGACGCGCAACGCGCGCAGCGCGAATCCGATCTCGCCAAGCAGCTCGCCGCCGAGGATCACCGCCGCGGCGCCGAGGACTCGGGGCTCCAGGCGCGCTACGCGAGCGAACTGCAGGCGGCCATCGAGCGCGCCTGGAATCGTCCGCCGACGGCCCGGCCGGGGCTCAAGTGCACGGTACTCGTGAGCCAGGTGCCCGGCGGCACGGTCACGGACGTGCGCCTCGGCGAGTGCAACGGCGACGCCGCCGTGCGCCAGTCCATCATCATCGCGGTCCACAATGCATCGCCCCTGCCGGCGCCGCCCGACCCGAGCCTCTTTGAACGCAACCTGAAACTGGTGTTCGCCCCCGATGACTGACCTTCTCCGACGCTTCGGCCTTGCCTTCGCGGCGAGCCTCCTGCTGCCGCTCGCCGCGGCCCACGCGCAACTGACCGTGCAGATCACGCGCGGCGTCACGACGCCCATCCCGGTGGCGGTGGTGCCCTTCGGCGCCGACGGGCTGCCGGGCGTCGACGTCGCCGCCGTCATCAATGCCGACCTCGAGCGCAGCGGCCGCTTCGCGGGCCTGCCGCGCGCCGCCATGCTGCAGCATCCCACCAGCAGCGTCGGCCTCGACCTGTCGCAGTGGCGGCTCGTCAAGACCGACTTCCTGGTCATCGGCCGGGTGCTGCCGGACGGCGCCGGCTACCGCGTCGAGTTCGAACTCTTCAACGTCGTGACCGGCGAGCACCTGCTCGGCTTCGCGCTGCCCGCGGCAGCGGGCGGACTCAGGCTGGCCGCGCACCGGGCCGCCGACATGATCTACGAGAAGATCCTCGGCGTCCCCGGGGCCTTCGCCACGCGCATCGCCTACGTCAACGTGCAGGGCGCGCCCGGCAACCGGCGCTGGCGGCTGGTGGTCGCCGACGCCGACGGCGAGAACGCGCAGGCGGTGCTCGAATCGCACGAGCCCATCATGTCGCCGGCCTGGTCGCCGGACGGCGCGCGCCTCGCCTACGTGTCCTTCGAGGGCCAGCTGTCGGCGGTCTACGTGCAGACGCTCGCGACCAGCGCCCGCGAGCGCGTCTCGGCGCACGCCGGCATCAACGGCGCACCGGCCTTCTCGCCGGACGGCCGGCGGCTCGCGCTCGCGCTGTCGCAGCCCGACGGCAATGTCGACGTATTCGTGCTCGACCTCGCGAGCCACGGGCTGACCCGCATCACCGACGACCCGGCGATCGACACCGAGCCCTGCTGGTCGCCGGACGGCCGCAGCCTCTACTTCACCTCCGACCGGGCCGGACGGCCGCAGATCTACAGGATCCAGCTGGACCGCGGCGAGCGCCCGACGCGCCTCACCTTCGACGGGCCCTACAACGCGCGTCCGCGCGTCAGCCCCGACGGCAAGACGCTCGCGCTCGTGACGCTCGACCAGGGCGCGTACCGGATCGCGGCGCTCGACATCGCGAGCGGACGCTCGCGGGTGCTCTCGTCCGGCCACCTCGACGAGGGCCCGACCTTCGCGCCCAACGGCCAGACGGTGCTGTTCGCGTCCAAGGACGGCGGACGCGGCGTGCTCGAGACGGTCGCCGTCGACGGCAGCGTCTCGAGCCGGATCTCGGCGGCGGAGGGCGACGTGCGCGAACCCGCCTGGTCGCCCCGCGTACTCGCGCCATGACGATGACGCCGGCGCGGTACCGCTGTGGCACCATGGGTCACCCGGCGCGGCCTGACCCGGCCCTCACTCTCCCCGGAGCTCCCGCATGAAACGGACGTTCGGACTTCTGTGCCTCCTCCTCCTGTCGGTCACGCTCGCCGGTTGCCCGGCGAAGAAGGCGACGGTGAAGCCGCCGGCGTCGAGCAGCGACACGGTCACCTCGCAGGGGGCGGCGACCGGCGCCGTCAGCGGCACCGATGCCGGACAGGGACAGCCGCTCGGCAGCGGCGCCGGCAGCCAGGGCTCGGGCCTCAAGACGACGATCTATTTCGACTACGACAGCTCCGAGATCCGCCCGGAATTCGCAGACACCATCGTCCAGCACGGCAAGCGCCTCGCGGCCGACCGCAGCCTCAAGGTGCGCCTCGAGGGCAATACCGACGAGCGCGGCTCGGCGGAATACAACGTGGCGCTCGGCGAGCGCCGTGCCCAGGCGGTGAAGCGCGCGCTCCTCTTGCAGGGTGCGAGCGAGGGCCAGCTCGCCACCGTGAGCTACGGCGAGGAGCGGCCGGTCGCTGCCGGACACGACGAGCAGTCCTGGGCACAGAACCGGCGCGTCGAAATCGTGACGCTCGGCGGCCGCTAGCGGAGGCCCTGCCAGCCATGTACATCGCCATGCAACGCCTGGGACTCTGCCTTGCACTCGCGACGCTGCTGCTCGCGAGCGGCTGCTCGCTGACGAAGCCCGAGGAGGAGCCTGCCTACATCAAGGCGACCGCCGTCGAGGAACGCGTCGACCGCATCGAGCGCCAGAACCAGGCGCTGCTCGAGCTGCAGCGCCAGCTCGAGGCGGCGCAGGCCGACATCCGGCGGCTGCGCGGCGACCTCGAGGAGCTGCAGCACAAGTCGGACGCCGCCAAGGACCAGCAGCGGGACCTGTACGCCGACCTCGACCGGCGCCTGGCCGCGATCGACGCCAAGCTGCAGGCGGGAGCCGCGTCCCCGGCCGCGGCACCCGCCGCCGCCGCGTCCGACAAGGACGCGTACCAGGCCGCGCAGGAGAAGCTGAAGTCGCGCGACTTCGCCGGCGCCGAGCAGGCCTTCAAGGACCTCCTCGCCAACTATCCGCAGAGCACGCTCCTCGACAATGCGAGCTACTGGCTCGGCGAGACCTACTACGTCGAGGGCCGCTTCCCGGACGCGCTCGCCGCATTCCAGCGGGTCATCCGCGATTTTCCGGACTCGCGCAAGGTGCCGGATGCGCTGCTCAAGGCAGGCTACACGCAGGACGCCCAGAAGCGGTACCGCGAGGCGCGCGAGTACCTCGCGCGCCTGTTGCGCTCCTATCCGGACTCGCCGCTCGCGGCGGATGCCCGCGAGCGCCTGAAGCGCCTGGACGCCGAGCACCACTGACGATGGCGGCGAGCGCCCGCGACTCGATCCCGGCGGCGGAACGCCTGCGCATCACGGAGGTGTTCTACTCGCTGCAGGGCGAGGCGGACACCGCCGGCTGGCCGACCGTGTTCGTGCGCCTCACCGGCTGCCCGCTGCGCTGCAGCTACTGCGACACCGAGTACGCCTTCTACGGCGGCACCTGGCGCTCGATCGCCGACGTGCTCGGCGAGGTCGCGGGCTACGCGCCGCGCTTCGTGTGCGTCACGGGCGGCGAGCCGCTCGCGCAGCGCAACGCCGCCCAGCTCCTCACGCGCCTCAGCGACGCGGGCTACCGCGTCTCGCTCGAGACGAGCGGCGCGATCGATGCGCGGTCCATCGATGCGCGCGTCGTGCGCGTGCTCGACGTCAAGACGCCGGGCTCCGGCGAGGCGGACCGCAACTTCCTGCCGAATCTCGCGGCCCTGCGGCCGACCGACCTCGTGAAGTTCGTGATCTGCGATCGCAGCGACTACGAATGGTCGCGCGCCTTCGTCGCCGCGCACGCGCTCGATGCGCGGCTGCAGGTGCTGTTCTCGCCGAGCCACACGCAGGTGACGGCGCGCGAGCTCGCCGACTGGATCCTCGCCGACCGCCTCAACGTCCGCTTCCAGCTGCAGCTGCACAAGGTGCTGTGGGGCAACGAGCCCGGCCGATGAGCGCGGCGCGCGCGGTTATCCTGGTCTCGGGCGGGCTCGATTCGGCGACCGTGCTCGCCATCGCCCGCGCCGCCGGACGCGAGTGCTATGCGCTCAGCTTCGACTACGGCCAGCGCCACCGGGTCGAGCTCGAGGCCGCGGCCCGCATCGCGACCGCCCTCGGCGCCAAAGAGCAGCGCACCATGCGCATCGACATGGCCGGCATCGGCGGCTCGGCACTCACCGACCCCGCGATCGCGGTGCCCGAGACGCCGGCCGCCGGCATTCCGGTCACCTACGTCCCGGCGCGCAACACGGTCTTCCTCGCGCTCGCGCTCGCCTGGGCCGAGGTGCTCGGCGCCGGCGAGATCTGGGTCGGCGTCAACGCGATCGACTACTCGGGCTACCCCGACTGCCGCCCGGAGTTCATCGCCGCCTTCGAGGCGCTCGCGCGGCTCGCGACCAAGGCGGGCGTCGAGGGTACGGCACTGGCGATCCGGGCGCCCCTCATCGAGCTCAGCAAGGCCGGGATCGTGCGCCGCGGCGTCGAGCTCGGCATCGACTACGCGCTGACCGTGTCCTGCTACCAGGCGGACGCGGCAGGGCGCGCCTGCGGACGCTGCGACTCCTGTCGCCTGCGGCGGGCGGGCTTCGAGGCAGCCGGCATCGCCGACCCGACCCGCTATCAGCCCTGAGCGTTGCCTCGCGGCGCGGGCCAGACGACGGGGAAGTAGGGGTGGTCGAGCGGCGCGCCCGCCGGCAGCTCCTCGGCGAGACCGGGGAAGTGCGGCGAGGTGCGCCACGGCCGCGGCCGGTGGCGGACGTCATCGCCGACGAAGCGCACCGACAGCACGCGGCGCCGGCCGCCGCCCGCGACCCCGGCAGCGGCGTGCAGCGCCAGCATGTGGAAGAAGACCGCGTCACCCGGCTCGATCTCCCAGCCGATGATCGGGTAGGCGGCGCGGTTCTGCTCGACGTCAGGGAGGTCCGCGAGGCTGCCCTCCGGGAACCAGCGCGCCTCGTTGTCGAGGAACGCGCGCGGCATCAGCCACGGACCCCGGTGCGAGCCGGCGACGAATTCGAGAGAGCTCGCGCGCGGCACCGGATCGACCGGCAGCCACAGGCTCGCGCTCATGCGCCCGTCGATGTTGTAGTACGGCTGATCCTGGTGCCACGGGGTGCGCTGGCGCGTGCGCGGCTCCTTGACGAGCAGATGGTCGTGGTAGAGACGCACGACGCGAGACCCCATCAGCTGCCGGGCGACGTCCGCGGCGGCGGACTCGAAGATGAGCTCGCGGTACTCCGGGATCCGCTGCCAGTTGCAGAAGTCCTGGAAGAAGAAGCCGGGATCGTCGTCGCGGCTCGCGACGCGCGCATTCGGCCCGGGCGCCTTGAGGTTGCGCTCGATGCCGGCGGCGAGGCGCGCGAGTTCGGCAGGCGACAGGAGCGCGCGGATGCAGACCGCGCCGTCGCGGGCGAAGGCCTCGCAGTCCTCACGCGACACGCCGCGACTCGCTGGCATTCGGATCCTCCCGGCTGCAATCCTAGCGCGCGACCCTGAGCCGCGCACGGCGCGCGCCGTCAGGCGAGCAGCCCCTCGAGCGCCGTGCGGCCGATGTGCTCGTCGACGAAGTCCGCGAGGCCCTCGAGCGTGTCCTCGAGCGAGGGGGTCGCATGACCGAAGAGCGCCTGCATGACCGCCGCGCTCTCGAACAGGCCGTGCGTGTAGAGCGCGAGCA